>Ga0268261_10001474_pt1 | contig 16216 bp, 13 predicted proteins | sample TergutNc150P1_FD_190353 | JGI IMG/M metagenome (GOLD analysis project Ga0268261, IMG submission 190353) | Nasutitermes corniger P1 segment gut microbial community from laboratory colony in Florida, USA - Nc150 P1 (SPAdes) (version 2) | ecosystem: Host-associated > Arthropoda: Insects >...
CTAACAACATTCAGAAGTAGTCTGTGCATCACATACACCTAACAACATTCAGAAGTAGTCTGTGCATCACATACACCTAACAACATTCAGAAGTAGTCTGTGCATCACATACACCTAACAACATTCAGAAGTAGTCTGTGCATCACATACACCTAACAACATTCACAAAGGGTCAAAGCATCAAATACTGTAAGAAAAAATGAGAATAAAGGGCAGCAATACTTCCAAAACATATGACCAAGAAGAGAAGCACTCTAACACATTCTCCTTCAACCTGGTGCAGCCACAAAACCAGACAGACTAATTACAATGTATTAAAACAAAGCCTATAGTAAATGCTGTAATTTTGTCTGATGCCTTTTTAAACAGAATGGTCTAAAAGAAGAACATCCTTTATCGCCAAATGCTAATGAGGTGTGTGTGGAAAGAACATAGAAAACTGATTACTGTTGCTGTTGTTGTTGCTGTTATGTTGTTGTTGTTGTCATCGTCGTTATTGTCGTCAATTTTGTGGGGGTGGTGGCGGTGGTGGTAGAGGAGGTTGTACAGATAGTGGCAGCAGAAACACGAAATAGCAGGAGTATATGGAAATAACACAATTTGAAGCTTCACACATCCTTCTTTACACCAGATGTAATTAGGATGAAAACTACAATGTTCTGTATGGGTCATGTTGGTTTCTATCATCATTTATAATTTCCTAAGGCAAAAAAACCAGGTACTTTAAATTACTCTATTTTGCTCCAATTAATATTAAATGGATACTTTGGCAGTCAAATGCAGTAAATATAGCAGGTGTTTATACAGAGTGTCCCACTCACTACCAAATCCGACATTTCTTTAATAATTCTAACACTAATGAAGATATTGCAACGAAATTTAAACAGGAGTAGGTTCGTTGTGTGAGAAATGAAGAGGAATGTGTTTGTAGTGCGCCTAATTGTTGCGACACGGAGCAGCAGTCCGCCGGCTAGCCAGCCTGTTTCCTGCCTGACGCACCTCTCTGCTAATCTCTCTGTCATTTGGTTGAGGGTGCCTGATTATTTCTTATGGGGATATCTGAAAGGGAGAGTTTACCAAAACAAACCATGAACCACAGACGCCTCGAAAGCAAACATCACCAAAGAAATTCAGGCAGTGACAGCGGACGTACTGGCAAGGACTTTCCAAAATATGGCACGCTGGGTTCAATCCTGTGTGGACGCAAATGGTGGTCACTTCCAGCACATGTTACGATGTCGTCACATTTCTCACACAACGAACGTACTCCTGTTCAAATTTCGTTGCAATATCTTCAATGGTGTTAGAATTATTAAAGAAATGCCGGGTTCAGTAGCATGTGGAACACCCTGTATAATATGTATTTTATGTACAGTAAATGTTAATCAATAAATTATTTTAACGTGTTGTTTTTGTTGTTAAAATTTTTGTGGTGCTGCTCTTTTCTTACTTGCTGTCCAGTCACAATATGTATTTAACCCTTTAAACACTGGGTTAAATACCATCTGCCATTTGCTGGCATTATTAGGAGCTCACCATATTTTCCACGTTAGCAGGATAAGGGCTAGGTACTTGCACGCACTAGTCAGTCTGATCTGGCAGACATTCTACACAGTTATGTCAGAATCAAACCCTTACCAGTTTCTCGGTAATTCCACCCACGCTGACCATAAAACCAAGCATCACACAATATGTGTAGGTTTCAAGTGCCAGCAGCTGCGTAAAACGTGGGAATGTGTTAGATTCTGCAATCCAGTTTATCTCAAGTTCACATGCTGCTGCTGGAAAGATTTCTAGCAGCTCTGCATGATGTGGAATGTTGGGGATTGCAGGATCACTGGAACACAGACACAAAGTCTCACATTTGTCACTGCATTTGTTAGAATGCTTACAAACAAGACTTTAGAAGTAATACTGGCCAATAAATAAACTCTCTCACCATATATTTAGCAATGCTAATAACACAGCCATGGCACATTATCCCTGTCCGGTGCTACTCCAAATCACACAACCTACAACCTACATCCCTAAGACACAGCAATCTGCCTAATCCTTCACCAGCCTCCAATAACTACGAGGGTATGTCAATAAGTAAGTTACAAATCCAAGTTGCGACCTATGTTTTTGAATTAAGTGCGGGAAACTGTCAGTGCTAGTTGGCAGCACTATCTAGTTTTATTGTGACGTGCAATGATAGGTATGCGCACGAATGTAAAGACGGAGCAGCAGTTACAAGATGGCAGCGCCCTTGAATACGTGTACCACGATAGAACAGCGTGGCGTTGTGCGGTTTTTGTGGGCAAAAGGTATGGCAGCAAAGGATATCCATAAAGAAATGCTGCCCATGTACGGTGAACATTGCCTGTCACATCAAGCAGTCCATAATTGGGTGCAGAAGTTCTCGGAAGGGCGGACAAGTATCGAAGATGAACATCGAGTCGGTCGGCTGGTGGAGATCGCCACGCCGGCAACGTTGCAGCGCGTCGAAGACATCATCTGAGCAGACAGGAGGGTCACCATCGACGCTGCAGCCACCGCTATTGGTTGTTCACATCCTTTGCTGCCATACCTTTTGCCCATAAAAACTGCACAACACCATGCTGTTCTATCGTGGTACACGTATTCAGGGGCGCTGCCATCTTGTAACTGGTGCTCCATCTTTACAGTCACGCACATACCGATCATTGCACGTCACAATAAAACTAGATAGTGCTGCCAACTAGCACTGACAGTTTCCCGCACTTAATTCAAAAACGTAGGTCGCAACTCGGATTTGTAACTTGCTTACTGACTTACCCTCGTATTTTCCTCACCCATACTGCGTACTACTTATCTCCCCATCCCAGTAACAAACCCTGTGCACTGTAGTGGCTTAGCCTTCAATAAGCTAAACCTATAATTATTGAAAGTGTACATATAGAGCACAATTCTAAATCCCCACCTACTTTATCCTTCTTAGATCCATATATTGCTACAAGCATTTTGCTACCAAACACAAATAACTTATGATCTTTCCTCAAAGGACTGACATATTGTGGAAAAATACTATGTAATTTATTATGGAACAAACATTTGGAACGTAAAACGAACGATTCCTAGGTTACAGGTTTTTCAGCCAAAATGCTAAACACATTTCTCATCTACCTCATGCATGCTACATGCCCCCTTATACATGTGTATACATTTCACTTTATCACTGACCTATGTAAAAGACTCCTGAAAACTTTGCCTGCATGAGCCCGTGTTCGATCAATCTTCTCCACAGCCTGTTGCACCACACCCACCATTACCTTTGTCATCAACTCCAATGTCAGTAGTGAAGGGTTTGATTTCAGAACAAGGCCAGTCAGCACCTGAAAATAGCACACATTCATCAGAAATGGCACAAACCTGCATGCTATGAAAGGACTTCAGAACAAAATTTTATTGCTGGAACTTTTTTTTAATTCCATTTTTTTTTAATTTTTTATTTATTTATTTATTTATTTACATTGCTGTATTCTAAGTTATGATACTGTAGTCTTGTCCAGGATTATCAGTGATTTGGTGTAACCTGCTAATCCATCTTCAACATACAGAAGCACCAGGTTCATCCAGAACATAAGTAACAATCTTTTACCCTGACAATGGAGGCAGTATGTTCCTCTAAAATGTTGGTATCACTGATAAGACTACACAGTGTCATAACCCAGGAAACCAGCAGTAGCAGCAACAGAAAATCTTTCTACAATGGCATAGAGGTACAAACCTGAAGCCCAGTCATTGCTGCCTCTCTCACCCATGCTCCAATGTCACCACGGCTGTCCAATGTATACTCTGTTAGACCCTCCAAGAAACACTTGTATATGTGTTCATAGTGGGCCAACAGTTCTGTAAGTACAAATTAATTTATCTCCAACAATCAACCATAACAATAATTGATATTACAGTTTTCAATCACAAATAAATTCCGAATTCCATCCCATGGCTGCTTTCGGCACAATGTAAATGAGGTTTCACAAGTCTACACATAAAGTGGCATGGTCAAAAATCATCGTCATCATCCATCACGAGTTAGGCCTTGATAGACTGTTTCGGTCTTCCCTAATAGTCTCTTCTAAGGTCTTCCAAGTCAACTTTTCCCATTTGGTCTATAATACAGTATTATTTTTGTCGTTTTTTTTAGACTCTACTCTTCAGGAAAAAGAAGATTTTAAGAAAACAAAAACTTTTATACCAATTACAGGAAATATTAAACAAAACTAAAAGAGATGATTACATCTTACTCTCAGCAGACCTGAATGCTAAAATAGGAAATGCTGTAATCCATAATATTGTAGGAAGTTTTGGAGAACTAGTTACAAATACCCATGGATTGAAACTAAGAGATTTTTCCACATACAACAACATGAACAATAATGTTCAAAAATGAACAGCCAAAATTGAAATCATAAAAACATTAGGGCCATTTTTTGTTCATAATACAAAACATATTAACTCTCTAACAAATATAGTATGAAAAAAGCAAGTCACATCTCACAACACTAATGACACCAAATTTAACCCACTGTGAGTAAATTCAACTTAACACCTTCCCACTGTTTGAAGCTAATACTATGCAGGACTTCAAGGACGCTATAATGTCTTCAACACCGTATTTCATTCTAACACACGGCTTCAAATTCTGTCTGTTTTTACCAAAGGATTTCACTGGGAGAAAGAACTTTGATAGCTGCTACATTCTAGGAGAAGTATTCAAACTACCTGAACAGTTTCTGCCTTCTTTCAACAAGCATTGGTTGAAAAATCTTTATTATAAATAGCAAGCTCTGATCTGACAGTAGCCTGTAAGCAAACATGGCTGTCTACAAAACATAATACTGGTGGAGATGTAAATGCAATTTCATCCATGGTGGTGGCTGTAGCAGTGGGAGACATTAGCAGTTTGTAGTAGTCATACAAAATAATAAGCTGATGGTGTTGATGAAGGAAATATTGATTCACTTTCACAGCCAAATGTTAGACCAAAACTCAAAAACCTGATATGCATATGTAGACCACATAAATCCAACTTAAAATAAGTTTACTGCACTGTCAGTTATAAATGTGCTAACTGTAAATAATGCAAATGATTCCCCAAAACCATTGGAGCTATTTATCACAGTTATACTCAAGAACTTCAATGCAAAAGAAACCAAAAGATATGCTACAAAGCAACTTCAAAACATAGTTTTGGTGAAGTTCTCCTGTCTTTGGATGAGGAAAAATACAACTTACCATGAAATAAGAATTTTATTGTCACAATTTTGTTGCAAGTGGTTATTTGGAAACGGGAAATTAACTTACATAACACAAAGCAAACCATATTTATGACATTTAGCTTCCCTAGAATCATTCCAGACAATGAACATATATTTCTGTAATCTCTCCATTTAGTGGACAATTACAATGTTCCTCCAACCATAAAATAGAAATCATACAAAGTGCAACCTATATTTGAGTGTAGAATCAGAAAATTTAGTGAAGTGTACAAACATACCCAAAATTGGACTGTGGATGGGGGCAAATGTTGTGCAGAGGGAATATAGGTCTTTCACAGTTCACAGTTCATACATATTCAAAGAGTACAATTCACAATAAAAGATTCTATCTCAATCTGGGTACAGCAACACAACTAAAGGGGAGCAGAAATTCAAGACATGGAAGTGAAGTTGTTCTAACCCTAAGTGAAGAAATGCTTGGCCGGGGGTAAACCACATATGCAGATGTCTCCTCCAGCTCAAAACTGGCTCATTCACATAAAGACACACTGACATTTGTGAAAAGTATGTGAGGGGGGCAACAGATCTTCCTAAGACTGTCAGTGGAACCAAAATTAAAAAACAGAAAACAAAGTTGGGTACACAGATGGCAGGTCAATGTTCTTGAAATGGAAAGATAGAAGATAAGTTATCCTCAGCACTTTTCACAAGGGAGAGGAGGAAGTGAAGGTAGTCATGAGAAAGAAGCTGTTGATAACTATAATAGAAAAGAAGGAGATCATGACAGTATCCCCTACAGAAGGGAAGGGACAGAAGTTTGGAAGAAAGAGATATTTTGTCATCTGGTAAGTATGTGCATATTCAATGTATGGTCTGCATCTGGAACTGGGAGAAAAAATGAATGCTTTGTAGTTCATACAGGTATCACAGAATTAATCATTGCCTCAAATCATCCAGGATTGATAGGTACACCAGGGAAGTGTGGCAGTAAGCCAAATGAAGAGGATGTCTGGCAAAGATAGGCTTGCCAGACTATGTTCCAGTAACACAAAATATACAGAATATAGCAAAGGAGCATAAACAATTTCAGGCTTCTGCTGAGAACTGCGCTCTTCTGGGTTATAACACAGCAAGTAGTGGTAATTTCTTACCACTACTCATTGCATAACAACCCAGAAGAATGCAGTTCTCAAGGGAGTGTGCCATGCATAATGCATAAAAAACAAGAAGAGAGTCTGGTAGCAGTGTGAGGAGCATAATACAGCTGTGTGTGCAGCACCATGCTCTAGGATGCACCACAAACACAGGCAAATTTCTGGCTTTGCGGGTGCACGATCACAGCAGTAATTATTTAACACCAAATATATTTTATGCATGGTCTGTAGATTTACTGCAACACATTAAATGGATAAGAATAATCATACTTTTTTTCTATTACACAGCAATCTGAATTTAAAGAGAAATTAGAATAGTGAAAGTACAGCTGTCAGAACTCTGGAGTGTGGGTTGCAAAAATTAGACCATGTGTATGTGTAATAAAAATTAATCAATGTCCATATCAATTGTAAACTATTGCAGTATAGTAGTATTGATTATCTAGAGTCAGTGTCAGCATGATTCATTAAAAAGCCCACAGCAAGAGCCACTTACATTCAACCATGTTGAAAAATCATGGATGTAAGCCAGGGGTGCATACATTTTACAATTATACTGTATAGCAGCCACCTCAAAATTCTACGTACCAGAAGGTCATGTACCATACTGAGAACCCATAAATATATGCACCACCATACCAAATTTAGTAGCCCTGGAAACCTAATGCACAGCATTTGTGCATCCCTGATATAAGCTGTCTTATGACCAGTCGAATGTAGACAATGCTGACAGAAGAATAAACTCATGAAATGTTACGCGCTGTGAAACCCATTTAGTTTACTGTCCAAGTTCTTGTCTTTCATATCCCATAAAAATAAATAGAAAAACACTAATACAAAAGTAATAGCAGAAGAAAAATGTCATTAGGTTTAAATTTTGAGTGAATGTAATGTTTTTGTAATCACAGTGGTAGTTTTCTGTTTCATTTTGATACAACCCCATTTAAGACTTTTCCTAATTTTAGGTAGAAAAAGCCTGCCTGTCAGACAAGTCTTAGAAGTGGAGTCTACTACAATCACAGAAAAAATTTTGAACATTACACAATAAGCTTTACATTTAACATTTACATGTCACAGTCACCGGGTGCCAGTACCTCTTCACCCTGTATATATGTACAACCAGTCCTCAGTTCCCTCTTGGTGTGAGAGAGAGAGAGAGAGAGAGAGACGCACGCACGCACGCGCACACGCGCGCGCACACACACACACACACACACACACACACACCAAATCTGTTTTTTTTTCACCTTACAAGAGGTATACAATGTGTGGTGTAAAATCCCACCTCTACCTCCCAGTTTACACACACAAAAATAACAGCAAAACTGAGACAGCTGAAATTTACCTGTCTGCACGTCCTTTTCACTAAAAACAGTATGGCAGACTGAAGTAAGGGCCTTCAAAGCATCTCTGCGACTTTCTGACCACTTGGCAGTTGACTCAGTGATCTTTGCGCACTGAATCAAGGCAACAATCACTACATGAAGTCGCTCATCATACATGAACTTAGGAAAGGAACCTGTTAAATAAGGCAAAAATCAGTTAGTCCTTCCAATAAGAACTGAATCAGGTCTATCAAAGTACACTTTAAAGCCACCAGCTAGTTATCCAATCCACCATTCACTTGTCCATAGTCTTATGTGCTTCATACATATGTTTTATGACATATTTAAAAACTCAGTATTAAATGTGAAAATCTGGAACCAACAGTAACAAATTCTCTAATCTGCATGATGCAAATTTAGTATTTATCAAATGTTTAACACATTCAGACAGGCTAAAAAAGCATTCAGCACTGGTTTCATTAATTTTCTTGTGGAAACTTAACAAACATATGCTTGAAGCTCTGAATTCAGCAACTAACACTATTCAGTAGCAACAGTAACAATGATCTCAGCATTATGTAACACAGCAGAGTGGAATAATGGTAGAACACAGAACACCAATCAACAAAGAGAACAAAATGCTACTCACTTCAAGGGTAAAAGTATCATGTCAGTTCTTCTTTCCTTACCCCTCAAAGTCCAGAACATAATACAGGGGTGTATCAAAAAGTTCCGAGACTGGACCTATAGACTAGAATGTATTTACTTGATTTAAGTTTGGGCAGCATCCCCTTCAAAATAGTCCCCTTGTGCAGCGACACATCGATCCCAGTGCCGTTGCCACTGCTGGAACGCATGCTGGAAGTCCTGTTCTCGAAGCGTACCAAGAACATTCTGCGATTCCCGCTGGATCTCCTCCACTCTGTCAAAGCGGTGACCCTTTAGCTGCAGCTTCATCTTCGGGAAGAGGAAGAAGTCGCAAGGGGCCAAATCTGGTGAATAAGGCGGATGCGGAAGTGTGATAATGCCTTTGTGGGCGAGAAACTCACGCGTTACAAGAGCTTGGTGAGAGGGTGCATTGTCATCATGGAGCAGCCAATTGCCTGCGCACCACAGTTCAGGTCGTTTTCGCCGAATGTCCTCCCTCAGACGGCAAAGAACATTGCAGTAGAACTTGGCGTTCACGGTCTGGCCTTTGGGGACAAATTCATGGTGAACAATCCCTCAAATGTCGAAAAACACGATGGGTATGCTCTTGGTCGCGCTGCAACTCTGTCTCGGCTTCTTTGGTCTTGGAGATCCTGGGCTCTTCCATTGCGAAGACTGTTGTTTAGTCTCGGGATCATACCCATAGACCCAACTCTCGTCCCCAGTGATAACCCTCGACATGAAGGATGGGTCATCCACGGCACACTGACGAAGCTCTTGACAAATTGCAACACGGTGCTCTTTCTGTTCGGGGGTCAGAAGCCTGGGTACAAACTTTGCAGCAACGCAGTGCATGTTCAAATCACACGTGAGAATTGTCTGCACTGTTCCGTATTACACATTAACGATTGCAGCAATGTCTTTAATGGTTCTCTGATGATCCTCATGCACAAGCCGCCGAATTGTTTCCATATTTTTAGGTGTTGAGCTCGTGGAAGGTCGCCCTGACCTCTCGTCGTCTTTGAGTGATGTTCTGCCTCTCTTGAAGCGTGCGTGCCACTCAAAACACCTCACACGACTCATGGCCTCATTTCCATATGCACGTCGTATCATTTGAAAAGTCTCGGCTCCAGATTTGCCGAGTTTCGCGCAGAATTTGATGTTTGCTCTCTGCTCCAGTTTCACGTCCATGCTGAAATCGCAAATGTCACGGCACACGTAGTGATAAACACTCGTGTTGTGCAACTCCCAATGTTCACACAGCCATGCCACTCGGCATGCCGAGTGGTGATGTTCCCTGCTCCCAAGCACAGTGCACTCATTCATGTACTGCCATCGGTTGGCAGTCTATGGAACTAGTCTCGAAACTTTTTGATACACCCTCGTATTTAGCATACACTACTCAGCCTGATACAAAATCCAATTACACAGCTCTCACTTAAACGTTCAAAAAGGATTTTGGTACCTGAGACTAAGGTTTGAGCTCTTACATTTCAAAATCCATGCTACCACATTTTTGTACACAGTGTTAAGTAATATTTTACAAAATGTAACACTAAATTACATCCAACACTTAAAAGCTGGGTGCACAATTCTGGCCATTGGGTGCTATAGGCCACTGCTTCTTTTAAACCAAGAACTCCTTGGTGAGAATGCGATTCTTGCACTGACTGGACAGCTCACAGTGGCCGATATTTGTTGTATAGGGTCCGGCAGAAAAGTACACTATCTTTTTAGGTAAATTTTTTACTAAAATTATCTTTATTTCAAAGCATTTTAATTACAATATTCATTTCCTGAATATAGTGTCTGTGAGGTGGTGTCCCTTGTTGTCAACACATTCCCGCAAGCATTTCTGGATGTTCTGCATCACTCGTTGCAGCATGGTGGGAGAAACTGCTGCCACTTCATCCCTAATGTTCTGTTTCAAGTCCACCGTTGTCCTTGGTTTCTTTTTGTGCACCTTACTCTTGAGATATCCCCAGAGGAAGAAGTCGCAGGCATTGAGATCATGCAATCTTGCAGGCCATTCAATATTCCCTCTTCATGAGATCACGCGAGCTGGGAACATCTCGTTGAGGACTCGCATTTCAGTCCTCGCAGTGTCAGCTGTTGCCCCGTCTTGCTGAAACTAGAGAGTGTGGGTTTCAACACCAAGTCTCTGCAACTCCGGTTCCAGAAATGTGTGAAGCATCTCAGTGTAGTGGGCTAAATTTACTGTTACTGTCCTGCCTGCTTCGTCTTCAAAGAAACAGGGGCTGATCACCCCAAAAGATGCTACACGACACCAAACAATAACCTTCTCAGAATGTAAAGGTTTCTGGTGAATATCACGAGGGTTTTCAGTTGCCCAGTAGTGACAGTATTGAGAACTGACGTTGCCACAAAGATGAAAATTTTCTTCATCTGTCATGACAACATGGTAAAGGTCATCGTTATCTAGAGCGCTCAACAAAACCTCACAAACAGTTTTTTTATTTACAGTGTCTGATCATTTATTGCTTGAACCATAACCATTTTGTAAGGATGGAAATTTAAGTGCTCATGCAATATTCAGTGCACCGTATGATCAGACATTCTTAAGGCAATGGCATTTCTGCTTGCTGATCTCCGAGGACTTCTGACAAAATCCGGATGCACTCATTTGATGTTCTCAGGAGTTCTAAGTGAAGGCTGTCTTCCTGGAGGTACTCCTGTTGCGGCAGACACTGTTTCTCTCAAGTTTCTCACCCACAACATTACAGTATTGCAACTAGGGAGACTGTCGTTCCGATGAATATTGAAGTGCTGACGAAATATCCACTGAGTCACGACAGGATCATTGTTTTTTAAATATGTCCCCCAGTGAAAGCCTGATGCTCTACAGACCAGCGCTCCGTGGCAACCGAAATGCTCTGAGTCTCGCTAGAAGGGTGCTCAAGGACAAATTCCTCATGCCAATGGTTCCACTCACAGCTGTGTTGCCAAATCATCAGGTATTTCTGCCGGACCCTGTACTAAACCAATTATTTAATCAAACTAGGACACTTTTTTTCAATTTTGTTGGCAATGTCAGCTAAAGAGTATAATAAAGTAATTACCCACTGGCCAAAACCAAGAAATTGCAAGTGCAACTGATTAAACAAAAACATAACTTATAATTACTGTAAGAATAATGTTACAATATTGTCATGTGGGTCTATGTTATGACAAAAATATTATGTAGGCTCCATCATGAAACGAATATGTAACCGTGGTCTTCGGAGGGGGTGTGTTGAAAAGAATGGGGAAATACATCTTTCGGTAACTGAAGGCAAAAGGTATTTGAAACCTAGGGATATAACATCTCATTAAAAGCTGAATTTCTCCAAATGTCAAATGGCCCTTGGGCACTCTTAATTCAACTGTGCAACAGCTGGCATGCAAAAAATACCACATATGAATTCTAAGCATCTGCAACAAAATAACTACAGTACAAGGTTCAGAACTGGTCAAGCATCCACCACTGCACGAACAAGACTGGAAAGGATGTAGGAGAGAGGGCTGCACATTTGAACAGATTTTTTCAAAAATCCCTGTACTGTGAATGAACTAGCAGGGATAGATGATAGCAAACACAAGCACCATACACTATGATACTTTCTCTTCTCCCTCTTCTTGTTAAGTAGTATGCAAATTTCCCACGTCTTCTCATTTTAAATACAAAACCCATTTTGTTAAAGTTCAGCAGGCACCTTTGACCCAGTAAGGGGCAAGTTTGAACAGTGACAATTTTCATCTGCAAAGTGAACATTATTACACAGTAAACTGTATCAGTCTAATGAAAAAGCAGGTAATCAAAAAGAAATATGTGAAAAGTACATCTAAAATGATGGCAGCATACAGTTCTGTTTGACATTCAACCTAAAACAGCAGAAACTTTTATGCTCATCTTAAGAAGTATCGGTCTTAGACAACATTGTAACCTGAGAAGTCCAAGCAAAAAGTCATAGCGACTATTCTACAACTGCTTCCTGAAACCACTGACTGTGGTAACTTCAAAACAATGTCACTGGGTTCTATTACTGCAGTGTCTTCAATCTCTGGAAAACAAAATGTCCAACATGCTTCTTCTGAAAATGGATGCTGTAACCATTGGGCACCACTTCTTGGATCAGCCCAACAGAATATTTCACTGTGTTGTTTGTTGCTAATTTTACCAGTACAAAATAGTTTCGTTCAAATGGCTGGGTAAGACAGTCCATACCATCATCACAGTCATCTTCCTCTGCAAATTTGTTGGTTTTGTGGGTGGTAAAATCTGAACCAGATAAGTCAGAGCCTATTTCATACAGTTTTGTAACACGTTTTGACTTTCTTCCTGCATTTTGGATTGAGAATCCCACTTCATTTTCTCTCGGTAGCAAGATCCTGAATATGTTCCTTCTCAGGTGCGGAGTCAGAATTCTTGATTTTTTCTCACTCATCCACCAATTCTACTTACATTGGGTGCAGCCCCAGGATATGGACAAAACTGTTCTGCAGTCACTTTCTTTTCCAAAGAGCTGCCTACTTATGCCACTGATGATGTCATCCACCGTACTAATTGTAGTGTTAGAACAGTGGGTTCATTAAATCCACCACATACAACAGATGCTACTTTAAAACCTTCATCACTAAAAACATTTCTTGAAAATGGCCAAATGCCAGAATTTTCAAACGCAGCCTAAATATTCTTCACAGTAAATGAAACTGGATATGCATAAACAATTCTACTTGTGAGTTCATGGATACTGACTTTTTTCCAGGATTGGCATCATCCACTCATTTTCTGTAACAGTGTATTTTGCCTTAAAAGTTCCCATGACAGCAACATCAAGAGACTGTTGGCGATGTGCAAAATGCGTCAGAAAAGGGACCAACACAATCCCATTTTGTCTTGCAAACACTGCATGTAAGGAGCAGTGGCTCTCATGGTTGTCCAAAAATAACAAAACAGGATCTTGCTGCATGCAACAAGTGTATTTCTGTGCGTGCATATTTTCAAAAAGGAGTGAAGTCATCCACTCACTCTCCCATAATAATATAAAAATGAAGTATGCAGAAACACGGGATGATTTCTTGAACAACAATCTAGGCTTTCAATCAGGGTGTAAATATTTAACATCATACAATCACTAACAACAATAGAGATGTGTATGCTTGTCAGGAAGCAGCAATACTAGCAGCACCTAATTCAGGGTGCTGAAATGGTGCACGTTCTTAGCTCTTTGAAAAATTGCAACCTCCTTTAAGGTAACTAATATGCAACTTTTGTTCAGGTATCTTTTTGTAGAATTTCAAACATGAACATGACAGCTAAAGCTTCCAGCTTAATCAACCAATGGGCCATGTGAAATCTGGTACAAAAATCATAAATATACCTACGGAATATGTAGTGACAGGAGTATCTCTGAGGTTATACCTGAAAAATTTAACATAGGCAAATCTGCACCCAACTAATACGGTCTACAGAAAAATAAAATAAAATAACAATAGTAACAGACCTGCAGAGCTATAAGTCTATGCAACAGAAAGCACCTTGCAGAAGCTCTTCTCAAAATTCTGTTTTCTAGTTGTATATATTACACAGAAAATTAAATAAATCACCATGGTAAACAAAAATTATCTTTGAGGCCACACTTTGGCTTAGACAGAGCAAAATTAAAACTTACCCAAAGCTAAAGAGAAGCCCATTCGAATGGTTTTATTATTTGCTGCCAGTTGTTCTGTATACATGGTAATCACTGCATCACGCTTGGCAGCATTCACTGTATTCGAAATTTCTCCAACCTCTGATTGTAGCCGATAATACTGGGTGAAAAAAGCAGGCAACGCTGAAGCCGCTTGGGACCGAATGTTGTCAACCTCATGAGACAAACACTCATCCAGTAATGACTGCCAATCATCTGTTTCAAATAGTACATTTCACTGTCTTAACTGAAAGAATACCATTTAATGGAACAGAGGTTTCAACACAAATTAGGCAAAACATCTGTATTAAGAGAATTTATAGAAAAGACACTAATTCAAATACTGCAGAAAATTAAATAAATTGTGAGATTCATCTAAGGAAATTTACCACTATAAAAAAATTTATAAATAATTATGTAAATTTATAATCATATTTTTAAAATGTATTGAGAAACTGAGAGACATGTTGAGAAATAATACATTTATAATGTCAGAAAGATAAATAAAAAAATTTCTAGGAAATAAAAGTGTCGAAACTTTTCAAAGATCGCTTGCACCTACCCTCATTCCATGCTATTATATCAAGTTCACTGACACTTCACTTCATGTATGTTGTGCTCACTACTCACCACACTTTCTCACTGAGTTTTTCATACCGATCCGCTTTGTAGTTGCTACAAAATTATCATCTTCTGTAATGCAATGCCATGTACTGGCAGAAATTCACTAACAAGGAGGAATGTACTGCCTCCATCCTCAGGGTCAGAAGCAGTGCATTCCTCTGCAACACACATAATCACATCCCAGAAGAAAGTGATCTTCGCGTTACTAATTAGGTGTATACAGCCAATGAAAATGACATGCCTCTAAGCCCTCGCAATCCACAAACTTGGCAGCTGTGGCAACAATGTAAGAGGGGTAGTTACATCTCGATTATCACCTAAATTCCATGAGAGTGCAGACCTATTTGAGATTCTAACCTGATACTGCTATTTAACTTCATCAGTTAGCTTCCCCAGACTCGACCTCTCAGCATCACATTTCTGCACTGCTCATTCACTTCCTATTAGTCTCTTATCTAAACATATTCCATGCTTCACATCATTTCAGCATCGCTTCCAAAAACTTACCATTTCATGATTAATTACCACCATACTATTTACTGATATAATCAATAAAAAGCAACCAACAATGTCAGAAATAAATTAAAATATTTAAAATCTACTATAACTTACCAATAACTGGATGGTTATGAAAAGGCATGCCTGCCAGGGAACACTTTCCTATAAGGAGTAAACAAGCCTGTTTCATCAGTTCACCTCCCACACCACGAAACTGTTGTCGTTGCATAAAAGTAGGGACCAGATCACGAATCTGCTCAACAGCTTTCAGACCTACAAAGAAATACAGCAGAAAATCTTATGTAAATAAGTCTCACTGTTGGCTGCAAAAAATACAATGCTCAGCCAGTTGGGCCACTACAATAACACAATGCACAGCCAATAAAGCTTAATTAAGGGCTCTAAATTTCTTTCAGCTGTTGGCTTCAGCACCAGGGGACATCACAATCAAAAATTTAAACACAGAATAATGGCCAGACTCACTGTATGCTTTCACAAACAAAAGTGTCTAAAGATGTCAACTGCAGTGCCTGGTGGTCATCCCAACAATATGATACAAAGAAAATTTACCAGCCAAAAAAATAATTTGTTGTAAGGAGAGTTGAGGTAAATATCAACACACTTGTAATTCAAGCTATATGGAAATGAGTGGCCACATTCTTGTTGGGGCCACACTCTACTCCAAGAGAAAATCTGGGTGGGATACTTAGCTGGCTCCAGAGGTGGTACATAATACAAAAATCATCCACTTGTCAGAAATTAAACCCTAGATTACTATTATTATTAGAGGCAGCGGCAGCAGCAGTAGTAGTAGTGGTGATGGTGGTGGTGGTGGTAGTAGTAGTAGTAGTAGCAGTAGCAGTAGTAGTAGTAGTAGTAGTAGTAGTAGTAGTAGTAGTAGTGGTGGTGGTAGTAGTAGTAGTAGTAGTAGTAGTAGTGGTGATGGTGGTGGTAGTAGTAGTAGTAGTGGTGGTGGTGACGGTGGCAGCAGCGGCAGTGGCGGCAGCGACAGCGGCAGTAGTAGTAGTAGTAGTAGT
>Ga0268261_10001475_pt1 | contig 16214 bp, 13 predicted proteins | sample TergutNc150P1_FD_190353 | JGI IMG/M metagenome (GOLD analysis project Ga0268261, IMG submission 190353) | Nasutitermes corniger P1 segment gut microbial community from laboratory colony in Florida, USA - Nc150 P1 (SPAdes) (version 2) | ecosystem: Host-associated > Arthropoda: Insects >...
GGGGGGGGGGGGGGGGGGGGGGGGGCAGATTGCTGAGATGTCTGGAATGAAGGGGAAAATGCAGGGAGCCTGAAAGAAGAAGAACAAGTTTGCAAGTGGTGTACTCTGTGACATAATTCACTGAGTGTACCAAGGCGTTCTTTACTTTCAAAATGTCATTTGGTTTTGTGGTACGTGAGTAAATGTAGTTTCGTCTTGGCCCATATGAAAAGTATGGCCTGCACATCACTGATTTGTGTGAACGCACAAATGCTCAACATTTTATGCAGAATTCTGAATTTTAACTAAATGAGACAATGAAAGTATGGATGTAAATCCATTTATGCCCTTAAGGAAAGTGGGATGGTCACTGAGCTGCTCATTGCAGAACTCACGCCTGCTTGATAGTGTTCGTGAAGAATTCCTTGACTGAATTTCTTAGAACTTCAACAAACAGTGTAGTTGCTGATTCAAGGTTACAGATGGGCTGATAGACATGCGGTGCACATAGGTATGTGGTACACTTAGACATCCTTGTTTTAGTTCTTAAAGAATGCCTAAAAGTTGGTGAAAAATAGCTAAATGCAAAGATGATGGTGAATGTATGGGGGATGAATTGGAATTTTTCTTTTGATGGTTTAGAAATGATTGTGCAACATCGAGTGGGGTGTGTTAGATGTATCAGGCATTGAACAGGACCTGTTATTCTTACAGAATTCAGTTGATTCTTATTCAGAATAAATATGATGATGTTCGGAGCTGTGTTGAGCTGATAATCTGCTGTTTTGAAGTTCTGTGTTAGGTTGGTTTTGAAGATGCAATTCATCTGGGCTGTGTGATAGTGTCACTGGGCAAGTCACTTGTGATGTTTTGAGCCAACAGTCTTCTTGGGCTGCTTGAGCCTGATGCAGAAGGTACTGGAGTCTGATACATCACAAACTGCTTGTCCAGCAATGCAGCATCACATTCCAGAAGCAGCAGCACCACTGTGAGAACCTCAAATCATGATGATTTTAATAATACTCCACAAATGACTTTTGGTGTAGTCAGGATGTGGCATGAGCATGGTCATGTTTTGTTATCCTTTTGAACATTGAGGTTTATCTGAACAGCACTTGGCTCACAGAGACATGAGAAGGGCCAGCTGGCTAAAACTGTTTAGAGAAGTAATGGCTGTTCTGAGAATCATGTGGAACATGGCAAAGCATTGTGTGGGCAAAGTGTAGAGTTTCCTAATGTTGCAGCAGGTGGTACATTTACTTACCACTAGGTTTTGCAAGGTTAGGTGACTATGGTGGTCAAGAGTGATGGCACTGAATATCCTGGGGATGTGGAGTTCGGGCAGAGGCCAGTATATAGTGACTTGGGTCCTAATGATGGAGATGGTAAGGCTTTTTTGAATCTGGAAATTACATCTGGAAACAGACTATGTACGTATTAACACTGAACTCCAGTCAAAGCCTGAAATATTGACCAATGTTGTAATCTGTAATAGTGACACCAAATGTCAGCTACAGAGTGCCCCCAGGTTACATAAGTCTTGACTTCCACAAACTTGAACGTACGTGTACTTTTCTATTAACCACATCTAAAGGAATTTAATGTGTGTAAATATTATGTTACACTTGGAATGTGAGTTCCGTTACTGGGGATGTTTTTTAGAAATTATGCACATCTGAACTGCTAGATTGCATCACACTAATTTACCCTGTCTTAAGAACTGCAGAGGTGGAAAGTAACTTGAATTTAGCTACAGATCCATCATCTGTGAATTTTTTGCAAATGTCTCTTATGCTCTCCAACGTGTCTGTTGTGCTTGGGGGTTATGGTGTATTCTAAAATTATGTATATGTGTATGTATGTGTGTGTGTGTATATATATATATAAACACACACACACACACGTTTGATGGGTAATGGGTCGAGGTCTGACATAACAAGAGTTTTGTAATTGTTTGTGGAATGGGCCCCTACATAAGTATAGTATTCATATTCCTTCAGTAAAATGAATGTACATGTGTTACTGCCAGTTAAGTTGCCACTAAACATGCAGCTCAGTAATTTACTGTAGAAGTAATCTTATGTGATTAGACATGTTCAGCCATGGAGCGGCTGGTGTTTGTGATTGGTTGTGATTTTACCATGAGGGGTGGGGTAGCTCAGTCGGTACAGTGACTTGCTACACGCTGTATGGGTCTGGGGATCGAATCCCAGTGGGGGCGAGATTTTCTGCACTTGTCCAGACCAGCCCTAGGGCTCACCCAGCTTCCCATGCAATGGGCACCAGATCATTCCAGGGTTAAAGTGACCGGGGCGTTGCGTTAACCACCCACTCCTATTTGGCACTGAGATTAAAGAAAGAGTAGAGTTATACCTGTACTTCCTGTATGCTTTCATGGCAGGTTATAAGGGGAAATTTACCTTTGATGTTACCATAATGTGAGATGTGAATCAACAGACCGCGAGTATTTTTGTTACTGTACGGGAAAATATTACTCATAAGTATCATAGCACTGATGTTCTTTTGCGTTGAGTAGTTGCTTGTAAGAACTGTAAAAGGCATGTACTGTAACTGGTGAAGTGAAATGTAATGATTTTCTGCATTTTAAAAGAAATGTGGTGTTGAACGAATTTTGTGCTGCTGAATTCTCCCTGGCAGCACATTTCCATGTAAGCTTTTATATTGCTTCAGTAGATACTTCTAAACAAAATCTGTCCAGTATGATTAGAGATACCCTGTACCATATGGTGGCCGTGCTTTGGTATTTTGCACAAGAGAAGCATGCCTTGTTAAACTAATCCTTCTTTTAAATACGACAAACATGGCAAAAATCTTCATGGGCCGAAGCCTATATTAAAAGTTGACCATGTTTTTGTTAAATACCACTTTCTAGGCTGTGCCACTGGTAATATAACACCTTGTTATGGCTAATTGTGAATTATATGTACTAGTTTGCATGGATGTGCTAGTGCAATTTATGTCAGAAGAGGTATGGATATGTTGAACATAGTATGCAAAAATTATGAAACACTATAATTGTTCATAATTATGAAATGTTTAATGTATATAAGTGATATGTGAATTATATTTGACACCTACTTTTCAGAACCAATAAATTTGCTATTAGGGAAGAGTGTAGTTTTGATTATAATTTTATTTTGAGTATCTTTGAAATAATAATGCTGAGTATTGGAGGGTTTAATAGAAATGAGCCTACCAGTTAGTGTCACAGCTGACTGGACTGGAAGCGTGCCAGCATGCAGAGGAAATTCTGGCAGTGGCCACAGTTCTGCTGTTTTCTGGTATCACCAGGGAGCTCTGTGTGTGCACTCCTCCTGTCTTTGGGCCTCTGAAAACACCACTTTCGGTGTGTATGCATCCAGTCAGATTAAGGCTGCAGGCTCTGTACAATTAGTTGTACCTGCATGACTGGACTGAATACAGTAGAATCTTGATGTATATGAACCTTGATGTTGAGGATTCTGACCTTCCCTGTTTGCCCAGTTTAATGTGTTTATTTCCACTTTTGCGACTGGTTTCAGTGAGTTCCCATGGTTGTCCAGTTGGCTTTTCCTACCCTCCTGCTATAGCAATGATCCTTCAGCTCAGTCAAGCTCTGTCTTTCAGAAAGTGAGATTCATTGCTTTTATACCTTATAGAATGAATTGTTTCATCATTTAATGTATTTTGTGCATTAAGCAAGTTTGTGGTCCAGTGAAAATATTCTCTTGTGGTTTATGCTTATTGAGGTTATTTTGTGTTTGTTACTGGCATTTCTTAATTTCTTTTAACCAAGTAGGCGTTGTACAGTGAAATGCTTTCTGATATTCATGGCAGCTGTATTGGCCTAAGTTAATTGTGATTATTGAGACGTGGTGCTGTCATTGAATGTATTTCTGTTGAACTTGCTTTACAAGTTCTAGCTTTTTGCAGTAGCAGTAATGGCTCCAATCCCAGTCGCCCATTGAAGAGTGTCAGTCCTCTTTACTTCCCACATTTTTCTCAGCCCTTTGAATCTCAGCAATAAATAACATTTTCATGGAACCTCAAATCCAGAAGTGTTTACTGACTATGTGGAACTGGCCAGGAGAATCAGGCATGGCCTTTGTGTTGAACTTTCTGGTTTTTGATGCCATGATTGTCAGTTATCAAATAAATGGCGATTGGTTGGATGCTTGGAACTTGGTGTGTGGTTGTGAAAGGAACTTTGTTCCTTGCCACTTCAGCCAGACCAGCTCTGGTGCTCACACAAATATTTTTGGAAGAGGTACCAGGAGTTATTTTCTTAAGATATACCAGCCAGAGCATGAAGCTGACCAGTAGTAATTTTTCTGATTTTGTGTGTGAACATGAAGACGATCTGACAGGAAAGGCTGAAACATACTGTCTGTGGATTGCATAAATGAGGTTTTCATTGTGTTGTAATGTATCTGACCATTCCCACTCAGTACCAAGATGGAGTTTTACCTCCACTTCTATATGTAATTTCATGACAGTGTATGCATGCCCTGGGGCTCATACCTTTACCCATTAAGACAACTGGCTCAAGCAGTAATGTTTGTGACTTGTATTGTTACCTACTGAGGCAGCTGACTCGAGCACTAACGTGTGATTTGTACCTTTAGCTACTGAGACACATGACTCACGCATTAGTTTGTGACTTGTACCTTCACCTACTGAGGTAACTGGCTCCAGCAGTTTTGTGTCTGACAACCTGTACCTTCACCTACTGTTGTGTGACTTGTACTTTTATCTATTGAGACAGTTGGCTGAAGCAGTAATGTGCCTGACTTGTATTCAGGAGATGTCCAGTTTGAAACTCAGTTGAAACAATGGTAATTCTGAATGAGGTTTTATTTATGGGTTTTGTCAGTCCCTTCAATAAAATTCTGGGATTTTGCCTCAAGTAAGGGCACTGCCATTTCTTTCCAACTTTTGATTGTGCTTTTGTTTGGCACTATTATGGTGTGAGCCAGTGGCAGTATTATTAGTTGTGAGGGTTGGTCTCTGCACCATCATGTATTAAAACTGCCATCTTTAGGACAGTCTGCTCCACCGGCTTCTCCAAAGTTGCAAATTGGAGAAGTTTACATATAAACCTTGTGCATGTAGAGCCCCATTTTGTTACATGGAATGAGTTCTCCATGTGTGAACAATGCAGCTAGAACCACATGTCAACATGATGTATCCTGAAAAAGCTACAGTAACTTCATAGTGAAGAAGACCTGTGAAGCCAACTTAAAGCAAGTCAGTGCAGGCAAAGCAAGGCACTGCCTCTCTGTGTCCAGACCATGATCACCTCCACAGTTTTGGACCTGAGACCGAACAGTGCCATTGATGTGACAACAGTGTGATGGGTGATAGGCATCTTTACATGTATGCAGCCCTCAAGTACAACACAAAGAGCATACACAAGCTAGAAATACATCAGGAGCCAGCATACATCTACTACATGGCACTGTGCATCATGGCAGAATGCCATGAGCAGGCGTGGGATGATATTGAAGAGGTTTAACCCTTATCCTGCTAACGTGGAGAATATGGTGAGCTCCTAATAATGTCAGCTGATGGCAGATGGGATTTAACTCAGAGTTTAAAGGGTTAAGGCTTATGTCTGCCATGAAGCTTATAATTGTGATGATTGTTACACAGTTGAATGTCATCATTAGAACTTTTAACAGAATTCTGATGATATTAACTTGGGATTGTAGCTTTACTGTCTCTGTTGTCCTGCTGACAGTTTTTAATCAATGATTGCTTCATCTCAACAGTATTAAGTGAAGAGTGCAGATTATTAAGTTCATTGTTACAAAATTTTCTGACAGCTTCTGTTAAATTGTTCACATTTGAGCCAAGTGTTCCCAGCCCAGTGGTTTGAAGTGTTTTAAAATTATATGAGAACTGACATTCTTACAGCAGTGTTGATAAAAATGTGGAACTGTGTCTTGGGGTGAGTGGTTCTTGATGTTGCACAGTAGTTTATCTTCAAAATCAAGCAGTTCTAGTTGCAGAAGACCTGAAACTTCATCCTTAATTGGCATTCTAATGTTAGAACATAGTTTCAGGTCTCAGTCAGTTGACAGCAAAGTTCTAGTTCTGTGTGTGTTAGTTTTCAGGCCTTTTAGTATGGTAATTCTGCACTAAATGGTATGAAGTATATCCTGGAATCTAATCTACTGTTAATCGTCATCATCACCATCTTCAACATAACAGTTTAGGCCTGACAGATCTGTTCACCTTCAGTTTTGGTTGTTTGAAAGGTAGGTTTTCTGCATCTCCTTGGATGATATTCCCAGCTGCATGCTTTGCTTTCCAGTCAGTCAAGCTAGTGAAGAAATTTTATGGAATTGGAAGGTTCATTACTGTGTTCATAAGACCCCACCACTGGGATGTGGCGCTGTGTCACTGGTGAATTGGATCCTGACATTTCAAGGCACTGTATTATCCTCATTTTCAAGGGTTAAGATATCCAAGTAGAATACCTTTTGACCCATGAAGATAAGGCCACTTCATTGCCTTGAAACATCAGGTTCTGTTGAGCATGAGATGCACTGTCATATCTCAGAAGAACAGTTTCTTATTATACCAGGACTCCAGCCGAATACTACTGAGGCCACTTGAATGATTATATGTTCTATATTTCACAACTCTTCAGTCGTGTTGTTATCACCAGATGTTTAAGTAGTTACTGTTGTATTCTTGTTTGATGTAAAAATACATAGGTTATTCTTTCAGGAGATTTATTTTGGAACTCTGCAGGCTGTTACTCTTATTGTAACTGCTCTGAATTTAATCATAAATATAATTTTCTTTTACTGTAATTCTTATGAAGTTTGAGTCTGCCATATGGTCACATAGTTTATAATATGATTTTTATCTGAATTTTGGTACTAAGACGTAGATATCTGGATCTACAGCTATGTTATGGGTAGAAGAGTAGAATAAGTCATGCAGTCCTTCAAATTTGGTTTAAGAATTTAATGTAAAATTGCATACACAAATGCCACTTGAGATGGGAGAAGAAATATATATATATATTATTGGCACCCTACCACAAGTTTTATGAGTAGGTAGAGATAACTGGTTTACTCTTATCTGTTGGATGTTCTTGACATGTATGAGTATATGATTCTCTGATTGCACTGAGTCATATTATTACAGCGACATTTTTTAAATGTGTGCATAAACATATAAATTTCGTTTTGTAACCGATGGATGAAAATGCACAAGTTTGGCTCATTTGTGCTTACCTAGTACTATATATTTCTGGTTTCAAAAAGCATGTGATTCCTTGTAAATATTTTGCGACTCGTTTTAGCTTCCTAATTCTTGTTTTTATTACCATTTACTGTACAGATTAGACTAGGAAACATTTCTCACTTTTTAAAATAACCCAATTTTCGGGCGTCGCAAAGGATGTGACATTTTCTTTTCGCCCTAAATGACTTCAGATTTCCCGGTTTTACGGATAACGCAACAACCAGGGCATCTAGCGGGCATGTGTAGAAGTTGTGTTCGTAATGGATGGCGGAGTAACGTGCGTGTTTTGGGTTGTGCGTATTGAGTAAATTATGACAAAGCGATATTGGCTTGCGGTGTGTAAGAGTCTTCTAACAGATTCGTGTGAGTGAAATGCATGGAAAATACTATTATTTACAGTGAAATTATTTGTGGAGTTCCACTTCTGTTGAACTAGCGTGACAGCAACCACCGGCGGTGCTAGAAGACTGTTGACCTGTAGATTGTGTAAGTAAGAGAACTGGTGGTCACTGAGTGATCCGTAGTCTTCCAAACGGTGCTGTAACGTTCCTAATAACGAAGCACTCGTTTTTGAATGGCGGTTAGTGGTAAATGATAGTTCATTTATTTACTGTGTCACTTGATAACGAAATACTAATTTGCGAACCTCACTGGAATTCAAACATAACTGTAAAACTGGTGTTCTTAACACACGGCATGCACTGTCAGTTCCACATGTAGGCCCTTGGATGTGTACATGATGACAAATAACAATGAATATGACTGTGTTCGTAATGCTTGATTTCGTTACGAAAATATTGGTCATAAGCAGATTTGCAGCAGCTGCTAGTATTACACTGCAGTGTCCACTGTTTTGGCACCGAGGTTCGGAACACATACTGCCTCCATCTTCAAGGTTTAAGTAACTGGTCCAAGTTGACACAAGAAATCGGGTCCATAAAGCGTCAAATTGGACCCTGTTCTTGCAATCCTGAAGACAAATGCAGATTGTTTCTCTGTAACCTACAACACTGCAGAATGTTAAAGCCCAAAAGATTGCTATCTGAAAAATCGATACAGTGAAAATCTAAACAGTACAACTGCTTCTGCTGCTACTGCTACTACTATAATTCTTATTATTATTACTACTACTACTACTACTACTGCTGCTCCTGCTACTAGTGTTTACTGCCATTAATTGCTGTTTTCATTGACTGAGCAGTATAAGAAATGAATCTTACAGATACAGATTGTAATCCTATAATGTGCATTTGTTGGTGTACAGGAGTGACTATATCTTAAACAATCAGTGGGAGGGCATGGAGTGTATTATTTTGGCTCAGAGTAAGGACCAATGTCGAGGTCTTGTGAAGACGATAATGAACCTTCTGGGTTGTCCAGCATAGTAGACAGGGATTTCTTGATTATACTAAGGCCACGGAAAGAAGTCCAGAGGACGATGCAGATGACTGCGTTCCAGGCGTCTTTCTTTCTGCGTATTGTTGCATTGCCAACAAGTCTTTTTGGTGTAAGTCATCCAGTCTAAAGTGCTCGTCGTCGGCGAAGGTTGTCACTAGCAACATCTCTATGAAAAGAAGGAAAAGAAAATCGGACGTCAGACGGGAAGTGTGACAACTCCAGGGGCGACAGGTGTAGGACATTTGTAAGTGGCCTCTGTATAGTCGCTGATGGATCATGCGCCCGCCAATACCCGCTGGGTAGGAATTTGGACTCCAGAACCGGTCTGGGTGCTGTGGGGAAGGGGAACTATCTCATCCGAGAAGCGAATGCCTGTGCTTCGGACCATTACACTGATTGCGGATAAACAGACTGGGATCATCACCAGTGGGGCCAGGATAGTCGGTATAGCGGCTCGCTACGAGTTGGACGGTCCTGGGATCGTATCCCGTTGGTGGCGAGATTTTCTTTACCCGCCCAGACGGGTTTTGGGGTCCACCCAGCCTCCTGTAAAGTGGGTACTGGGTCTATTCCCCGAGAGTAAAGCGGCCAGGGCGTGGTGTCGATAACCCACCCCCCCACATAGCGCTGAGGTTAAAGAAAGAGTAGAGTTGTACCTCTACTCCACCTCTGTGCCTTTGCGGCCTGTTCTGGGGTGAACTTTACCTTTTTATCATCGCCTGTAGCGATGTTCCTTCAGATCCGTTGGCGAAGGTGTAATCAGTGGCCCTTCTTTCAGAAACATAGCTCTAAACAGTGCAGGGTTTGTTGTCGGCCAGCCATCAAGTGTTCAAGACTGTTTGTAATGAATGTTTTGTTCTTAAAATTGGAATTCTTCTTGACATTGCACCTAGCAAATGCTGCCATACAATTTTGCTGGGTCTAATGTCCTTGTTTCCTGTCGTCCGCAGTCTTCCTCTTCGTGGAGTCATTCACAATGCGCCATTCGTGTAACCCTTTTAAGGCCCAGTGGTTACTGTGTGTACCGCCAGTTTAACTAACCAGATGTACGGAGCAGACTCCTGCCTGAGATTCTGTTGGATCCTCAACTAGTCAAGAAAATTTCCCCCTTTTTCGGAACCCGGAAGTTCATTACCGCATTTACAAGAGTCCGTATCCTGAGCCAGATCAATGCAGTCCGTGCCCCCATTCCAATTCTTGAAGGTCCATTTTAATATTATTCTCTCTTCTATGCATAGGTCTTCCAAGCGATTTTTCCCATAGGTTTTCCCACCAAACCCTTTATGAATGTTGTCTTTCTCCCATACGTCTCACTTGCCCCGCCCATCTCATTCTTCTTGATTTAATCACCCGAATAGTAATTGGTGAACAGTACAGATCATATAGCTTTTCATTTTGGAGTCTTCTCCACTTCCCTGTTACCCTGTCTCTCAAAGGCCCAAATATCCCTCAGCACCCTATTCTCGAGCACTCTCAGCCTACATTCCTGCCTCAGTGTGAGAGACAAAGTTCAACAGCGATACAGAACAACAGGCAAAATTACAGCTATGCATATTTCAGTGTTTATGTTTTTGGATAACAACTGCAAGACGAAAGACTCTGGACCGAAAAGTAGCAAGCATTCCCCGAGTTCCGTCTGCTGTTAATTTGTTTATGAAAGGAATTTTGATTTGTTAGGGCTGTTCCCAAATGTTTGAAATTTGCCACACCACCAGTTTAACACTCACAAATTCTACGTTCTGCCCTCTCGTTGTATATGTGCGTTTTGTGTGGATCTGAGAACAAACAGCGATTTTTTACGTATACAGCATTAACTTACTGGATTTTATAACCGAGACGGAGTGTGTTTACTGCGCGGTACGGACTGGGTTTTTGAATATAATTCGGGTTAATAGACAGGTATAATATAAGAGTTGAAATTTTATTCTGGGCACCTCGTTGTGATTAATAGTGAGTACAAGAGTAGTTGGGGGCAAGCGGTGGCGCAGTTGGTTGAGGCAATGTGCTACAAGCTGGAAGGTCTCGGGTTCGATTCCCGATGGTGTAAATGGAATTTTTCATTGACATAATCCTTCCGGCCGCACTATGGCCTGGGATCGACTCAGCCTCTAACGGATATGAGTAGCAGGAATATTTCCTGGGGGTAAAGGCGGCCGGTGCATAGGACTGACAACCTTATCACCTTCATGTGCCGATTGTCTTGGAATCTGGTAGCCTCAACCTCCTGGAACCCTCAGGGTATATCCAGGCCTGTAATGGGATTGCTTTACCTTTACAAGAGTTGTTAACTTACGTCTTTGCAACTTTAATGACATTCAAAAGTTAGAGTTATTGCATCAGAAATTCGTAAAACCAACAGGAAACTAAATAGCAAATCAAAGTGAAAATAGCCGTATTGCCAGTTCACATGCCCAGATGGTAACCACAAACATATCGGTCAGACAGATCGACAGTTTGACACCAGGTTTAAAGAGTGTGTCTTGGCATTGACAAATAATAGTTATAATTCGAATTGTGCACAGCATTTCTTTGATAATGGCCACGCCTTAGGACCTGTAGACGTTATGAAGGTTCTGTGTATCACCAACAGGGGTAATCGTATGCCTTCCGTCGGGAAATATTATATATATACAGAAACAACAATGCAGGCTCTGTACGTATAAACGTAACATTCGAATAACCATTGTTGTGGAAAAACAATGAGTATTAAATATTATGAGTTTGTGTCTGTATTCTTACTTTAGTTATCTGGCATGCAGATCACATCTTTCCTGCATTGTGTTATTTGTCATCTGTGGCCTGTCCCGCTCCACCATATTTTTCCACTTTATCTCATAAAACGGCACAATTTTGGGATAAAGTTATTGAATATAAAATGTGTGTTTTGATTTTCTTTACAACTTTTGTCTAAAACATCTCTTATTCTATGAGCGAGATATTATGAACTTACATAGGTATTCATGTATAGTTCCCGTTATTGTTGTTTTAACGAAACTTGAATTTTATAAACAGATTTTCCCAAAATACTCAACCAAAATTTATTAAAATCCGTACAGTGGAAGCCGAGTTGTTCCACTTGGACGGACAGATGTGAAGAAACTAATAGTCTCTTCTCATAATTTTTCCATCTCGCCTAAAAATGTCTATAGTATCAGTGTAAAATTTTGTTGCAAACGCTGTGATGTTCCTAGCAATCAGAGTACATTAAGATTTTAAACAACGTACAGAATGAACTATGTTTAATAAGTACTATCTACTCAACTCGCGGACCACCGGTTGTGAAAAGCTGTCATACACATGTGTGTTATTTTCTCTTTCCATCCATGACAAATTTGTATCAACGCTGTATGTTTCGACCAATATCAGAAGCTCTTGTAGTCTCATAGGAAGACATTGACTCACAATTTGCAGCTTCCTCACTACGGAAGGGGGAAATAACCCATGTCTCTTCCCTCACGTAACTACTAGACCCCAACACGCCGGCTATCAAAAGGAGATGTGGTGACGGTGGATCAATACCACACACGGTACACCCCACTGCAGCATCGCCTTTCTTTGCTCTTCCACCCACCGCCCTTTCCGGACATATTAACAGCAACATCGCCATACTAATTAATGACTCGTGTCGTTTCTTTTTTCTGTCTAACGCTCTGTATTAGGAGTATGTTGTGTAGGCGTTGTGCTGAAACTAGGGATGTCGAATTTGTGTTGTGCTGAAACCGGGGATGTTGAATTTGCGTTGTGCCGAAACCAGGGATGCTGAATTGGCGTTCTGCTGTAACTAGGGACGTAGAATTGGCATTGTTCTGAAATCAGCGACGTGGAATTTGCGTTGTTGCGAAACCAGGGATGTATAAATAACGGTGTGCTGAAACCAGGGATGTATAATAGGTTTTGTGCCGAATCTAGGGCTGTCGAATTAGCGTTGCGTTGAAACTAGGGATGTGGAATTAGCGTTGTGTTGAAACTAGGGATGTGGAATTAACGTTGTATTGAAATTAGGGACGTGGAATTAGCGTTGTGTTGGAACTAGGGATGTGGAATTAGCATTGTACTGAAACCAGGGACGCTGAATTAGTCTTATGCTGAAACTTGGGACGTGGAATGAGCCTTGTTCTGAAATTAGGGAGTGTAATTAGCCTTGTGCTGAAACTAGGGACGCGAAATTAGCCTGGTGCTGAAACAAGGGGCGTGAAACCAACCTTCTTCTGAAACCAGGGACGCGGAATTAGCCTTGTGCTGCAACTAGGGACGTGTAATTAGCTTTGTGCTGAAACTAGAGACGTGGAATTAGCCTTGTACTGCAACTAGAGACGTGGAATTAGCCTTGTGCTAAAACTAGAGACGTGGAATTGACCTGGTGCTGAAACTAGGGATCCACGTTGTTGTGAAGGTCACCATCTTGTATGTTCTACTAATTTAATTAATTTCTAACTTTGAACTTATTTTAGGGTAGCCAACATTCTGCATGCGCGCGCTGACTTTCTCGATTCTTGAAAGGAATTCCATTGAGAATGAGTTAAAGGGAAGCTGTTGAAGGTCTATCGGCGTCACATTCTCGATAGGGTTATATGGAACGCTTGGCCAGGATTCCCTCTGACAATCCTCTATAACCGACACATGGTTCCTCCAAATTACTTCAACATCAGCCTGCATCAGATTCAGTCACGCTGAGGATGGAAGCAGCACGCTCCTTCGAAACGTTGGACCGAAACTTTGATGTGCGGCGTGAAAAGCTAGAAAATTCTGTTTCTTGAACAACGCAGTACAAACTTGAGAACCTCTATACGAGTAAACTGCGATGCTCAGAACTTGTTCTGAGGGAGCACAAATACTTTATGGACTATGGTCTGTCTGCTGACATGTCGGAATGCTGAGGGCCGAGTCGGATCGCGGGACATGCTTTGACCTACCTGCCTTAACCCACTAAAGCTCAGTGGTTACTTTACTTACCACCAGGTTTAACGTTAAAAATTCTACGTTTGACTCAAAGAGTATATATATATATATATATATATATATATATATATATATATATATATATATATATATATACACGAAGGTTACTGAGAAAGTTTTGCAACACAATTTTGTATTGCTAGGAATATAGTAATATAATTCTTTGAACATACTTACAAAATAGCTGGATGGATATATTACACCATTGTTCTAAGTAAGGCCCATCAATTTCAACAGCCTTGCGCCAGCAAGCAGCAAGAACATCTCTCCCCGTCTTGTATCAGTTTGAATGTTATACTCGTGGCCTCTTCTTTGCTTCGTCAGCACCCTCGTTGTAGTCTAGAACTTTTGTTATAGATGGCTTCTCGAAATCTTCAAAGAGGTGGGAATCGCAGGTGCAAGATCTGGGCTGTATGGTGGGTGGGAATGACAGTTCGTTCGAGTTTTCTGGTTCATGCTGGGTTTTGAAACGTGTGATCGTGCAGTGTCGTGTTGCAGGTTGATGGCAAGAACATTTTGAGTTCGACCTGTCCTGAAACGCTGCTGCAAAATATTAAGAGTCTAAATGTACCGATGTCTACCAGTTCTTTCACTAGTCAAGAAATTCTCCACATTTTGTGCAACCGAACGTTCATTACGTGTTCACAAAAACCCGCCACTTGTCTCTATTCTGAGCCAGATGAATCCAGTTCACGCCCACCCATTTTATTTCTTTAACCCTTATCCTGCTAACGCGGAGAAAATGGTGAGCTCCTAATAATGCCAGCAAACAGCAGATAGGATTTAATTCAGCTTTTAAAGGGTTAAGGTATATTTTAATATTATCCCCCCATTTACACCTCGACATTCCAGGTGGCTTCTTTCCTTCATTTTTTTCCACCACGATTCTGTGTGCATTTTTGTTCTCCCTTATAGGTGCCGCACGACCCACCTCTGAGGTGCAGGTGACTCGACCAGTACACGTTGTATCCTGGGGTTCCATGGTTTTCATTAGTCCGTACACGCGAATTCCAGGAGAGTACCTGAAGCTCTTCCCCATACACACAAAATAATACCCTCCCCCACAAAATGGTACTGCAACCACCCTCCCCTACACAAAACAGTACCTGGATCTCTTCCCCCTACTCTCAAACAGTACCTGGATCCCCCTCAACATGCACACGGAGTAGTTGTCTAGTGGCACGGAGAAATACTTTGTTCGTGATAGCGGTACGCGTGAAAAGCGCCGTTTTAAAGGCTTCAGCTGGAAAATTAACTTTACAAGATTTGGAAGTGTTATGACGGTCAGCGTTGTCACGTTCAGTGTTCAGTGTGCTTGTAATTAACCGACAGCAGATACAGTCGGATTAGGTCATGATCAGCAGGAAATCTAACCGCCTGCAGACCATGGGTGCTGCAAATATTGGGCGCCACCGCTGATGTAGAGTTGGCTGTCAATCGCACCAGCTCGAGCCCTGGCATCACATATTCAAATTCCGTGCCAACTGACCATTCCGGATCTCATACCCATTTTCGAACTAATGCTGCAAGGAAGAGGACGGAGGCCCTCTTGCCACATTGCAAGTCAATCAGTTACATTGTCTGCACCAATCGGAACTATCGGTGTTCGCTGATAATTGAGGATTGAAGGAACAAAGCGACAGATGTTGTAGGCTGTTATGCGGAAGATGTCATTGTCAATTGCTTCACTGGATTTTTTAATATGTAATTTACTATTTGCGGTTTAGGCGGCGGTGAAGGTTTGTAGTGCGATGTTCTGGTTATGACGCAGCTTCTGTTCCAAATATTTATCGGTTCGAGTACCTTTATTGCCAAGAACTCAGACTGTCTGCCCGTGAAGGTGAAGGCACTACGGGCCTTCGAAACGTCAGGAACTGCTCGCCCGAGGACACCCAAACAACACGGCATCACACCCCAGACAGGATCTGAATCCTTGTCTCAGGACCCTACATTGGTTAAACGACCGAAAGTTGAAGCCGACCGGTCAGACGATGAGTGTCTTCGAGCTGCTGCGGGGTCCATCCGGCGTCTTGAAACGATGTTGACAGTGGCGTGGGGTGGCTGTTGGCCTGCAGAGGGTCTTCAGATCGATCCCGAACATGTGCCATGCAACATACACGGTAGTTACTGCCATCAGCAATGTTCTGTCACTGGCACTTGAGCGGCAGCACTGTGTGTGTGCTTGTGCCTATGGGTAGGCGTTTTAGACAACGTTCGACGGTCTATTCGTGTGTCTCAGGAACAGATCTTTTGTCATATTTTCATGGAATTAAGTACAGCAGTTCTTACTACAAACCTGTCGAGCTTCGTGCAGATCGGCGCAGGAAAGGGCCGTACGTTTCATGTGGGCGTCATTGGCATTGCAGTTACGGCGCTTGCCGTGGGACCGCGTGACATTTTTGGAAGTAAAGAACGCCTGTGTACTACGTCACGGAGTGCACCATTTGCAGTCTTCGTTCAAGTTGCTGCCATTTGATACAATGAAGGGGGCAGATCTGAAGCAGCAGTAAACAGAGTATCGCAGGCGGCGTTCAGTATCTGTTTGCTTTGTAGTTACTTACTGTATTTGGTGTACATTACTTCAGTATGACCCAAGCGCGCTCCCATAGAGGGGGGGG
>Ga0268261_10001476_pt1 | contig 16213 bp, 7 predicted proteins | sample TergutNc150P1_FD_190353 | JGI IMG/M metagenome (GOLD analysis project Ga0268261, IMG submission 190353) | Nasutitermes corniger P1 segment gut microbial community from laboratory colony in Florida, USA - Nc150 P1 (SPAdes) (version 2) | ecosystem: Host-associated > Arthropoda: Insects > Digestive...
CCCCCCCCATCTGTACTGGTTTATCATTCATTGAAGCTGACACACATATAATGGTAGCTGATCTGTAACACTTGATTCCCATGATTTATGTTGCTTAAGTGTTGTGGTTTATGATGCTTTCTTTTATGAGTTTGATGTCTATTATCCACTTTCACCATATAAATTTTTTTTTCAACATTGTTTGTCAGGAGCTGTTATAACTTAGCATTAGGGGAACAAACTGTGAGACAGGTAAACCTAATGAGTTCCAGTCTTACGATTCAGAATACTTTTCTATTAATTTTTGGTTGTGTCAGCCCTGAGTCAGTTATGTGTTGTTTGATTTGAGGATGGCTGGGGGGTATACTTTAATGATTGAGGTTAATGTACTCGTGTTACTGCTTACATTCCACCACATGTGCTTGGAAGCAATTCTAGAAAGAATTTCTGGAAGTTCTCATGTTCTGGTTGCATTTCTGCCACTCTACAGACATTAAGAGTTAAATGAGATCCTTTCAGTGAAGTCAACAGACTTGCGTCATTTCTTTCCTGTGTGTGCACATGTTTTATCTCAGAATCTGTGAAGATTTTCATGTGATTTCAATTTTTAGGTCTGCGCTACGAGATGTGCAAATTGTAGTTTGTTTTGCACACATACTGGGAAAGGTTTTTTTTTTTCTGCGTAGAACTTAAATTTGAATTATTGTGTCAGGAATGCTGTTGTGTAGAAATGCCTGGTATATTACATTGTGTATATACACCTCAGGATTTGAGAGGTTTGTGGCTGTGAAGATTGGTGTTTTCATCATGACACTGTACCCACTTACTGAACTACACAGTATGGTGATATGGTAGATTACAGTATGACTTCTGTGCAGTTTGTTCAAGAGGGACTGGCCAAATATCAGGAAAGAAATTGACAGTGATTTTAAGTGCAGGCAGTTTTGAAGTTTTAGAAGTTAATAGTAACAACTTTAATTGTGTAGATACGTATATAGTTATTGTTCAGTCTAGAATGTTCAAATATTGCATTTTAAGTTCCTTTATTATTGAGATATGGATTTTCATGTGCTGGGTGATGCCCAAAACAGCGGTGTGATGTCTTCATTGTGTTGCATGTGTTGTCTTCATTGCACATTGTATCCGTGCCCTCAGTTTAACACAATTTACTGTATAGGCAGCATTAATTCTTATTCATTTTCATAATTTAATTAAAGTAAGTTGGACATATAGAGAACATATATTAAAAGAGTGCTAGAATCTTTAGATATTGTTAACTAAAAATGATGGTTAGGTGATACGAAATCCACTTCTAAAGTGGGGCATTTTGAAGTTATTAAGTTGAAAATTATTTAGCTGTTAAATTTTATTAGAAGCATATAAAGTTTAAATAATAATATTCTTGCCATATACGGATGTAAAACTTGTTCTACTTTACCCTTAGGGAAGAATGGAGAATGGTTGTGTTTGAGAACATGGTGCTGAGAATATTTTTGCTTTGGACAGAGAAGTGACAGATTAACTCTTATCCTGCTAACGTGGAGTATAGGGTGAGCTCCTAATAATGCCAGCAAATGGCAGATGAGATTTAACTCGGCATTTAAAGGGTTAAATGGGATATACGAGGATGCTGTGAAAAGTTTTCGGCCTAACAATGAAAAAACAAATTTATAATTTCAAAATTATTTTTATTTTTCAACCTAATCTCCCTTAAGACTAATACATTTATTCCAGCGATGTTCCAGCGCCATTATCCTGTCCCTGTAGTGGTTCTTCGTAAGATCTGCAGAATACCCCTCTACAGCTGCAGTCGCCCCTTGATTCGAAGAAAAACGCTGACCAGCGAAGAAGAGTTTGAGTTTTGAGAAGAGATAGAAGTCAGAGGGAGCCAAATCTGGGGAATAGGGTGAATGTTCCAACAATTCATAGTGCAGATCCCATAATATTCCCATTACCAAAACACTTTTATGGGCGGGTGCATTGTCCTGATGAAATATGATTTTTTTCTTTTGCAAACCGGGTCTTTTCCCACGAATTTTTTCGTCTAGTCTGGTTAAAGATTGGAATAATGTTCCCTGGTTGTTGTTTTACCCTTTTCAAGAAATCAATTAACAAAATGCCTTCAGCATCCCAAAACACCGATGCCATGATCTTTCCTGCTTATGGAACCGACCTTGTCTTCTCTGGCGCTGAACAACCGGTTTCTGTCCGCTGTTTTGACTAATGTTTGGATTCTGATGTGTAATGGTGACTGTTCAGAGATTTTCATGCGAGTGTGTTTTTGATTTGCTGTGAGCAAGCGCGGCACCCATCTTGCGCAAAGCTTTTTCATATCCAATTCTTCGTGCAAAATATATCCTACACATTCTTTTGAAATGCATATAGTCTCAGCAATTTCACGCTGTTTGATCTGCCGGTCATCCAATCCATATTGTGCACTTGTTCAGTGATTTCTGATGTTGCACTTTTTGGACGTCTTTCACGTGGATCAACTTGAAGGCTGGTAGGGCCACGTTTAAACTCGGCAGCCCATTTCTTAATTGTTGAAAATGAAGGAGAAGAGTCCCCCATAAACTTTTATGCCTTGAAATGAATTTCCTTTGGTGTTAAACCTACTTTCAGAAAGAATTTTATAACCGCATGATACTCAATTTTATCCGTGTTAAGGGATGTTAAGGAATACAGACAACACTCCTGCTTCAGACAGCTGTATAAAACAAAGTACTTGATAAAATGACGTGCAACTTCACATGGATGCTTATGACAGATTACCAACTTAAGGAAAAAATCTTGCTGATATTGTTGCTATCAATGGTCGAGGCAGAGAAATTTTTAGACCTCCCACGTATGCATGACTAGTTTTCATACTCGATTCACTTTATTTAAGATTGTGAGGAAATCAAGGAAGATGATCTCAGTAGGACATGTAGTTTACATGAAGATAGGTATGTACAACAAAGGGAGGAGCAACTTCAAAGGTCTAGGCTTTGATGGAAAAGTATTTTTGTGAAATTGTGGAGTGGGGTATGGACTTTGTTCATTACTCAGGATGTGTACTAATTGTACATTTTTATGAATAGGGTAATGAATAATTCACACAGAAAAAACTAATGAATCAAATTTTTGTTGGCTACCAGAACATAAAGTTGACATCCTTCTGATACGAACCATTGTGAAAACCTATGCCTCTACAACAAGGTCTGCACTATTGCAAACAAATTTCATATCTACAGACATTTTATGCACAAATTTTAATGTAATTAATGATCTTATCTATGTCATATAGGCTTTATTGATGTTTAGTAATTCCGTGAAGATGGTCAAGGTAGAATGAAACAAGTTGAAGTTATGACAAATTGTGTGTAAGAAATATAATTCTAACAGTAGTGCGTCTGTTGGTTTTGTTGTGTGAATTGTTTATTAATGCACCGACATGAATAACTTAAAGATGGTAATGAATGTTTTGGGTTTGTTGGCTGCTTATTGATAAACTGTGTGTACTGAACATTTGAAGGAGGGCCCTGTGCCATAGGCGTTGAATTATAGCTTACTGTTGCATATGAATATTGTTGGGTTAAATGGCAGACTAATTTGTTTTGAGCCTGACCTGCACACGCTTTAACGGAAATAGGGTAGAGATGTGCAGGCACGGTGTTCTTTGTGCCCAGGAGGTGACATTTTTAAGTTAGATTTATTAAATAAGGGAAATACTCTTCGAATTTAATTTCTTCTTGAGCTGTGTACACAGTGCAGTCCAAAAGTTACGGGACTGATTTTTTTTCTGAAAATCGAAGACACACATGCCTTTTCTTTTAATTCAAAATAAGCTCCATTGGCATATATACAGGCTTTTGCACGGTGGTACAGTTCCGAAAACCTGCCGAAAGTTCTTCTTTTTGGACCATCTTTAATTAATCACTTACGGCCTCTTGGATCTCAGCAACATCCCCAAAGTGGAGTCCTTTTAAATTAATTTTCAACTTGGGGAACAGAAAATAATCTGGCGGAGATAAATCTGGAGAGTACGGGGAGCGATAAAGGGTTGTAACATTTTTGGGGTTAAAAATTGGCAAACACTTGCAGCTTTTTGGGCGGGCACATTATCGTGCAACAAGAAAAAATCTCGACAGCAGAACGCAACTGGACGAACCCGTTGAATGCGCTTCAGGAGGCGATCCATTGCTCATTTATAAAATTCTGCATTTACTGTTTTTCCTTCTGGCACGAATTCTTCGTGCACTACGCCTTGAGAATCAAAAAAATTATCAACATTGTCTTGATGTGGGGCCTTCGGAATTTCAGTTTCTTCGGCCCAAGGGATGTCTCACCAACCCATTCAGAACTCTGTCTCTTTGTTTTGGGTTCATAGGCAAAACACCGGGTCTCATCTCCCTTAATAATTTTGCTAAAAAAAATTGTCTGCGTCGGCCATCGCGATACTGTCTTGGCAAGATGTGACTCGATCTTCGCTTTGCTCAGGTGTCCAGGAGTGTGGAACAAAACTGCACACAATTTTCTCTTTCCCAAATCCTCTTTCAGAATCCGAAGAACTACAGTCTTTGGAATGTTTAAAGATTCTGCTATCGTTCTTTAGGCGATCCGACGGTCATTTTTGACCAGATCAGCATCAGCAGCAATGTTTACCTCAGTTCGAGTCGATTTTGCACAGCCACATCTCTCGTCATCTGCTACCAGCTTCCTTCCGTCTCGAAATCGAGAATACCACCTAAAAACGTTTGATCGGTTCAGAGCCTCATTCTCATAAGCTTTTGCACTAGTACTAGTGTTTCTGCCGTAGATAGACCGGCTTTGAAACAAAATTTTGTGGCAACTCTGTTTATTTTCGCCCTCCATGACGTATAAAGAAAACTGACTTTACAAGACCAATTGTTCCTTGTACACTGAAGATAAGCAAACGAATCTCGGTGTGTGAACGGATGTTGGTTGATAGAACTTAGTTAGTGGGTTGGCCGATAGAGCGCTCTAGTTCTGTTATTAAAAAAAAAATCAGTCCTAATACTTAAGGATCGCACTGTGTAACGTATGTATACCTGTTGAGGCCTGTATTTCATCACTTTGTGTGTCAAGGTATAGTTAGTGGAAAGAATTCCAAATGAATGCTGCGCTGTTCCTTGTATTTGGTACCAAATCATCAGACTGCGTATGGTGCCAGAGTTATTAAACAGAAGACTTGAAAAAATGATGCTTTGGTTTCTGTAAGAAGCACTGAGCTATCAATTACATATGCTGAGAATGGGAAATGTATTCCAAATGAGCTTGCTGTCTTGGTGCAATAACAGCCTGATTTGTTCCCCAACTCAGTTCTAAAGCATCCTGTGGCAGAGTGTGGGAAGTATATCAATATAGAAACTTTGTTAGCTACATTTGTCACATGCTTGTGGGGTAAACACTCTGTTTGATTGAAGTCTTTTGGTTGATACAGGGCACGAACGTGATATAATAAATGATATGAAGAAACTGAAAATAAAGAATTGGACTACCTGCATCGAGGATCGCAATAAGTGGAAATTATATGTTGAGAAGGCCAAAACACTCAAAGAATGAAGTTCTAGCGCCAAAAGAAGAAGAAGAAAAAGAGTACATAGAACTCCAAATTTCATTGCACTGCTTCAGTATTTCTTATTTCTCAGTTTGTTAATGAGCTGTCCAGTGATGTAGATTAGACCTTTTGCCTGCCCGCCTATTCACCCGTGTCCAGAGGCAGAACCAGTTTCGTTGTGGAATTCTGGATGACTCTTGAAGTCCAGAAAGCCTGGAGTTCGAAATTATTATTTGTGTGAAGTGACAGCGATATTGGCGGTTGTGTGTCTTCACCTGTATGTTTCATGTCTGAAACTATAGAACTGAATATCGTGGAATTTAGTTTTGTGAATGGTTGCGTGGAATCCAGTTGTGGATTGTCACGGGCAGTTATAATCTCATAACTTATTGATTTGGACAGAATTAGATTATGGTAAAAATATTGATACTGTATCTGTAATGGGGGCTGGGGTTGTGTAGTGAGTATAGGGTGTCACCTACGGGCTGGACGATCTGGGGTTCGAATTCTGTCGGGGGCACAATATTTCTTAATCCAAAGCGTTCATACCGGGTGTGGGCCCCACCCAGCCTCCCGAGCCATGGTTTCATTCCCCGGTGCTTGAGGCTGACCTCTTGCCTACATCTAGTACCGAGGTTAAGAATAAGTGGAGTTATACATGCGTTCCACGAATATGCTTTCATGATGACGTGTATAGGGATAGCGTCACTTTACAGATCTCGTTGAAATCTGTACCTTTATATCCTTGATACAGAAGAACAATTTCCTAATCTGAAGTGTGATACCTGTAATGCTCATAGAGTCACATAACTACAATGCGTCTCAGTATTAGTATTAACTCCAGCTTAGTATCTGATGCAGATCGGTTGGAGCACTACGCTGTACCTATAATGTTACCTCCAGTGTGGTGTTTACAATTCTTACAGGTTTGCAACATTGCATTTTACGTGTAAATGTTATTTCCAATATCTTGTCCGTGTCTCATAGTTCTGCAGCAGCACAATGTGCTTGGAATCTGTAGGTGGCTTGTGATATGGAAACAAATACTGCATTAACGAACGTGTGTTTGCCATAGAATTTGGCTCTTCTCTCGTGTTGAAACATCCCAAAGTTCGATTTTATTCACAAACATTTCCTTTGTTGAACCATTTTCCATTCCTGCATTTAGAAAACGTTGATTAGTTTGTTCTGCTAACAACTCTACACCCGTTTATGGGACCGTGGTTTTTTAAATGAGTTCGCTGTCTCCCCTAACTCACCCACCCACCCAACGATACACCAACCCCGGGCACAGGATACGAAACAAATACACGGAAATGGGCGGAGTAACTGCAATAGCTAGAAATACGTCACAGTTTGATGCAGTATGAGGTGCACCTTTACCGTAGTCGGAACATTCTCATGCGTTCATAAAAATATGCTGGCGAGAGGTTTGGACTTTCGGTGGCGGTGCCTGTTACGATGAATGTTCTGGGATGTGAAATCGTGGTTTATACCATTGTTCTTGAGGGTTCTGTTACCTAAGCGCCTGCCTTAGAGTGCATGGCGTCACATCCAAAAGGACAGCTGATCGTTGTGTAATGCGTTGTGAGTTCTGTTTTCTGGTATTTTACTTGGTCTTCGAGTTTATTTCAGTTCCAAGCCCATTACTGCAAATCACGCTACATGCCAGACCGCTATTGAATATTTGTCCCGTATATTAAGTATAGAGCGAACATAATAAAAGGAGAAGGTGAAGTTGCCCATGACCACACAATGAGGACATACAGGAGGAATAGGGGTATAGCTTCACTCATTAACATCGGCGCTAGATGGAGATAGGTGCCTTGAACATCACGCCTTGGCCGTTGTACCCCCGCTAGCAACCATCGATTAAGAGGCTGGGTGGGCCAAGAAACCGGTATGGACGTACTGGGGAAGATAAGAACTTGTTCTTGCTAGGATTCGAAACCTGGACCGTCCAGCCCATAGCCCAGTGGGCGCATACCGTAAGGATGTAATTAAAGTAGTTAGATCCTACTATTGGACGTTGTAACAAACATTCTGCCAATCCGGTCTTGTAATATTTGTTTGTGATAACATGGAACGGTGGTCCGGTGCAGATACTAGATCCTACTGAGGTGAGAAGGTTTTTGTGGTTTTAGTTAATGCAGATTCTCTGAACGCCCATCCTTGAATGTGTGAAATGCAAATGACACAGAATTCTGATAACTTCCTTCCTCTTGTGAACTGCATTGCAGATATGAATACATTCTGCTTCGTCTTTTGGGGGTGATAACCTAATATTCGTATTGTAAGAAACACGTGTAAAGTGGCTTGCCGGGAATTGCCCTTTGATCGTTGGCAGAAATGCAGCACAGGGAGCGGCATGGTTCATCTAATTGAAGAAGTAATGTATGGATTCCCGAACAAGATGGCACCATTGAGCCGAAACCAATTGCTGCGGACAGTTCTTGAAATAAAACGTGACTGCGTCTGTAGTTGGGCCCGGAAATTAATTGATAATATTTATTGCAGTGGAGTGAGCGCACGCATAGAAGTTCTATTCAGAATTCATAGAACTTATTGAAATTTACCATTTAAATTTCATGATTTATACAAGCAAGACATGTCGCGCGGTTGCCTAGTATTTTCGTAAGAGATTAATGGAAGGTTGCGTACCACGACCCTGTATTCATTAAAGCGCTGTGCATCTATTTTGATGATGATTGTTACAGGTGATAAAGGAGGCTCGCTGAGGTTTGTTTATGTCTTGTCGAATTTCCCGATCATTGGTATATTGCTAATAGTGCAACTGAAATTTTGAGACTTAGTAGTGTTGATCAAGCGGTAGATTTGCTCCCGCTATTAAATTAAACCTTTGTTACCGTGTTGAGCAAAGTTCGCTTGAGTCTAGTCGACGTCCTTGTTTATTAATCTCCATTTTAATGATATGCTCCCATATATGCGTAGGTCCACCGAGTAGTCTCGTCCCATCAGAATTTCCGACTCAACGCTTGCGATTTGGTTATTCTAATAAGATATAAGTACACAAATTACGAAGTTCCATTGTTCACGGTTCTCCATTCTGCTGTTTAATTTCCCCTTCGATACATTCATAGATTGCTGTAATATTACGTAAGAAAACGAGGCAGCATACACGGTTCCGAAAGTTACGGACAGGGCTACTTTTGCTTAAATTACTGCGTATGCCTGACACCGAATTTAGCGAAGTATGCGTTTTGAATGTGATATGAATATGTATCAGTTCGTATTGTATGTGATGCCATGTAGGGTGGTAAGTTGATTTAATCGTTCTTCGAAACTTCGGTGTATATTTACCAAGTTCCACGGCGTCACGTTCTAGAAGGATGCAGTCTGTACATTAGAATAATAGTTGTAACATGTCTCCGAATTAGCTGACACGTGAAAGAGTTCTGTACTCTTGACGGACACGTGAAGAAACTAAACGTCTGAAATACATGAAACTATCTGCCCTTTTGGCGCTAAGAAAATGCCACCCTAAAAATCACAGAGTATTTGTCAGAATAAATGGAGAATTTTTGCTTTGAATCGATGTCTGATGTCTCCCATTTTGGCCGTGAGCATTCTTCAAGTAGTTGATGCAGGAACGGAGATGTTAGATATTGAGATTGAGAAAAATGCAAAATACCGATGAAGATGTGACCTTGTTTTATTAGGATGTGGTAGGTGTTTCATTTATTCAGCTCTCGCCTGACCCCTCCCCTGTGATCACATGATGTGTGACGCACGTTATTTGGTGATGTCAGTTATGTGAGGTAGAAAATGGAACGCACTTGAGTCTACACCATGCGTCCCAAACCTACTGCCCGCCAGTTTATATCATGCAGCCTGCAGCCACATTTGTAAATTGTTTATATATCTTAAAAATTACAAATTAATTTAGGCGGTTGTGTGTACCACTTGTTATTTTTCCATGTGCGCCCGGCGAAGCACTCCGCAATAACAAGCATAACCCTTTGCCGTAAAACGTTTGAGTTTTTATGTGTAATATCTGGGAATATGATGGCTCAAGCGGTCAGCAGTTCTATCTCCTTGTGCAGTTTCATATGAGGTTTTAAGACGTGAATCGAAAAAGTAGCCATTTTATTATGTCCGTCGTTACGCCAAGATTACGGCACCCATTTTGATTAAACTCGGTATCGCATACCTACGTTAAATTTTGTAGAACCACTTTCATTCTCGTAATTTTTTATACATTTTAATGGTCCCTTATTTTAGATTCCAAGTGATCGTTACAGAAATGCCCTTGGAGTAGTTTCGCAGATTTTGATGAAGTATAGTATCCACGTCTATTCACGTTAGGCCCATATTTTGTGAGGACCACAATACATTTTTGGCATATCTCGCTGTTTACTCACATGACAGAATTGTTTAACGTGTACATAAAATACACATTTTTTGTTTAATGCACTCTTTTGATAAAATTTCTTTCTTGGGGTTTGAGAAAATCACTGGTTGAACGATATTAATTGTGTACCACGGAAAACATTGTCCACATTTGGATCATCCGGGTATCTAGCAACTGTCTGGCGCGTTGCGTGGATGGCGTCATGCGTTATACACAACACGTATTCTCATTGCTGTTACTTGGTGGAACATTTGTTATTCGTTGTTGCCCGAGTGGGTGGGGAGGAAAGAGATGGGCTGACGTTTGGAAGCAGGATGTGCTGTTCGGATTGTGTAAGTTTTGACATACGTTGTTTGGTTATAAAGTTACCGAAAAGATTTTATTGCAAATATTCCTCTGTGCTTCCAGCGTCGTCGGATGGTTCTCCTTCACATCATTGCCCATGAGCAGCACTAAACAAACGTGACACACTTAGTTTAGTAGCCCTGTGACGATGCTGCTGTTGGCCACATTTCTGGGACTCATTTTTCGGAACAATTGTGAGCACTGCCATCACATATTCGAACGTCTTCGTTGCCTTAACTCTTAATCCCTTCAATGTGGACTTTCTGAAAGAGCCAAAAGTCATTGGAAGCCTGGCTTCGTTAATATAGGGCGTGTTATAGTCTCACGATAGTTTTTTTTTTGCCGTAAACTGCTGGGGCGTTGTGATAGTGGAGCAACCATATGTGAGGAAAAGCTCAGGCGACCTATGCAATAGCTTCACTACCCGTGTCAATAATATTAGGCCCTGTTTGAGCAAACGCGATTCGGCAAATTTCGTTATTTTCATCGGATCTGTGCGTTTTCAGACGGGCCGTTTCTGTATCCTCCACGATCCCTCGACCGTCTTTGAACGTTATGCCACTGTAAAACACCTGATTTGTTTGTAGTTCATGTGACATATGCTTCGAAGAGCACTGTACATGTTTCACTATACTTTTTACACATTTCACGTAAAATCTAATATTATATGCTCTGAATTCGGGTTATTCATTTTTCGACGGGAGGTACAAACGCGTCTGTCATTGGGGGCACAGGTTGGACGCACTCTTTTCAAGTTGACATGTGCGCAGACGTGATCTCCACAAGGTCAAGCATAATGTAACGCGACAGGTAAAAAAGGTAAAGTAATCCCACTACACACCTAGTGGCCTTTGGGGTTCTGGTAGGTTAAGGCTCCAGAATTTCAAGACACTCGGCACATGAAGGTGGTAAGGTCGTCACCCTTACGCACCGGCCGTCTTTACCCTCAGGAATATCCTGGTACTCATTTTTAGAGGCTGAGTCGACTCCAGGGCACATGGAACTGTCTGATGCCCGGAAAAAATCCCCAGTGACCGGGGATCGATCCCGGGACCCTCCGACTAGTAGTACAGTGCCTGACTATGTAAAATCGTTCAGGAACTTCTCAGCCACTCGTTTGTAGAGTTTAATCACTCCACGGTTCTTCTTGACTACAAAATGTGACTGACTTGTACGTCTGCAAAGTGAAAATCATGGAACATTTTTCGTTCTGTACGGAATAATTTGGTCTGTATTCATTCCTGGAATTCTACGGGGTATTTATTAAGATGGAATTCTTTGGATGTTCTTTTGAGTGTTGAGGTCTTAGCTCTTCTTGGATGTTACGCACTGTAAGTTGTTAGTTGGTTGCGGACGTTTCGTGACGGAGGTCGTCGTGGAATGCTGGACCCTTGAAGGTGTAACCGATATATTGGCCTGAAACGGCGGTAACCACGCATCAGCCTACGCAGCGTAACATTCCAGAAGAACAAAGAAGTCTGAACTCTTGTGAGTTCTGTTTTATTCACCTGAATCATGACGTATTATTCGTAGTTAACGCCTGTGCTAGACCAGGTGTGACGAACAGTTCAGCGGATTTCCTTGAATTTTTAACAGTTCGGAATTTCTATCCATACACGGTTTAAAGATATTCTCGATTTTGCAACATAACGCCTTATATTATATGTTCCCGCCAAAGGAAAGCGCACGCGCGAGTTTCAGTGACGCTTTTTTGTCGGTAATTTGGGCAAGCCATCCAGTAAGTTCTTAGTTCATGAACTGAAGATTGATCCATTGTTTAAACTGGAAGTGTGTTCGTATGTAGTCTGTCTTTGAAAATTTTATTTAGGCTATTTATTTGTAGTAAAACGTAGCTGATTATCTCGATGATCGGTGATTGATTAGCCATAATGGTAATCACGTGGGATATATTTCTTTGCAGTTTCTTGTTATAAACGTGGATGCATTGTGGAAGTTGTAAGTCGTATATCTTACTCAGTTTGTTACTGCCATTTAATGCGAGCTGTAATTCCACGCTGCTGTACGTAGGGTGCATGTTTACTATTTTACTAGAGTAAAGCCTGTTCAAATTTGAGTGGTAAATTTTTAGGTTGTGGACATTTGAGGTACGGAAACCATTGAGGAAACAGGTCAACATGTTTTGCATATTATCTATCCTAAATGCGTAGTAGCTTCAAGAAGTTACCGGATTACGTTGATATAATTTACAGGAGTTGTTACTTTGAATAAAGAAGTATGTACATTGACATCCTTCGTCGCCTTATGGATGCGGTCAGTAGGAACAGCCGCGAAAAATGGAGAGTCAACAGCTGTTTCTCCTTAACCACGCTGCTGCAACACGCCGGCCGGTTTTGGTCAAGGATTTCTTATCAAAGAACTATGTGACAGCGCTGGAGTATCCCCTGTACTGTCCTGACCTGGCCCCTGCTGATTTTTACCTGTTTCCTCGACTGAAATCTACATTGAAGGGACGGCGCTTTTGTGGTGGTAGGGTAAAGGCACCGAATATGAGATACCTTTTTTTAACATCATGCAGTACGTAAACCATTCAGTGTTTTTTTTAGTGCAGACAATGACAGATATTCAAGAAAACATTCTGCTTTACTCTGAAACCGTTATAAATACAGTTTGTAGGAGCATAGAAGTCTCAGAACAGAAGATATGTGGACATGTCACTTTTCTGTAAAATAAAAATAGTGTCCTAATGTGAGATAGTAGGTATTTCATGACGTAACTTACAATTTTACACTTTTTCTGCACATGGGGCACACAAAGTAGTCTTCCGAAACCCCACAGTCTTCATGCGCCCAACGATAGCACCTCACACATTGAGCCCATTTTTCGCCATGCTTGTCATGCGAGAAAAGCTTCTTTGCAGTATAAGCTCTCTGCATCTCCATCTCTTATGTTATCACCAGAGTCATCATTTTCAAATTCAATTTCCATATCTGTTTTACTAGATGACTCTTGTATGCCTGCTTTACCCTACTGTGAAGACTTTTTACTCTTTGTTCCAAATAACCTTTTTTATTGCTGGTTTCTTTGTCAGCGGAGAGAATTTCTTCTATTGACACTCCCGCATCTGCTACCTGTAAGGAGAAGTTGTTAATAGCTTTGCACAACTCGTTCTTGATTGTTTTGCTTGATATGTGGGAGCAGAACATTTTGGTGTTTGATGAGGAATGGGTCGGACATCTGCTGGACTTTCCGACCATTGGCGTTGTGGAAAGAAACGTTTGATGTTCCCGATCTTGAAATTTCATTCCCAGCTCCGTCAGTACGTTTATCTTGAGATTCGTCCAATCTGTGGCATGCGAATTCATGATCTTGGATTATGTCTCTCTTACAGGGAAATGGTCGAGTTTTTATAAATGACTTTACTAAACACGATTAATGTTGGAACGTATGTTCCAGTGGCATTCATACAGGTGACAACACTGCCAATGTTAGAGAGGCCACTTCTTTCTTTCTCCCACATGCTGGCAACTTTACTGTTCCTGTGTTGCACAGTTAATCCCTGTTTCGTCAGCATTGAATATCCTGTGGACTGGATGATTAACCTTTCCTAGTTCAGATTCACAGATGTCAAAAAAACCTTGCTACGTTTTCTGATGTAAAGCCTTTCACCCGAGCTGCAGAAATGCCTTCAGGAGTTCTCATAGATATTACTGGATGCCTATCTAAAAAGGCCCAGTTCTCCTAATATGATATACTGGTACCAAATATGAGATACTGTCTCATATTAGGTACCAGGCATTCTCATATTAGGTACCAGGCATTCTCATATTAGGGACTCGCTATCTTGAGATGTAAATAATTATTCAGGGTTAGGAACACCTTTTGAAAAGACAGGTAACTAGTGCATATTGTAGCTAACAATATGAACGTAAATGTGTGCAAATAAATTAAAGCTCTGGATTTACCTTCAGGTTGAAAAACTTATGTACATGGAGCCCTGTGAAAAACTCGAGAACTGAAAAATATGATACGCTCTTCTGTGAACTCTTTCCTGCAACACACAGCTTCCTGTTGCTCACAGATAACTTTTAAGGTCTGAATGAAGTAGGTCACGTGGTTACCACGAGATTTTAGCACTTACTTTGGCCACAAATGTGGTGTCTCATATTAGGAACCTATCTCATCGGTTCCTTTACCCTACTGACATTAAAAGCGACGGAAGAGCTGAAAAGGCTTTCACAAAATGACTTCCAGGAATGTTTTCAACACCTTTACTACCGCTTGCAGAAGTGTATAGTTGCACAAGGGGCTGTTTTGAAGGGAATGTAACATAAGTTATTGTATTGTTTAGTATTTCTCAGAAATAAAGTGATTCCGGGAACCTTTTGAAGCTGCTATATATTTTATGTCAGTAACGTGGAAGCTGGTGTAGCTAAGGCCAGTAGTGACGGATCTGAGATGGACGACTAGCAGAGGTACAGGCTATACTTTTCTGCAAATCGTCCAGACTGTCTGCAGCTCGCCGGGTACCGGAGGTTGTTTCCTCAGGGATGAAGCAACAGGGCGTGATTCTAACCACTCGCCATAATCTTGTGCCGAGGTCTAGAATGCGTGGAGCTATTCCTTCACTCTGCCATGTGGCGTTATGGCGTGCATGCGAGTAACTTTGCCTTCGTTTTCCAACCTCCAGTTTAAGTACCCTGTTAACTCTCACCGTTTATTTTTACACGGAAGAGAACTGACTTTGTGTTCCTTGTTTGTGAGGTCACCGTCACCAGTAACCTGAAAGTAAAGTAGCGCTTTAGTGTGGCTTCATGAAGATTCGTTCCATTCCCTTATCCCGGATTTTAAAATTGTGACGAAATTTGGTGATCCGCGATAGCATATTAGTGACTTAGCTGCGGTCTGGACAGTCCGGTGTTTCAATCCCGGCAGGAGCAAGAGACCTATCTGTTTTTAAAATGTCCAAACCTGCTGTGGGGCCCATCCAGTCTCCTACCCAGCGGGTACCAGGGGCTCTTTGGGGGTGAAACTGCCGGGTGTAAGGCCGAACACTCATCCCAATTCAGTGCGAAAGTGGAGAGCATGGAGTTATACCTCCACTGTCATGTATTCCTTATGTTCCCATTTCTTTACAAAATTTGTAATGCGAATATGTGTGGTAATATTTCTTGTTAATCGATTTGCGTCGCGTGAGTGATTTGTGACGAACATATCGTTGAATCATCGCCGGTGTTTAAAGAGCCGTACCCAGGATTAGCAAATCCCTGACATCACCAGCTGGGAATAATTTCGGCTAGCTGTAGTTGAAAGGACAGTTGTGTATTTGGCCGGGTTTCAAAGATGAGGGAGTTTCTCAGTTCTGCCAACGTTGAAATGGCATTTCGTGTTTTCGTGTTGTAAACGATAGTGAGGTAGATGTAAAGTGTCTGTGCACGCCATGAAGGCATAGAGGGAATGGTGGTACAGCTACGTAGATTCTTCACAACGGCACGGCCTGGGGGTGAGTGGTAAGCTTCGTGCATCGACCGCGGTGCTCTAGGGAAAGATCCTCCATTACCCATTGAAAATGAGGACTGTTGCGTCCCAGAGCCTATATGGGCGCTTCGGAGAAGATTTTTCGCAACGATAGTCGGGTAGGGTTTTTTCCCGACATATTGTGCTGGTAAGTTCGGACGTGCTTTTTGAGTTCATTGCTGGTTTCTCGTTATGTAAGGTCTTTAGAAATTTTGTCGTTACAGATAAACGGTTAATATAACACTCGTCTGAGTTCTGATTTGTTTAGAAACTGAAGTTACAAAATGCTGCGTACCATCGTGCAGATGCTACGCATAGCCAGACGTGTAGCTCTTAGGCCTCTGGCAGTTTGTCAGAAGACGAACGTGAACCATGGCAATCTAAACTTTAACCCTTAGGTGACTAATGTAATATATATATGGAGCACCCATTCTTGATGTTTCTAGATCACACACAACGACGCAGCACAGTCGGTAGGACTC
>Ga0268261_10001477_pt1 | contig 16211 bp, 19 predicted proteins | sample TergutNc150P1_FD_190353 | JGI IMG/M metagenome (GOLD analysis project Ga0268261, IMG submission 190353) | Nasutitermes corniger P1 segment gut microbial community from laboratory colony in Florida, USA - Nc150 P1 (SPAdes) (version 2) | ecosystem: Host-associated > Arthropoda: Insects >...
TTTGTGGGGCTGTTTGCTGCTGACAACGCGGACCGACACATCCACCAGCTATTCTACTCGGAATTTGGCCCTACACTGCAAACAATGCTCAGGAGGGCAATGCTGTACCAGCCTATATAAAAGGTGAGTCATTAACATTGTTTATCTTATTCTGTAAATGACAACGCTCAAAGATGGATTGTGTGATAGATTTTGAGGTCCTGAACTGCGAGCAGAACGAGTAGATCGTCAAAAAAATCTCCGTCGCTGCCGAAATTTTCATAGAGTCATTTCATTTTAAATCACCATACCCCATGTCGGCTCACGGCTCTGAAGGTAAACGGAATGTCGTGGGCCAATGGGAAGCTCGACTATGCCAAGCTTGCCTAAACCATAAGCAAGGCCGTTTCGGGATACGCGCATCTGTACTCGTACGGCACCGCAAAGACCAAATTTATCGCAAGCCTGCTGGGACAGCCTGTACGAAATCTAGAGGATTTTCAATGTCCCCCTCCCCACGGCCTCAAGGCGAAATTCAGTTGCAGTATGCCGTGCCACAAGAATTATCTAAACTACCGTTGCCTAACACGAAACGCGCATACACTATTCAAATGACTCACGCACCACTTTCAATCCCTCAACTATATCGCCTGTACAACCGAATTTACACGCCATAGAGCCCCGTTTGATTCCGATCTATCACGTCTGTAATGACGACATTTTATTTTTCTGCAGATGTATAAAACGGCGCTAAACACCTATCCGCCTATCAGTCTGCAGCGCCATGTCAGCAAGAAAGCAGCAGCGGCGTCTACGTCTGCCCCGACAGGCATCGTCGCAGCCCATAATTTATGAAGAGGAAATTAATGGTGAGCCCGACCCGAAGCGCGTCCGAGCGCCCGAACTCGACACGTGTATGAAAGTCGTCACCGCAGCGCTCGGCAATCCCAACAGATTCATGCTACGCCGCGTCCTTTTTATCGCTGAGGACAAGTCCAAATACGTGTCAGTGGGCTACTATCCTGCCCGTCGTTATCAGACGCTAGCATAATTCGTAGTCGCCATAAAAGCTACCTCTGCTCCTCAACGTTCAACAGCTGCAAACTATGGCATACAATATCGTGACCCTGTGCAACGCTCTGTCTACAAACGAACATTATAAGAAGACGGACGGAGACTTTAAAATGAACGCGAACGGCAGTTACAGGGTTGCCAGTTTGTATCTCTGCAAACAGTAATGAAATTCACGTATGAGCAGTTGCGTAATCTGGCTAACATAATGTATATGATTCAGAGCCAGATGACTTTCTACATAGCCGCCATGACTGATGTAATCGCCTATATAGATACAGCTCACAACTCTGCTACATATGTGGAGCCCCCTCTACTGCCGACAAATCTATCAATTATTATCAACTTTTCGAAAAATTCAAGTCTGTATTATCAGTCTAATCATGTTCTGTACTTATGTAAACACGATCTGTACTTGTTTCTGATGCAATAAATTACGCCTACTTAAAACTGAAAACAAATGCAATGTCGTTATTTCATTTTCCTATCACTAGAAGTCTCTACTTCCTAATCTAATCCCACCATAAAGAGGACGGTAAGCGCGCGTATAGACGACACTTCTAATGTGCGCACCGCCGTCATGGACGTCAAAGATGGTCCAATCTCATCGGACGATACGGATATCTCGCTCGAGACTCAGCCTCCTCCACAGGTGTCGGACTGCAGCGACAGTCCGACCACGAACCCAAGACCGTCCGCAGAAATACCGCCGGATTCAGCCTCTCGGCCTCCCGACAGGGGACGCCCCTACTTCAACAGTGTCTCATTAAAGCTAGTACACCAAACTATCCATAGTTGGCGATTACCGAGGCATCCCGAATATGGGACGTTAGCTAGACGTACACGCACCTTCTACCAAGACCCAGGACCGTGGGATGCCGAAGGAAGGCCTTCGGTGGTATCTATAGCTGCCGCCGAATTTTGCTATGATGGTAGGTCTAAAATTTTTAATTCCTACATTTCAAATTTCACAATCTTTTTAATATCCCGCTCATATTTAAATTTGAAACTTCGAGTCTCCCGCGATACACTCTCTCTCTCTTTTATTCATCCGTGATCCTATTCAAATTTTCCTGCACATATTTAAATTCTACATTTCAAATATCCCGCACTTATTTGAATTTCAAACTTCGAATCTCACGCCACTTTTATGCGCGACACACACACTCATCACGGAACTCTATGCTATAGTTCAGCGTCTCCACCAACAGATGGCGTACACGTACCTCATTTCTTTCCCCAACAAATGGCCGTTCCTACACGTTTTAGCGAACTATTATGTTAACGAAATAATTTTCCTAGCTAAATTATTTAGTCTCTCTCTTATTTCAGGGTGGAGTGACATTTGCGTCTGCTTTTATTGCAATTGTGCATTATTTGTTTGGAAGGAAACTGACATACCATTTATAGAACACGCTTATTACTTCCCTTGCTGCCCTTATATCAGATACGTCAAGGGACACGCCTTCATTCGCGACCAACACCCCGAATATCATACCGAGAGGGATTAACTTTCACTTCAAGAGATGGCGTTCCTATTCACTTCCCTAACCACGCACACGAACCTTTTTTCACACACTGTCACTGACATGCAGAGTATTAATAATATCAATTGCTGATCATTCTCCGTGGGTTGTCTGATCAGCAAACGGCAACATGGGCAATGTGCAGCGGCATATGTCGGCGGCAACAGGCGGTAGTAACACCGACAACAGGCAGCGGCAACAGGCGGCGACAACACCAGCAACAGGCAGCGTAAACAACGGCCAAGGGGGCAGCGACGACTTTGGCAGCGGGCAGGGGCAACAGGTGGTGTTCTGCTTGAAATAACAAACTCTCTTAAATTCTGAACATTCGCATAAACAATATATTAATACTAGCAACAGTTATTCACTTACCGCGTAACTAATAGATTCCAGAAGGGCGGCTACAGCGGCAAACGATGGGCGACACGGCAGAAAGCAGACGCTGTTCTGTTTGAAAATACAAATCTCTTCATTCAATTTTCAAAATTTGAGCACCTCGTGCAAGAGCTATATAGAATTTCCAAAATTTTAAAATTCTGTTATACAATATCTTAACACAATCATCAGTCGTTCACTTACCGCGTAACTAATAGCTGACACAGGGCGTGGCAGCCGGCGATGTTGAATATGGCGGGAGACGAGGACTACAGCTTCTGATTTTGTATCAACACAGCGCAAATGGAAAACGTCTTTCCAGCCAAGACTATTTATATTGTAGAAAATGCATATTCCACTAAAAACTTCGAAGCGGGGCATCGTCGTCATCGTCCTTCAAAAATCTGCTGATGCGCGTGTTACAATAATGCAGTTCGCAAAACAGCAGGACTGTCACTATGCACTCGTCAGTATATGACACCACCTTTTCAGAGCGCGCGTGTAGGGATTGTCCAACTCCCATACCACACCTGGCATATGTAGTCACTCAAAGCGATATATATAACATATATAAATGCTAAATTGACAATGTACAGACACAGTCAGCTTCCTGCTAAGAGCGCCATGTCTCTGCTGCACGCCGTTGAAGATTACCTGGGCTCCATAGACACATGGCCTGCGTCTATCATACATTAACTGTTCGTCGACACACCAACACCATCGGTCGTCTAGGAGTTGACCGCATTTTTCATTGGCAATGGTGTACCTAAGATGCTGGCTTACAGGCTGTATCACGCCTGTAATCCCACAACAACAAACGAGCTCGTGCGGCAGCTATTCTACACACGATATTCAATATGGCAGACATTCCACACCGTTCGACACCTGTCCAAGTATTATGATGTACGTATGAAGAAACACGTACGTATCGACGTTCCATACTATACACAGCTCCTAGGCATTAGGGAAAATCCCGTACCTATACCAGGCTTGCCTGCCCAGCCCTTAGGCGTCCACATCACATCCACGACAAAACTGATATCAATCATGTTGCAACGGGTACGTCAAGAGAAACTGTAAAACACTCTGTCAATAAAACCACTGTATTCAATTTATTCATTCACTTGTATTCATTTCACGAATCTATCCTCAGGTTTGTACACTCTTTTTACAGCTAACAGGCATGTTGGAGGGCGTACGTGCCGATTGCCGAAACAAGCTCGGCCACCACATTCCTTCTACCTTATATGGATACGTTAAACATGTCTTTTTCCTAGAACTGCAGTCAGCCATCGCAGCACAGTACTCGCTCACGCCCCCGCACACCTCCTGCCATACTCCTACTTGCATAGCACCAACGAATACGAGTAATGTTACATCCCGCAAATCTTTATATGGATAATGTCAAACGGATACATTCCAAGAACGGTAGCAACCATATCTGCACACTGCCCACACAGCGTTGACATCACTTGAAGCTAGCTGTACATGACCGCACCGCTCCGGGCTACCTGGCCATGACATCACCGCCACGCGAGGCTAACTGTATTTGGCCATCAGCCAGCGCCGCGGATGTCCGCCGTCTTAAATCTATACCAGTCTATACGGCGGTATTACGTAAAACCACACATATATTATTATATCACACTTGCCGCTCAGTTCACGTCGAACCACCGCCAATAGCACATCAACGAGGCACTCCAGACGGACGCCATCTTAAATTTACCAATATATACGGCGGCACAACCAACATTACGTCTACTTAGATATACCAATCTATACGTCGTCACACAAACATGATGTTATCTTCAATTTACCAATCTATACGGTATCACTCTAACACGACGTCATCTTAATATACTAAACTATACGACGTCATCCTAACAAGAATACACAACCCATCATCTGTCATACCATCAACATCATCCTCTATAAACTCCATACTACGGATCCCCATCATGGGGTGTAGGGGGCATGGTGCCACCCTGACAAAATACCTTGATAAAAGTCGAGAGCCGAAAAGCGACCCAAGCTGGGTCATAACTACTACGCTTGTTTCCTGCATTAAGTACTTTTTACTCATAATCGGCCCATTGCGAGTCTCTGCGCACATAACACAACACGATACGACACAACATAACACGTGACCAAGCATAGAAATACGCGAACTCATGCTTACGTTTGTAGCTTCCATTCTCTTGACATCGAATGCTTCATACATCGGACGGTAGAAATTGATGAAGTAAATAATTAATTAGTGCAGAAATAATGATCTTGGGTAACCGTAATTAGTCGAATAGTTGATTCAGGACTGTTAGGGAAACATCTTTTTTCAAACTCCGCTTATTACGGGGTGGATTCCCTATATAAAGCTACAGCACCAAACGAAAAATAAAAGTAATATGAATACGCCGTATTATACATAGTCTACGTTCATTATTATTCATTAATAAAGTTCCCTCCTAGTAGTAAGAGTGCCACTTTGGCCTAGTCAATCCCAGACAGTCTGGCGCCAAAGTTTTACCTAACCTTGAGTTCCCTCCGTAAACAAACCTAACATTCCCCTCCCTCCCCTTGTCCTTAGACAACAAACATTGCTTATAGACAGTATGGCGCCAGGGCTTAACCTGACTTTAACTTATTATTTGCAAAGCTAACCCTCCGTGCACTTCTTTAGGCCTTTAGGCGATCACGTGATGGCGGAGGAGTGAATGACCTTCCTTCTTAACGTAACTTTAAATTTTATTATTTTGAAACGTTGTTATTGTTCCGTGATGTAAGCAGCCCTAGGCGATGTTATGTAAACAATGAGGTACACAGTGTGACGCCGTGCTTAGCCTAACTGTGGCTTGTTATTATTTTGAAACGTCGTTATTTTTCCGTGATATAAACAGCCCTAGGCGATGTTATGTAAACAATGAAATAGAATGTGTGACGCCGTACTTAACCTAACTTAAACTTGTTATGGTAAACAAAGCGCTATTTTGAAATTTAGCTAATATAGCGGGTAGAGCAGTAAGCTTAAAACTTTGCTTTTATTTTGAAGCCTTGTCATGGTTGCTGGATGTAAACAAAAGATGGCGGAGGGGTTAATGACCTTTCTGCATAACGTAACTTTAACTCGTTATGGTAAACAAAGGGGCCATTTTCAATTTTTGGCAATATGGCGGCTAGGGCGGTAATTTTATATTAATACTGACCTAAACATAACTTTACCTTGTTATGGTAAGCGGATGTAAACAAACTTGTAGACAGCTTGTAGCCACTGCCATTTTAAATTTTTGCTAACATGGGGACTTGCGCGGCAATTTAAAACCTAACTTTGTTCTTTGTTATTTGAATAAGACGGCCATTTTTAAATATGGCGGCTAGTGCGGTAATTTTAAATCTAACTTGTTATGAATATTGGTTTGATGTAAACAAACAGCCATTTTGCATTTTAAACCTAAATTTGAACTTATTTGAATAAGGTGGCCATTTAAAATATGGCGGACTATCGCACTATTTAATCATTAGAAGAAGACTAGCATGTTACAATTGAGCCGACCGCCTCGGGCCGGCTGAAAGTTCACCCTATGCGGAAGCGCCGAGCCAGGACAGACCCTTCCCACCGCTTTCCTTATATGGCTATCGGTTGGTGATTGGTTGTTAGGGGTAGAGAGAGGTGGGGCGAGCGTCAGAGAAAAATGTTCCCTTGGTGGTTCCAAGAGCATGACCGCTCTCTCTAAGCTTGGACTCCGCGGAAAGTAGTCGAGAGATTTGGCTGGCCGGCCGCTGGAAAAGGATTGCTGCCTGGATTCGTGGGTGAGGCTACGCGGACGCCCGTGGGCATGCCAACAAGGTAAAATAGGTCTGAAGTTGAATATTCGAAATTCTGTTTCGTTTCTTGTTATTGTTGCATACCGGGCGTCTGCCTAGCGAAATGTAGAATACTTCGTCTTGCTGGTGTACAGCCCGGACGAATGAAGGTTAGCGGCTTCCCCGCGCTACGTAGGTTTAGTCTGTTGTGTTACATTGAGACTGGTAACGTTTGTTAAAAGAAATTAAGAGGTATATCTGTGTTAATATTTGATATTGTTACGGCCGAAAGCTGATATCCTGCTGGTAAGTTTGTGCTGTTTTCTTCATTGTTAGTTGTTATACATTTGACTGGTAGTGTGTGTTACGAGAGAGATAGGAGTACCTCTGTGTAAGTATTTGATATTGTTACGGCCGAAAGGAGAAATCCTGCTGGTAAATTTGTTCTACGGTTTCTGTATTATTTGTTGTTGTTATACATTCTATTCTGTTATAATATATATACCCTCAGTGTTTTGGAATTAATCCTGTGTTGACTATGTGTATGGTAACGAACTCCCACATTAACCAGCGTCACGGTGTTCAGTGGCCCTAACGGTCAATGGCGGTTTAATGAGTGCGAGCTCCCGGTTTTCCATCTAGCGCTTTCCCCCTCCTTGGGGTGCGAACCTGAGGGCTCATAATATAACTACAACTTCATACGACACTTGAAAGAGTTGGTAGAGCGGCAAGATGTCAGATTCATAACTGAAAGAATCTAGTTTGGAATCCTGCGGCTTTAGCCATCTCTTTTTAAGGAACCTATACCAAGTAATTAGGGTAAATAAAGACAATTTTACAAATATCTACACTTTAAATTTTGGTTAGTAGTAACCAAGTGAGGTAGACGAGTAGCCTACACTTTTTTAACCCCTGAACCAAATGTATGAGAATGGTTTGTCTACCCCTGAAGGTAAGTCATTAGCGTAATAGGCATTGTTAAATCCAGGACATTAACCTAATGGAAAAAGCTTGTATGCCCCCAGGGCAAAGCCATTAGCTTGCTACTTTAGACGTGTTGCGACTTGCTGGCGCCAGTAGGAATGCAAGTTAGATAAAATCAGGTAAGGATTCTTGGAAAAGGCCATTAAGGAATTCAGGTAACATACTTAGAAGCCCTTAAGATTATAATCAGGTAACGATTCCTGGAAAACCCATTAGGGGATGCAGGTGAAATTAAGAAGACGAACAGGTTGAAACATGTTCAGAGGGTATCACTATATATACGGGTATTTTAACTCTAGTGGAATATTCTACACCGTGCCTTGCCGGTGTTTAGAGCCGTTTACGCTAGGCTACGCGTGTGTACTAACTGTTCAGCAGCAAGCAGCTACAAGCATTTACAACTTTATTGTGCAACAACTTGCGGCTACATCAAAGTTATTTACAACTGTTGCAGCAACTTAATTATACAACAATTTTATATATTTCAAGTAAGTGGTACAGTTACAATCAAAATATAAAATGGCAAAGAAAATGATTCTGAATAGGACAAGGGCTATTCCTACTACTGAGGCACTCTCTGTAAGTAGGGAGGATATAGCACCTTCTACTAGCAGAAACATTCCTGCGTCGGAGACAGCTAAACAGCTACCCTTTAGGATTTTGAATGACTTTTAAATCTTTTCCAAGATTTAATACGACCGGGCGTAGTTTGCTTATCAAGTTTAATTCTCTGGTTGAAGAGCAAGACCCCACCGCTTATCTCAAGGAATGCATTACTGCACTTACTAATTACCTAGTAGCTAAAGTGCCAGATACAGATTTCGTGGGTTAGAGAATCCGCCATACAGAAAATGTGCAGGATAAGGCAGTAGACATTAGCTTACATCGCAGGGACCAGTTTAAGTCTGACGTGGTCTGGAGTGTACTTAGAAAGGTTATACAGAGTAACGCTAGGTTTGCTCTGACTGACCGTCTCGAAGTACCTTTAGATAATATTAGGATGTCCGCTGGTAACGGAAAGGCAGGAGTTAAGACAAAGGGGCTGTCTTTGGATGTATTGAGTGCGATTAAAGAGTATTGTCGTTGTGAAGGCAGCTTTTCTGTTTGGCTCATGCATTAATAATTGCTATGGTTAAGGTAAAGGGCGATTCAAAGTACGTATCATTTAGAGACGGTAAAGGCTTGAAGAAACCGGTTCAAGAACTTCTGAATGCATCCGGTTTTGATTTATCCAATGGCGGAGGGTTTAAAGAACTTCAACAGTTTCAGGAGTACCTTTCGGATTAGAAAATTATTGGGTTTAATGGTTTTTACCCTGATAGGGTGATGTTTAGTGGAAATTCCCTTTCGCCCAAGAAATTGTACCTTCTATATGATCGGGACTCTAAGCATTATAATGTAATTACCAATCTGAAGGCTGCAATCGCAAAGAGGTATATATGTAACGCCTGTGACACGTTATACAATAAAACACACAAGTGTGATAAAGTTTGCTCCCTGTGTACTGCTACTGCACCCTGTACCTAAGATCATAGTATTGTGGTACACGTAACAAATGGTTTCTCAGTGAGAAGTGTTTCCAGAATCATTTAATTTTCGAAGTGAAAGGCAAGATAGCCTGTCAGTGGAGACAAGTATGCCGATATTGTTCATACTTTGTAACATCCGATTCTTTAAAATAAATGCTTCAAGAAAATTTGTACAATTTGTAATAAGACAACCTTCAGGGAATTTATGCTACGTGGCTCCACTGAAACCTAGCAAGCTATCAAACAAGTATTTGTACGTTTTCTTTGATACGGAATGCACACAAGACCTTGAAAAGTGTGATAGGCCTTTTGAGCATGTACCGAACCTCATATGTGCTCAGCAGATGTGTTCTAAACGTGAAGCTATGGATCATGTTGATGTCGACTGTGAACAGTGTGGAAAGCTTGTCCACACGTTCTGGCAAGACCTCGTAGGCAAATTTATCGAATATCTTCCACTATCTAAGTCATTCGCGGACAACATTTATGTCATTTCACACACCTCTCGTGGATACGACGCACAGTTTCTTCTCAAAAGATTTTTGGAACTTAGATGGGAGCCGAAATTGATAATGGGCAGTAGTAAAATTTTAGGAGTTTGTGCAAAATTTTCATTTTCTGGATTCGCTGAATTATTTGCCTATGAGTTTAAAGAACATGCCCAAATCATTCAACCTGACATGCAAGAAGGGTTACTACACCCACATCTTTAACACGGCCATCAATTTGAATTATGTGGGTGCTTATCCTGAGCCCGAACTTTACGGACAGACTATGTCTGTTGATGAGCGTACCCAATCTATGCAGTGGCATATTACAAGCTGTTACAATATCGTCCATTTGCAATAAGTTATTCCGAACCATGTTTCTGAAACCTGATGCTGTATGTATTATCCCGAGAGCCGGTTACCGTATGGGAGATCGTCAGTCTATTGAAGGGTTTCAATGGCTGGCGTATATGGGACGGAATCGCAAAATTATTCATGCCGGTAATGGCAGGGAAATGCATTTGCCCGGGGTACCTAATGTAAAAGTTGATGGGTATTGTCAACAGACAAAAGAAGATTTTGAGTATTTAGGTTGTTTTTGGCATGGGTGTCTTTGCATGTCCAATCGACATAATCCCATTGGTAACACAGAGGAAACACTGGAGAACAGGTATGAGAAAACAATGGTGAGGTTGCAAAAAGTCAAAGACGCTGGTTAAACTGTTGTTTCGATCTGGGCTGTGAGTTTAGAAAACTATTGCGTAACACTCCTAGCCTTGAAAATGAACTTTGCTCGCACCCCTATGTAAAGAACCTTTCTATTAATATTAATAATGCCTTGTACGGGGGTAGATCCGAGGCTAGTAAAACATATTACAGAGTAAGGGATGTGTAACAAATCCGTTATATGGATGTAATCAGTCTGTACCCCTAAATATGTAAGTACGGTGTTTCCGGTAGGCCACCCGAAAGTCTACATGGTGCAGACTGTCCCCCTGACTTTTTGGATAGGGAGGATGTTATTAAATGTAAAGTATTACCTCCTGAGAGACTGTATCATCCAGTTCTTCCAAATAAATCTAACACCAAACTCATGTTCCCCTTGTGTTCAGCTTGTGCCGACAATATGTACCAGGACGACTGTACACACTCTGATGAGGAGCGCTGTAGAGTCGGGACACGGGTTGTGTATGAGTTTCGCAAGACTGTAGAGATGGGTTACAATCTAATGAACGTTTATGAATTTTGGGAGTATGAAGTAATGTCCTTTGACAAAGACAACAATTCAGGAGGACTTTTTGCAGAGTACTTAAACATGTAAAACTCAAACACGAATCATCTGGCTATCCATCCTGGGTTCAAAGTGAGGAAAGCAAAGACAAATACATTGAGGACTACCGGCGCGCAGAGGGAATTGCTCTAGACAAGGCATCAATTTTTAAAAATGCAGGGCAACCTACTTTAGCAAAACTAAAATTGAACTCAATGTGGGGCAAATGGGCACAAAACCAAAAAAAGACCCAGACTACAATTGTGAACTCTGAGAAAGAGTTTTACGAGCTTCTAACAAGTCCGGATACTGAGTTTACAAAACCACAAAAAGAGTTTACAAAACCAAAAAAAGACCCAGACTACAATTGTGAACTCTGAGAAAGAGTTTTACGAGCTTCTAACAAGTCCGGATACTGAGTTTACAAACCTCATTTTTCCCGAACGAAGAGGTAGCATGGGATTCCTGGAAATATTCCGAAGACAATGTTACCACGGGGGAAAATGTTAACGTAGCACTTGGCGCCTACGTAACTACTCAAGCTCGGTTCAAATTGTACGAGTATTGGAGTAAAATGGGAAGTCTGTTTTATACTGTGATACAGACAGTGTTATCTACGTTCAAGAGGTAGATGAACTCCCCAAAAGTAACAATTGGCGACTATCTGGGCGACCTGAAGGTGAGTTGGAGTTTGGCTCTGGCTCCTTTATAGATGAGCTTCTTTCGGGCGGCCTTAAAAATTTTGCGTTTTCAGTAATTTGCCCCTCTACCGGTAAACACACAACTAAATGTAAAGTAAAGGGTATAACTTTGAACTATAAAAATTCAAAAATTGTAAACTTTACTTACTTGATTCTGGAATACGCGGCACCGGTACATATTCACTTTGCCAAAAAGATCAAAAGGAAACATGGTGGTATAGTAGTGTCAGAACAAGAAACTAAAAAGTACAAGTTTGTTTTTAAGAAGCGCCGACTTATGGACACATTTGACTCTTTACCATATGGATTTATTTATTTATTTACTTCTTTATTTATTTATTTATTTATTTATTTATTTATTTATTTATTTATTTATTTATTTATTTATTTATTTATTTATTTCTGTATAAATAGTGGAGTTCTTACACATTAAATTCATTTCATAGTATGACGTTGATGCTGCAACAACCATTTCAATATTGATTGCAGGTCCTAATAGTTGTGGTAAATCAACATTTGTAATTGGACTCTTAGAGAGCAGGGAGCTGCTTTGTGACGTTGTGTTTACAAATATTGTGTGGTGTCACAGTGAAAATAACGTCCCGCATCATCTCAAAAACGTCACATTTTTAAAGGCGTACCGGAGTTTGAATACCCTGAAAATGTACCTACGCTCATAGTCTTGGATCATATAATGGACTCTGATTATTCTACAAAAGTTAGTCAACTATTCTTCAAAGGATCGCATCACCGTAACATCAGTCTAGTTTTAATTACACAAAACCTGTATCACCAAGGTCCGTCGTCACGTGATATTTCATTAAACAGCGAGTAAATAGTTGTGTTTAAAGCCCCAGAGATAAGACTGAAATTGTGCACTTGGAACCGGCAGGTTTACCCTGAAAACATTTCTAGTTCTCATAAGACATATTTAGACGTCTGTAAAGATCCACACTCCTATCTGTTTCTAGACTTTACGCAATCAATTAACAGTTTATTGAGATTTAGAACAAAGATATTTCCTGGGGAAAATACAGAGGTTTTGCGCCTGTTGAAGGTAACGAACCGATGGAAGTCAAGTTACATTTTCTCCACTTACTTAAATAGGCTAAACCCCAGGCCAGACGCGTGTTACATACATCTGCAGATGACAATTTAATTAAAGCCATTGTTGAGTGTGCTATAACATATGAAATAAATTAACTAAAGAGGACAAGGGTAAATTAAGTAAATATAAAAATCGTTTAGGTGCGTTGGTAAACTCCAAGATTAGTTTGAAAGTAAACGGAAATTATTAGTTCAAAAAGGCGGGTTTATAATTCCTTTACTTACCAGTATGTTGTCAGGTGTTATAGGATCACTAATTAGCGGTAATAATTAACTACAATGGCGTTACAACATATGATTTAAGTACCCCCTGAATTGTGGGAAAAACGCTGTAAAACAACGTCAAAACAGCCTGTTAAAACAATATTAAACAGTAAAGATCATAGCTATAATAAATGTACTCGTGTTCGTCTGCATCAAGACCCGTACTTAAAAACTGAAAAACTTAAACAGGAGCCTATCACCATTCCAATAACAGTAACTACACGTAAAAGCGGGCCTTTTAAGTTAGAGCCTGAATTAGAAACTAATCCTCAGCCAGTGCATTAAAAGCACATTCATAACGTGTTGAGACGTAAATTGTCACACGATCCTACGTTTGGTGTGTTCCAAAATGAAACTGTTGGTTCTTTTAAAATCGTTAGTTCCAGTTTTAAATATACTGATAAACACGTGTTTGTAGACGGCAGAAAATACAAAGCAACAAAGAGCCTGTGGCAATTAATGACAGTCTAAACGTGACTAAAACTCGGTTACTTTTGAAGACAAACAGACGTATAAGCAAATAATCCTACAGTCTAACGCACATAGAGTTAATGATAGTCCCACAGGTAAGTTCAAAGCGAACAGAGGAATCAAGTATACGCGCTTTATTTCGCAACTCTTTACTGACAAAAAGAACTTCCTTGGGAATCTGCGTAATGTTTCTAGGTAAAATTTATTACTATCCTAAGCACACAGCGGGGTTTAGTTCAGCAGCAGTCAGTAAGTACCGCTACAACTAGCAAGAGAAATGTCGAAGAGTGGCTGGCAGGTCAAGACGCGTACACTCTGCATAAACCAGTACGTAAAATGTTTCCTCGAAATCCACATACTGTAACAAATATTAATGATATTTGGGAAATGCATCTTGCAGAATTACGTTCCTTGTCGAGATACAATGATAAATACAAATTCTTCTTAAATGTAATAGACATATTTTCGCGTTATGACTGGAGCGTTCCTTTAAAGGACAAGACCGGCAAGTCAATCGCAGCAGCTTTAACAACTTTATTTCAAAATAGAAAACCCATTACCATACAATCAGATAAAGGCACAGACTTTTTTACTGCAACTGTCCAACTGTACTTGAAACGTCAGGGAGTCGACATTTATCATACTCACAACACTGATATAAAGGGGGCTGTTATTGAGCGATTTAATCGTAATCTAAAGACCAAAATGTATAAGTAATCACTAAGAATAACACGTACCGCTACTTCGAAGTTATAAATAACTTTCTAACAAGTTACAACTTCTCAGTCCATTCCACAATAGCCATGGCCCCGAGCAAAGTGTCTTCCTCGAATAATTATACTGTATGGAAAAATGTAAATAGCCTGCGGTCTAAAAGTCCTCACGGATGCGTCAAGTTTAAAGTAGGCGATCTTGTAAGAATAACAAAGCAGAAGGTAGCTTATGCTAAAGTTTACGAACAGACATTTTCAACAGAAATATTTAAAGTTGCAAAAGTAATTACACGCGTGCCACAACCTGTTTATGAACTGTCGGACTAGCAAGATCGTTGTACGGAGGGGAAATTTTACAGGTATGAACTTCGTAAAATTACTGTATCACCTGAAACTGCGTTTCAAATAGATGAAATAGTGCGCACACGTAATAAAGACGGTATTAAACAACATCTTGTCAAAAGGAGAGGTTACGACGATAATTTTAAGAGTTGTGTAAATGCGTTCGATATTAAGAAAATATAATGGATAATTTTTACGTAACATTACCATCAGACAGTTCCGGTTATTATTACCCGGCAAATACAATAGCTAATTTTACAACTAAATTAGCCACATCGCTCGAGTTCCAACATAAGAAATGGGAAGTCGGTTTAGTAGAAATATCGTTCCGTAATGGCTACAAAAAAATTTCCGACACAATACAATACGTTTAGAATCGCAAGAGGTCATTTTTCCTGTTAAAGATTATGAATCTATGCTTGATCTTCTCACAAATATTCCTCATTTGTTGGAACCGTCTAAAAAAGAAAAGTTTATGCGTATATTTAGTAAGTACCTAAATAAATATACAGAAGAACCGAGTACGCTATTGTTCATTTAGTGCTACGGGGAAAATTCTGTTAAAATTGATAATCATATAGTATCTCACTTTCCTGCCCGTACATATAATGGACTTGAAGATTTAGCTGAAATAATTACGAACCCCGCTAACTGTCATACTTCTGGAATAACTGTATCGCTAAAAGATAACCCTGATTTTACTACACCAGAGCCTGTTTATATGTATACAGATATAAAACAAAATTTGGTTGGTGATTCCTACGTTAAAATTTTAGCGACTCTACATTTTCCTTCCAGTACAGGATATCATAGATTTGACTTCCCTTTATATAGACCAGTAGAACAATCGTTTATAGAAACCATTACCATTCGTTTAGTTACAAAAAATGCAGAAGATGTGCTATTTCAAGATAGCGATATCCATTGCGTTTTAACATCACACTTTAAAAAGAAGTCCTCAGCGCAGTAAAACTCAGTATACAAATTACAATGGATCGATGTACACGATACTATTTTCATCAAAGCGGTGGTGGCGGTGAGGCGGTTCGTGCTAACAGGGCTAGTTCTAGGGTTCAGAGGGTTAACAACATGGTGTCCTTTTTCAAGGGGCTCTCGTTTTGTTAAAACGTTGTTGTATTCAGGGGCAAAGGCGGTCAATAAAGAGGCTTTAAATCAGGTTCCAATATAATAACCGACATGCATGGTAAAGGGACGGAACAGCATGTAGACGATATTTTAAATAATGGATTTATTGAGGCGAAACATAACCTCGAACGAAGAATTAAAAAATAACTTGGGTGGTCCTAGTTTAAAAAGGAAGCACAAGTCTAAAAAAGCTCAGTCTCCAAGTAAGCGCAGAAAGGTAAAGGATATTTTCACAGAGAAGCAGTAATGGAGTGTTTAAAATCAGGGCTTGACATTTTTCTAAAACGCAGCATACAAACATCAATCGTAAACAGTCACACCGTTACATATAAATCTTTAGCGCCAGCAGACAATCCCACTCAGTTGGAATTCAACTGCTCCGGCCATAGTGATTATTACATTAAATTTAAATTCTGTACGTCTACTTTTACGCATCAAACTAGTTAA
>Ga0268261_10001478_pt1 | contig 16210 bp, 8 predicted proteins | sample TergutNc150P1_FD_190353 | JGI IMG/M metagenome (GOLD analysis project Ga0268261, IMG submission 190353) | Nasutitermes corniger P1 segment gut microbial community from laboratory colony in Florida, USA - Nc150 P1 (SPAdes) (version 2) | ecosystem: Host-associated > Arthropoda: Insects > Digestive...
ACTATTACCCTTTTTTAGTATTCGCATTGTGAAATGTAGTGCTTTCCAGGCCTTTTTCACCGCGTAGTTAACGTGATCCGCCCAACTTAAGTCGCTGCGTAAGATAATTCCCAAGTATTTACAACTGCTTGCTTCCGGTATTAATGTGCCCATCATCGAATAGTTTAGTGGATCCTTTACCCTAGCTCTCATGAAGCGAATTGCCTTACTTTTACTTGGATTTATTTTCATCTCATTTACAATTGCCCACTCCACCAGCCTGTCCAGATCCTTCTGCAATATTTCCTTGTCTGCATTATTTATAATTTTTTTGTAAATTACACAGTCATATTTATGTCCATTCTCCACTCACATAATGCAATTTCTCTCCTCTCTGAACAACAAACCATAAGAACATGTCAGAAGTTTAGTCACACAGGTGGTTTTGTTTGATACTTGTAACTGCAAACATCTGCTGAATGAGCACAACTGACACCAGACAGCACAACTGACACCAGACAGCACAACTGACAGCAGACAGCACAATTGACACCAGGCAGCACAACTGACACCAGACAGCACAACTGACACCAGACAGCACAACTGACAGCAGACAGCACAACTGACACCAGACAGCACAACTGACACCAGACACTGACTGAAGATGAAGATGACACACAGAGGACTGACAGTACACACCATTGACCTTCTGTGCCTGTAGCCCAGATGCTTACGGGGATACAGGCTCTACCTGATCAGCATTTCCATACTTTGCTGCTACAGATTCAAGACAAGCAGCCCAACAAAAAACTGTGGGCTGCTTGACCCTGAAGATGAAGGCACTATGATACTTCAAAATTCTGGGAACTATTTACCAAACTGCACAGCATGAGATCCAAGAAGACCTCAATCTTCAGTACATGGACATATTGGGCGAACAACACTCTTCATTGCCGTGTGTGACCATACAGAACAATTACGTTTATTGTCAAGAAGAGGCATTGTCTAAGGGACATGCTGCATGATTCCCAGTTCACACTAGAACAGTTTTATGGCATCATATGGTAAAACAATCAAACCATACATATTCTTTGATATGTCCAGATTTCTACATTTTACTGTCAACAAAAGTGTTACTGGCAAGATAAACAAAACGTTGTAATTATGAAAACTGATAACTATCAATGACTGGCTCATTGATGGACATGCTATATATTACAGCCTGACTGAACATTTAGCACTTCATGAAATTACTGTGCACTTCAAAAATACTCTTTTCAAAACAGAATATGGAAGGAAACACAAACAGTCTGGGATAAAAATCTGTAAGCTTCATCATTCTAAGGGATATATGTAGAATATGAGTATTTTGGTAATGACAGGAAGTGTGTCACTCCTTAAATGACAGCTACCTGTATGACTGTATTTGGACTTACTGCAAGGACTGAAAATGTGGCACACAAGTTATATTTGGAAAACTTATTTTTTTCCCCAGAGTTATTTGATGATTTCCATATTAAGACAAGCTGTAGTACTGTCACACCAAACTCTAGTACTGTCACAACAAACTCTAGTACTGTCACAACAAACTCTAGTACTGTCACAACAAACTCTAGTACTGTTACACCAAACTGCAGTACTGTCACAACAAAATGTAGTACTGTCACAACAAACTGTAGTACTGCCACGCCAAACTGTAGTACTGTCACACCAAACTCTAGTACTGTCACAACAAACTGTAGTACTGTCACACCAAACTCTAGTACTGTCACACCAAACTCTAGTACTGTCACAACAAACTGTAGTACTGTCACACCAAACTGCAGTACTGTCACAACAAACTGTAGTACTGTCACCAAACTCTAGTACTGTCACACCAAACCAAACACAAATTCCTGGGAATTTTGGAAAGACAGTGAAATTAAAATGTGGTATTAAAGATTAAGGTCAAGAGTGACTTGACAGCCACAGTACTCAAAGACAACATGCAAACATGCTGATGAACAGACATTGTCTACCAACACAGTGTAGTTCTGTGATGGACATGTAAACTCTCTGAAGTCATCCACAGTCCAAAACTAAAAGGTACATGGATTATGTGGACAGGTCTGACCGCACAATGGACAGTTGTACTATTAGCAATCTGACCTGGCAATGGACAATGAAGCTGTTCTTCCACTTTCTGGACATTTGTGCTTCAAAAATATCACAGCAACAGTTCAGAATTGCATTGGTCAGGGACCTGACACATGAGGCAGGAAGGGTGCCTGTCTCAGATCACACGATGGGGAACATAAACTGCTTCCATGAGCCAACCAGACTTGATACACAACATAATAAACAGTACACCTTGTAACAAAAATTTTGGTGCCATGTTTCACACAAAAATAAAAAAGAAAAAAATATAAAAACTGCAATAAAGTTCAAGTGTGCAGAATGCAATGTGGAGTTGTGTGATAGTGTTAATTAAAGATATATCACCACAAACCACATTTCTGAAGATCATCTGAACTAAACTAGAAAAGCAGAGGGCACAAACATAAGTCACGTTACCATGGTCGTTATGAAACTAATGGCTTCTTCAACAGCATTATCTTGATTCAATGACAAGGTAAAAGGGGTGTGGCTTCTACAAAACAGTTCACAAAACAAGCTGAGGTGTAAAGCAGTCTTTACATGTATCTCATTTTGATGCTTTGAAAGATAACAAAACAAGAGTGATTTCTTGGAAAAATCTACAAATATTTCATAACTACTGTAAAAATCACACAGGAGTTACTAAAACATCACTACTCATAAGTCGAAAATTCAATTAGAAGTAAACTTCAAACAATCTCATAAACCTCCGGTTGCATTTCAGACAAATGACACATTAGAAGCCAGGGGTGACTAAGCCACCAAATTATAAAATGCTGGTTGGTCATTTCATTCAGCTATATAAACAAGGCTCTATTTTGTGTCAAACATAACTATTACGCTTACTCTACAATGTTGCAATCTGGCAATTTCTTCTGGAACTCAGATGAAGGGTTATTTATTTTTAACATAACCCTTACATACCTCAATTTCAGTACGCGAAGAATTAAAAACCTCTAGCTTATAACCCCTCAAATATGTAGTACTTGTAGCTATATTCGTAGACATACAGAAAACATTAACATCATGATGTAATGGGACAGATCCCATTCGGCCATTAAGTAATGCGTAACGTAAAATAAGTTGGAGTATGGCTGCTTGTTTGTAACTGTAGCACAACACCATGCAAATACTTAAAGGTGAGGGACCCTTATAATTACTGAATGACAATATACAAAATCTAATTTTCACTGTACCTTTCGGGAAGCCATAACTTCGACTTCGAAGCTGCAGAAATCACCACACAGAGCTCACTATAACTATGTTGCTCTACTACACTTACAAAACATCGCGCGAATGAAGGTGTAGTAGTTCTGCGCATGTACTGCACATGTATCATGGCCACAGATTAATACCGTGAGATCCATACTACTGCTGCTGCTGTGATGAACAATAATCCGTGCTGTGATGTCATTCACGGATGAGATCCGTGCATATTGGCGCGTGTTCATTTGCAAAATTCCCGCATGCTTAACGGCAGTGAGAGATTCAGGCGACAGGGGCGATGAATACGCTCGGAATGGGAAGTCGGAGGGTATCAGAGCTTGCATGGATGTGTATGAGTAGTTATATATAAATGTAGCACATCACATCAAATTTCATATAGACTCTTACCAATCATATTGCGTTCTCGGAGAGCTCTAGTTTCGAGTTTACGGCCTCTAAAGGCGTGACGCGGAGTTCAGCCGTCGTTAAGCTATTTGCTAAGTGGCGAAAATGACGACACAAACCACTGAAAGAAGCACAGATCGTTTGGCGTAATCGCTGCTGTTGTTACTTTCGTTGTTATTGTTGATAAATTTAGGTACGATCATCTTATGGTAGACAATTAAGCTATTTAAATCCACACAGACATAACATTTTAATACCGTACGTTCATGTATTTGCTTTCTACCACATGATTCATTTGTTCCGTTCGACCATCAGGCGGAAAACGCAAATGCATGAATGGTCCATTTATATGTACTTGGGTCCAGTTATGTACTTGAGTTTTATGCCTGATAATCGTAGAATGAAGCTACCAAAATGTGTTGTAGGAAAGTAAATAAGTGTACGGTGTTCCAGTGTTGTTTCTGTGGGGATTTAAATAGCTACTTATTATTATTATTATTATTATTATTAGTAGTAGTAGTAGTAGTAGTAGTAGTAGTAGTTGGTAGTAGCAGTGGTAGTAGTAGTACCTTGTAGTAGTAGTAGGAGTAGTTATAGGAGTAGGAGTAGTAATAGTTAAGTCTTTGGGATCATAATGTTCAGTTCTCCTTCTTCCCTGCTGAGGTGTGCATTTATAGACCCCTTTCCAAGGCCATTCAAAACTGTGCCCTGCTTATTTTCATGGGCTTTCACAACGTTTGATGGCAGTAGGATTTATAGCCCAGCATTTTATACAGCAATCTGTAGTGCTTCATTCAGTCCACACGCACTGTCCACTCCATCTGATAATTTTGTATTTCTTCCATTGGTTGACCCTTTCTGTTGCTGTTTCCTCACTTGTAATGCGACCCATTCCACAGACACCCACTGACTCTCTGTGAAATCACATTTGTGCTGCTTGTATTCTATTTTAATCTTGTTGCTCTAAATAAAACCCTCAGAACTACTGAATTCATATTAAATTCATCTGTCCTTATGGCAGCAGTATGCAAGGACAGTTGAAGGGTATTGCAATATATGTGACTGCATGAGACCAGGTAAAAGCTTGCTGTATTTCAGATTTTGGGGTAAACATATTTTGTATGTAAATTCAGATGCTATATCTGCGATATAAGGTCAGACCTGCATGTATGGAGGGCCCTCAGATTTACTCTTATGCTGGGCCGAGACATGCTGGCCGATAGCAGATGTAATGGACAAATATGAAACAAAATTGCATATTCTTGACAGTTTTAATACAAACTCCAAAGCTGAATGTCACACTAATGAATTACGTAGTTGCAACGTTGAAACACTTAGAGGAACTTCCAGAGATTTCTTCGGTATGCAACAGTCACTCTCAATAGCGCCTGAAACATACACATTGTCATAACAGAGTAATTATTGGATCTGCTAACCTTAACTTTCAACAAAAAATACCACTAAACCCTGCCACAGGACAAGATCCTCATCCTTTTCTGTCCACCTCCCATTGTCACAACCAGTCTAACAATAAGAGCAAACTCAATGCTACTTTCTCCCATCTCCCCATTCACGCACATAAACATTTTTGGCAGTTACCTCATAACTGTTTTTGTAACAAAGCTACTCATAATTTCAGTGTTTGGAATTTGACAAGTTGGCCTTGATGTCAGCAGCAGCTTCAGGTTCAACTTACTGATGTATGTCCCTCATAATTTGTTGCTTTACGGTATCCAGTGAGCAGTACAATGGGGAAAGTATATGCATACTTCAAGACTGACTCTCCCTGTTCTTAAACACGGAGCTTATCAACCTTTGCCTTGATCATCAGGTCCCTCAAAAACGAAGGATTTATATCTGTAATAAAACGGAACACTTTATCACTGTGACATTTTTATTTATGTGTCAAAGGAGAGTGATGGTAAGAAACTTGAAAAGAGTCAACTTTGCAATATAACATTTTATGTACAACAGAAATGTTTTAAATTACCTTAAATACTTCAACTATTGTTTTATATAATAATCTATATTTATATAATATAAATATTTACACACTCACACACATACACAAAGAGCCTCATTTCCTAATGCTTGTGTTTAAGTACACAAATTATATGCACTTAAAACTGGCTGAGGTATCTTAAACCAAGAAAACTGCTGTGAACAGCACACACACTTCCACAAAGCTTACCGTGCTCTGAAACCCTAAATCACTACCAATCCAATTTCAAAAGGCAGTCATCAAAAAACACAATAGAATTACATGAAAAAATTCCATACTTTCTCATGTTATACAGTTTGCAAGTCCAGAAACAAAACATACTATATAAAGTAACTGAAAAACATGTATTTTACACTTAAATAATACCACTGACTTACTTCTGAAAATTTTTGGAGTGAAGTAACGCAGTAAGTAATAAAAATGAAATCACAGTTTGAAGTTTTCATACATGGAATGAACAAAACGTCCTAATTCTAAGAACAACAATATTTAGGATGCACTTTATCACCTTATGTCTACTGGATGAATCAGTTTACAGTTGCAAGAGGTGTTTAAAGTCTGTCTGAGTCATGTCGTAATGTTGTATAGGCCTACTCTCAGATAACGTGTGTCATTAAATTTTCTACAAAATGGAAACATACTGGTTTTACTAAACATTGCAATTAGTGCAACTGCATAATTGTATCAACAAATTCTTGGCTGCATGTGTCTTGTTTGTTCATCTTCTCAGTGTTAATGAAGCCACCAATTATTTTCATGTACTTCAAAGAGATGCTTAACTTCTTCAGATGTTAGTGTACATTCCTAAACATCTGGACTCTGAAATTAAGTTTCAGAATAGTTTATTAAATTATTCAAGGTTATATCCTTCAAAATTAAGGAAATTCTGTAACTGAACAAAACAGTTAGTGTATCAGCTAAGTGGCAAGAAGAAAATTAAGTAAATCACAAAGTCCTGCAAAATGTTCTCAGTGGCTGCTAGCAGATCTTCATTTGTGATGTCAATCGTACTCTTCTTATTTTCGGATATATATATACATACAAGGGCAGAGAAATGAGTCCCACAGATCAGCCACCTCCATATCTGTAATGCTTGTCCCTCCTGTGTGTTTTCTGTATTCTCATACAATTTTTTTCACATGAATGTTGGTTAGGTCTGATCACGATCTTACAGCAGCACAAAGAACTGAGTTGCTGTACTGTCACTTGTCTGCAGGAAGTGCTGCAGCATTGGGTGGGTTTGATGCCAGCAGCTGTGGCCTGTGTTATCTGAACAAAAACACTGCTCATCACAGAATACTGGCACTGCACTATGGCACTGTCTGAGACAGGACACCACAGACTTATCTGTAATCAGGGATGTGAAGTAGCATACAGTGTGTGTGTGGCAGTGCATGTCAGAAGAGACAGTGAATGGAATAAAAATAATGTAATTAGGCTAGAAGCAAACCCATTTTAAGAAGGAGACATGACACTGCTGCAGGCATAACCACTTGCCACACTATGGCCTGCACTGCTCTCATATACCAGGCTGTAGGCAAGCTGGTGCCAAGAGGCCTTCAGAGCCATCATTTTCACTATCCATAGACCTTCTGTCAATGGCCATGACAAAGTACACCAAAATTTTATTTTAAAAAACCCAAAAACTTTAAAGGCAACGATACAGTGCACCCTAAATTACAGAACTACTGTGTGTGAAAACAAATATAAATATTAAGTATGGAATGTGGGCAAACAGAAAATATCTTGTGTATTATACAGACACACTTTTTGTGTTTGTAGCAAGTTACTTATTAAGTCAATGTGCAGGCACCAATATTAATATTAATAAACAAAATCCTTATTACTTGGAAAATCACACTTTTTCTCATATTCATAAATATTATAAAAAACGTGAATTTTTTCGCTTCCAGTTACAAAGTTCAAACAGACAGTGACTGTGGTACAGTCTGACGTATGCACTTGACTATTTACAACCTCTCTTTCTCACTCTCTGTTTCTCATACACACATACAGAAAACAAGCAGTCACAAAATTCAAGACACCACGTAATGTGGATGTCAAAATGATTGCTCAAACGCATACCATTTTTCATAACAAACAGTATTTATTGGATGTAGTATTGCCAAGATGTTCACACAGAACACTATGTGATATGGGTTTGCTTGGTGTGTTCAGACAAATTTAAGTACAATAATGGTAACTTAAGAATGACACAAATCCTACTGAACACTCAACTGCGTCCAAAGAGACAAAACTTTGGTTTCTTGCTTTAAAATAAAAATGTTATCCTGAGTATTTTAAAAGCTAGTGTAACATTGTGTATGTGCCGGTACATAGTGCACACTTTCTGGCACATCATTAGTCACAAAGAACCGTCTGAATTTACAAAAAAAAAAAAACAGTAACATTTAATGCACAATCGTACAAAACACATTTCCCTGATGGCAAGTCACATGCAATTCTTATGTATGCCATTTTAAGACTCCTTCATTTAATTTTCTGTCGAGCTGTTGAGCCTCTCGTCACAACACATCACATTACATCAGTGAAACTACAAACTCTGCTAAACTTGGATGTTCTTTGCATTATATTACACAGGTGCTTCATAAGCTATGAAAAATTAAAATAGAAACTTTATCTTTCATTAAAATCTTCTGGAATGTGACACTACCTAATGTGATGGAGGTAGCAGGTTTCTCTGAGCTGTGTGTACCTGTCCACAAAACTGCATGATAGCCCACAGTACAATGTCTTTATAAACTGATTGTCACACTAAACAGATATTTATGTTTAATTTTTCATGATTACTAATCATGGCATGGAAATGTTGATCTTCTGCCAGTCATTCACTGACATAGTTGCCTAAAGAAACTTCTGACACTGAACGTATCAGATCTGTGGTACTCATTGAAGCGAGTGTAGATTATCATGTTTTATGATAACATACCATCTGTTTTGGCATATAGGTAGCATGTTTTCCAAGAACATGCCATTCTGCCCAGAAGATGAAAGCAGTAGGTCCCTGCAGAATGCTGGTACCTCTCTACTGAACAACACTTCACATCTAAAAGAATGATAATGAGAGCAGTGAATGTTCTTCCTGTATTTGTATGTGGTCAATATATACAATTTATTTTGTTCTGCTGTGCTTGACAGTGATTATGCTGTCACGGGGCTGGTAGAAATTTTTTGTGAAGTGCCAAAGGGTATTAAATTTCATATTGAGAGCTGTATTGATGTTATGCAGATAGTTACCGAGATGAAGGCCATGGGACAGACAGTGTGTACTGGATACAGACAATGACAGGAAGAATTCTGTGGTTGTAAGTTGACACACTTGTGTATAACTCTCATTATGTAATAATGAAAAATAGGGTTGTTCACAAATAAGTTTCCTTGGACCTTCCATCTTCTCTTATCCATCTGCACAGTTTCTCTGAAATAATTCTCATTTTGTGATTTGGTGTTGTGTGGCTAACTAAACAGCTTCTACTGCCGTCTGTAGGAACAATGTCGACAGTGCAGTATGACTGGTACTGTTTATGGATCACAGAGCTGCCATGTCAAAGAAGGAGCAAAATCTGCCTCTTTTGCTAATCTGTGTCTTTTACTGATCTGCACAGGTTGATGGCTAAGCGAGTTGTGGCTAAAAGGATGTCACCTCCAAACTCACAATTAGTTAATGCACATGTGCGCGTGCGCACACACACACACATACACACACACAAGCTTGCAACTCTAGTAATGCCTCCTGTGCAAGTTGCAGCACATGTCTGAACCTGGCTCTATGTTGGTATGTGTTTCTATACCTTAAAATATAGACTGTTTGACCTCACTGACCTCTGCCCAGATAGAAAGAGGCATAAAAGCCATTTGTTAAGTACAGGCACCCACATGGCAGATTCTGTTATGCTACTGCTATGATGATGATTATGAGGCTGATGGTGATTGTGGGAACCAAAAGGACAGTGTGGCCTGTGAGCTAAGGGAAGGCAAAGGTTTCAACTGCTGATCACCTATAGTCACACAGATCTAGCTGGAAACTGAACTCTGGACACATTGAGCCTGATAACCATCTGGACCATGTTGAATAACATTAGCAGCACAATCTGAATGACAAGAAACAGCAAATTCTGTGGCACAGAGGCAACTTTGTGGCACAACAAGGCACAGAAATAATATTTTCGAAATGTCTGACTACATGTATTTTAACAATTAAGTTTGGTAGAATAAGAAACCAAGATCTACTGCTATGCAGAACACATCATAAAATGGAGGAAGGCAGTGTATTCAACCCAACATCTCTAACGCAGCCCCAGAAGCTGATGTCAATGTATTCATAGATGTGGATGCTAGTCTCAAGCATTGCCACACCATGTGGACATGCCAAGTCAATGTGTCTGACATATCTTAAAAGTCGGGCTTGCATTTCTTTGTGAACTTAAATTCACATCTATCCTCAACTTATTCAAGTTTGTTGAAGTTGTTACAGAACCGCAGTAAGTATATTACCCACTTACATGTACATTAAAATACTCTGTATTCTGCTCACAGTGTATTTATGTGTTTTAGATGATTCTCAAAATATACAGTGGTTATTTCCCTCAACAGTTCTAACTGAACGGTCTTCATAATGAAGACACTGTGTGTTTCTGTTAGATAGCAGCAAATTGACTGTTAGAGAAGAAAAGTACATGCAGAATACTGAGCTAATACCATGTAATCTGATAAGATATGTATCAATGCTTTAGAGGGAAGTGTTGCCATTATCTCACTTTGTTTAACCCTGCAAATGGAGGTGGCAGTCTACTTCAAAATGTTTGTATTTATCTACCAAAATGCATGACATCGCATTCCAATGATCACATGGAAGGTTATCTTGTAATATGAACAAGATACGAAATGTACATACAGTGTTAACATCAACGGGTATTTGGTTGTTTGCATCCTGCTTTGTCCACCTTATTTATACTGTCCTCATTCTAGTGACTCTACGATCCTTCAAGTCATCATAACCACACACCCAGCATAACAACGTCACATCCCAGAAGACAAATCCTCAACAACACTGCTGTGAAAACCTCAAATCTTGTATTTTCTGCTTCAACCACAACAGTGAAAGGGGCAAAGCCAGACTGCAGACAAGCAGACAAGCAGACACACTGTGTGTTGCAAACTGAGTCAGTATTTAGTTTCACTGCAGAACATTCTTTTGGACTGCAATTACTAATAATCAGTAGAATCTGCATTTAGAGGTAGCAAAAATGTTAATTCCTGTTCTCAGAACAGTGGTGACAATACCAAATAAAGGTGAGTGGTGCATACACTTAGTTGCAAAACACAAACAGGTCATTTCCAACACAAGGCATCTCCTCAACAGTGGGAAAACTGGCACATTAAATGTCAAGAATAAGCAACAGTAAACAAAGACTCACTCCTTGTTTCTGAAAAACAGCCTCTTCAGTCTCTGTTAAAACCAATCAATAATACATGGAGTCTAAAAAATGTACACATGTTTTATAAAGGAATACAATTTCCGGTATTCAAAATGGTGTCTAACAGATGGCACTAGTCGCACTGTGCAACTGCCATGCCTGTCAATGCATGACGTATGGAAGTAGGGTTACATGTGATATTCAAAAACATAAGTCAATTTTGAAGTCCCACTGTAAATTTGAGAATGTCTGGGGAAAAACTCTAACATTCCAAGAAGTTAGTTAGGTGTGTGACTGAGTGGTGTGTAAAGGCATTTCAGCAGGAATTTTGACATAACTTTGCTCTCAGTTGTTCCAACAGTTATCAGTCTAAACATCTGGCTGTTAAATGTACCATCACTTATGAACACACCAGATATTGCCCTTTCCTATGAGATGTGTGAAATCACAGTGTTCATGTACAGTTAAGATACACTAACCTTAATGAACCCTTCTTTCTGACATCTCTACTCTATGTGAAACCAAAGCAGCCATCTGTAAACATAAAATCGGTACTCCATGCAGATTTCAAATAGAGTTAATTTTCCAAAAATTGGGTAAAAATCCAGTGATTTATATCTTGTAACATATGGGAAGGCACTGTAGACTAAATGTAAAACAGATCAGAAGCAGCATTGTCACTTTTTTTTGTCACAAGTGGCAGGTTCAAACACAAACAAAATTTAAAAGAAAAATTTTATTTTCTTCTGATTTATGCAACTGAAACGGTTTGTTACAGTCAGCCAGTCACACTGTCAAACGGTTTGTTACAGTCAGCCAGTCGCACTGTCAGACGGTTTGTTACAGTCAGCCAGTCACACTGTCAAACGATTTGTTACAGTCAGCCAATCACACTGTCAAACGGTTTGTTACAGTCAGCCAGTCACACTGTCAAACGGTTTGTTACAGTCAGCCAGTCACACTGTCAAACGGTTTGTTACAGTCAGCCAGTCACACTGTCAAACGATTTGTTACAGTCAGCCAGTCACACTGTCAAACGGTTTGTTACAGTCAGCCAGTCACACTGTGAAACGGTTTGTTACAGTCAGCCACTCACACTGTGAAACGGTTTGTTACAGTCAGCCAGTCACACTGTGAAACGGTTTGTTACAGTCAGCCAGTCACACTGTGAAACGCTTTGTTACAGTCAGCCAGTCACACTGTGAAACTGCGCAACTGATCTGATACTGTGCCTTGCAACTCTAAGGCCAGAAATCACTTGTGGTTCTCAAACAGAACTACAGGGAATGATAAGAATACAGACCCTCCATTTAAACAAAACTTTTTCTCGGTAACTTCTCCCTTACTTGATCCTTTTGCCACTTTAAGTGGCATATCTTTGAAATGTTTCTAAAACAACCAACACACAAAAAACTGCTATTGCAAATACTTTTCAGCAAATCCCTATATTTTGAACATTGCACCACGCTGTGAACTGCAGAACTAGATGCTTCTTATCAGCAGAAAGGATACTGAAAATGTGTGTCAAATAACAAGAACCAAAGGTGAGAGAAACACTGAGTGAAGTAAAGAACAGTGGTCAGACATTGGAGAGTTGCAGAGTCACTGACGTCTTTAGCGGACAAAGTGCCGAAACCAGTCTTTGTTAAATAAAGGAAGTTCCATTACATGCAAACAATAGACAAAACATACATTATAATAATTACACATAAATAAGCACTCAGCTTCAAACCCAACAACTTAAAAATACTGAAAAAAAAAATAAATTACAGTCAGTAAAAATAATATCTTTTGTTACATTACATAGGCAATAATACGTCTTGACAAGTACAAAATGTGATATATATATATATATATGTATGTATATATATGTATATAGCAACACAACCATTGAATGTGCATTTTGAAATAGACTTCTTTCACTGTGCATTTGTTTCCAAAATGTTCTCACCTAACCTTTCCATAAATATCACATACAAACGTACAGTTCTTCTGAACTCCTGACTTCAAATCCACTGTGAAACTAATGAATATCTAAAGCCTTATAGAGCCATGTAAACGTATGCCTCTTTGTTTCTCACTTACAGGTAAGGCCATCAGTAAATCAAGGTCACCATAATTTAAGGCAATACAGCGAAGGCTTCAAAGAATCAACTTCTGAGCTGCCTGAAACATCAGCAGTTGATTCATTACGAAGAAGCCAGAAAACATGCAGCTTCTGTGTGTACAAACACTGTGATATTTCTTACCTCATTCCAACAGACACTCACATTTGACTAGGGTGCATATACCTCATAAAAACAAATAACAAACATGTGAAAACAACCCAAACCTTTTTTTTCTTTAATGAACTTCACCCTCTCATTCCTGATTCTCTCCGTTCTGAACGCCGAACAGCCTAGCAGCCTCATCAGCAGCAGATTTTGACTGCAGTACCTTGTCTATTATTGATCCCTGAATCCCAAGCAGGTTTCCAATTAGGTCTGTGTTATCATCTTCTGCATCATCCCTCCTGTCTGCTGTTCCCATTGTACTTAACGAAAATTTTGAGCTTAGAATCTTTGCTGCAGTAGAAGCTGTGAAATTTTCAGAATCATTATCCCATTGCTTCAGGCCTTTATTAGCAGATGTGGTGGTTATGTTGTTGTTATTATGGTTTGTCATCTTGAGGGGTTTACCATCGACAGAACCTGATAAGGATGCGCCAACTTCCTCATCTCCACTGATTCCAGCCGCATCTTCTCCCAAATGTTGTTTTTTGGTATGATGATGTAACATGCTATGAAGCGTCGTACCACTGCTAGGGTGGTCCTCGTCTCCACTGACCACAGAGACATCCTCAGTGGAAGTTGCTGAAGAGTTGTAGAGGGCAGTGGAGTTGTTGTGCTTTTTGCGATGTCGCAGCATGCTATGTTTAAGTGTAAAGCGTCGTCGACAAATGTCACATGAGAAGGGACGTTCCCCTGTATGGGTTCGCATGTGACGCCGCAAGTCCTCTGCAGACCAGAACCGCCGCATGCAGAATGCACACTTCACCTGGTACAAATAAAAGCAGATCTCATTTAGAAAAAGACAATTCACAGGGTACAACTTGGAGCCATGGATTCATAATTTTATCTTTGCTAGTTAATACCAAAATATTCCAAACACTGTCAACATATTACGCTTCTCTATTTCCAGTCTTCTTACACACCATTACTTGTACCAGACAGAAAGCCACATGTGTCAAAGTTTAAAACAAAATACATTTTGTTACAGGAATATATAACAAGACTGAGAATGGTTTATCCATGATTTAGTAGGTGGCGTTCAACAATGCATTCTTTACTTCCAGATGTCATATCAAACTGACACTCACCTTTCTGTTGGCATAGTCTGGGAACTTGCCACGCAGCTGCTCCAAGCTCTCTTCTCCTCCTGCATGGCCGTCATCAGGGTGCGGCACTGCGCTACCGCTGCTGCTGCTGCTCACGTTGTTGTCTTCAGTTCCTGTACTGCAACTGGAGTCAAGTGCTCCCTTTGACATTAGGAGCTCAAACTCTGATGGGTGGCTCTCACGGATGTGCTCAAGGGCCTCCTGACGCTCTGCATAGCTGCCCTCACACAGGTGACACTTAAAGGGTAGGTCTGCTGATGACACCACAGCAGTGCTGCCACCTGTGTGAGTCTCCGGTGCAGATGTGTAGAATTTTGGCACTTCTGCTGTATTATTGCTATAAGGAAGAACATTAAGTTTCTTGCAGCAATCATTAACACAGGGTCATAATTTATGTGACAACAGTCACTAGTCACTTCCTGTCAGCTTGCTTAACTTACAAAACATCAATACCCTATAAACATGTCTGACAGGGAACCAAATCTGTGAGCCAAAAGAAAATATTTCCAGAACCTTCCTTAAATATGGAAAATAAAAACTTGATATTAACTGCAAAATATTGAACTAAGATGTCTGATTTGCAGCTGACAGCAAACTGTAATGGCAGTGAGAGCTGCACTGTCTGCTGTCACATGCAGTGTGCCGTGAGTTGTCAGACAAAACAATGACCCTGTATGTGTGAAGGCAGGCTATATCTGTATGGGGCCCCAAGGCAGGCTATATGTGTACTGGGCTCCAAGGCAGGCTCTATCTGTACTGGGCCCCATGGCAGGCTATATCTGTAATGGGCTCCAAGGCAGGCTATATCTGTACTGGGCCCCAAGGCAGGCTATATCTGTAATGGGCCCCAAGGCAGGCTATATCTGTACTGGGCCCCAAGGCAGGCTATATCTGTAATGGGCCCCAAGGCAGGCTATACCTGTAATGGGCTCCAAGGCAGGCTCTATCTGTACTGGGCCCCAAGGCAGGCTATATCTGTACTGTGCCCCAAGGCAGGCTATATCTGTAATGGGCTCCAAGGCAGGCTCTATCTGTACTGGGCCCCAAGGCAGGCTATATATGTAATGGGCTCCAAGGCAGGCTATATCTGTACTGTGCCCCAAGGCAGGCTATATCTGTAATGGGCCCCAAGGCAGGCTATATCTGTAATGCGCTCCAAGGCAGGCTCTATCTGTACTGGGCCCCAAGGCAGAATATATCTGTACTGGGCCCCAAGGCAGGCTATATCTGTAATGGGCTCCAAGGCAGGCTATATCTGTAATGGGCTCCAAGGCAGGCTATATCTGTACTGGGCTCCAAGGCAGGCTATATCTGTACTGGGCCCCAAGGCAGAATATATCTGTACTGGGCCCCAAGGCAGGCTATATCTGTAATGGGCTCCAAGGCAGGCTCTATCTGTACTGGGTCCCAAGGCAGGCTATATCTGTACTGGGGCCCAAGGCAGAATATATCTGTACTGGGCTCCAAGGCAGGATATATCTGTAATGGGCTCCAAGGCAGGCTATATCTGTACTGGGCCCCAAGGCAGAATATATCTGTACTGGGCTCCAAGGCAGGCTATATCTGTACTGGGCCCCAAGGCAGAATATATCTGTACTGGGCTCCAAGGCAGGCTATATCTGTACTGGGCCCCAAGGCAGAATATATCTGTACTGGGCTCCAAGGCAG
>Ga0268261_10001479_pt1 | contig 16197 bp, 8 predicted proteins | sample TergutNc150P1_FD_190353 | JGI IMG/M metagenome (GOLD analysis project Ga0268261, IMG submission 190353) | Nasutitermes corniger P1 segment gut microbial community from laboratory colony in Florida, USA - Nc150 P1 (SPAdes) (version 2) | ecosystem: Host-associated > Arthropoda: Insects > Digestive...
CTCTCTCTCTCTCTCTCTCTCTCTCTCTCTCTCTCTCTCTCTCTCTCTCTCTCTCTCACACACACACACACACACACACACACACACACACACACACACACACACACACACACACACAAAAATAAATCTGCGCTTGGATGCAATGGACACATGATTCCAAGAAGCTGACCAAATAGGATTCCATTTGAATGTACTGGCAACAGTCTAACTATCCAGTAACCATACACATAACAGACTGGTATGACATGGTCAGGCTCACCTTGTCGGCAGCAGCAAGCAAATCATCTGCCATCTTTTCAAGGTTGGCCGCTTTTCCGGTGTATATAAAACGTAGCATTTCACGAAGAACCTCATGATCTACATCCGTTATCTCAACCCTGTTATGTTTTCTTTCTTCCATCTCATGCTCAAACATGGCTGCAAACACAGGACTCCGAGCTGGAAGTAACAAAATTTGACACTGTTATATATGAAATTGTCTTTTTTTTTAACACAAAGTGATTGGAAAGAATTTAAAAGCACATGGCAAATGCAATTATGTTCAGAAGACAATAATTTTGATAACACTCATATACAAGAATTCTAACAATTTTTATGTAACTCATATTTGCTATCAATTTACAGACAACTGACTGGTGATCACATGGCCAATGTTCAGTGCACTGGAATGCACAAGTGTGAACACATGTACAGGTATAATTATAGGCATATTATCTTTTCTTCTGTAACAATTATGTTGATATTATTAGCATAACGGTACAGACACTGCAATATATGCTACATGGAAAGAGCTGAAATGAAGCAATACCAACTCCATGAAGCAAGACCTTTCTAGATAAGTTGATACCTCAGCTCATTGAAAAATTACCCTCTGAATTCAAATAAATCAAACAACTAGATGCAACAACGTCTCCAGTTTATTACTTGATGTTTATTTACAGCTCAACATGTTTCGGGCACCCTCACGCCCATCATCAGGAGCTCAACAACTGCAGTAGCAGCCTCTGGTTTTACCTTTGGAGCGTGGTGACAGCAGTGCTGTTGGTTGTGGTCGGGCCGACCAGCCCGACCACGACCAACAGCACTGCTATCACCACGCTCCAACATTAAAACCAGAGGCTGCTACTGCAGCTGTTGAGCTCCTGATGATGGGCGTGAGGACACCTGAAACATGTTGAGCTGTAAATAAACGTCAAGTAATAAACTGGAGAATTGTTGCATCTAGTTGGTTGATTTATTTAAATTGTATGATGATGCACGGACTTACAAACTTTAAATTTACCCTCTGAAGTTTGATTACCATGCTCACAAAAGCCTACCACTTGATCCTATCCTGAGACAGACAGAACTAAAAATTATTTAGATGATACATCCTTACTGCAGGCCCAAGATCCATGACTCTGTCTCACCTGCTAGTATCGCTTTATGTGCCTGGAACTCCCGTCCACTGACTGACAAAGTCACGTCGCTGAACTTCTGGTTCTCAAACAGCAAGCCAAGGTCGTCAGAGAGACGGCACTCTGGCACTTTGAACTGTATCGCGTTTGACTGTCCCGAGATGTTTACACTATCTGCTACTACGCTCACCTGAATAAAATTCAACATTCACGTCAATATGCTAAACCCCATAAAGATACCACCGTATATATCTACTACAATAACACGTGTCTTGCACCCCACATATCAATGAGGCTAACAGGCAACAATGAAATAAAATAAAAAATAAATTAAAAAGAGGCCATGATAGTCTTCCATGTGTAATCATAAAATGGGCATACCAACACATACTCCTCTCTGTTACATTAGTTCCAACACACCCCTAGGAAATCCACGCAGCTTTATACACACAGTAATTGGGAAGACGTCTCTTAAATGGTAAGTAACGTGCAGTTAATGTCTACTAAAAGCTCTCATGCTATCCTTAAGCATGCACAGAGCCCTCAATGCCTTCAAAGTGAGATATTTATGGAGAGGGGTAATTTCATGTTCATTTGGTTGCCCGCAGCTATTAAAAATTAGTGATCAGCAACTAATTTTTTCATTTTTTTACTGGTCAGTTTACATTTCCACCACAACTTCCCTTTCTCTCACTTCCTCTTTGCTATTATGTTTGCCACATGACAATTCCTCTATTATAGCTATACAATGTTGTAACTCCAGAAGATATGCAGACTGTGCTCAATGCATGTGACAAGTGCAGTTACTGCTATGAATGCTGTATTTTTCAATACATTTAACCCCGATCACTTAACTGTTTGCTGGAATTTCTTATTCATATAAATAACCAATTACATTTATTGGTTCTAAAATTAATTAAGCATTATTCAGTTCCTTCAAAAAAGTATGTATACAGCCTCTGAAAAAAAAAAAAATAGCAACTACTTTAGTTAAAAGCTGCAAACAAAACTAAACATTATAATTACATTCTTTATGAGTGACAAGGGCTGCAGTTATAAAGGCTTATGGTAATGTGCAATTCCTTCAAACTAAACATATTACAGATGCATATTAACATTTCAAACTCCTTACAATACAAAAATCAAGTGAGATTTAATTTAACAGGGTCCAATCTTCTTGGACTACCCCGACGATGGCAGCAGCAAGCTCCCCTGAAATATCAATAGCTACATACCAATACACACGAAATCATATCCCAGAAGACCTGGCTCTTAACAAATACCACCTGCCAATCCCTAAACAATGGGGGATATCTCAGCACCTATGGCTCGGGTTGCAGCATTGAGAACAGAGGGAAGTTGTGAGCTAGTGTGTTGACAAGCTGAGACTATTCTATTATGTCGAGGAACATAATAAATATACAGTACAAAAGTGATGTATACATGTACATCACCTGTGTACTTGAAACATTACAAAATATTTTAATAATATAATGTGCTTGGTTTGTAAAGTGTGGGTGAATTGAATGAATGATTAGGTGAGAGTTACATCACATGGTAACAAACCAACAGATGGAAATACGTCGAACAAATCACAAAATCAAGATGTTGACTTGTTGTTGTTGTTTGAATATCACAGTTACTTGGGACTGCCTGATGATCAAACATTTTTTAAAAATGTTGTAATGAGAATTATTGAATAAGAAGAATTAAATATGATCTTTCCTTCTATGTTAAGTTGTCAACAATTGATTGGTAGTGATATGCAGACTACACTGTATATCATTCACCTTGAATTTCATCCTATAATATCTTTAAAATCAGTTTAGCATTTACATGACAATAAAATCATAAAAATGTTAAGGTTTATGTTCCCAATATATGTTTACAACATGATGGAACATATACAAAAAAAAATCTGTTGCAATACAAAAATTACCCAACTAAACCTAAGACCAACTTTTGTCTTGTGTGCCATTTGTTTCACTTTCCCCCACAAAAATGGTTTCAGCTACGTTTAGTAGAACATAATTTAATAAACAGTACTCCAATCACTGATGAAAGACAGGATGGACTAGCACATAAATATTATGTAAACCTCATCGCATGACATTTTGAGTAAATTAATAATCACACATCAAACTGTAAATAACAAAATAAGGCAGTCCCTGTGCATACCATGAAGCCATAAGGAAGAGGACTTACAACTTCACTAACTGTTGACCTAAGAAAGAGAAAAAGGTCAGTGGCCAGCTTCACACCCTGACTGCTTTTGCCCTGGGAAAGTACCCAGTATCAATGAGTAGGAAGCTGGATAGGCCCCAGAGCCAGACAGGAAACTGTGAAAAAGAGAAAAATCTCTTGCCCCTGCTAAGAACAGAACCACAGCTCCTTGCTTGTCCAGCCCTTAGCTTAGTCACTATATTGACTATGATTTAAAGAATCCAAATAATGTTGCCAACTAAAGAAGAAGAAGTGCAGAAATGAAATCTACCTTATAATAATTAAGGGTTATCTTACCTCACAAAATATTGTGAGCTTGTCATCAGGCAAAAGACCATTTGCTTCATCCAACAGGAAGTCTCGACGGATGAATTTTTTGAAACCCCAGTCTTTGCCTTGAACGAATCGGTATGCACGCTGGCTCTCTAGAATAACATTGTTTAAATTGTAAAAAACTCAATTTTGGGTGAGATAACTCAGCAATAATGTTGTCAATCTAGTGCAAAGATTCTCAGCACATTTGACTGGAAGTCCCACAGCAACACCAGTATTGTAAAAATTAAATTTGACAACTAACATCAATTATACTTTTGGTTCTCAAAATATGCAAACAGATATACAATGCTTAGTTGAAAGAGACACACACCTTTAATGCCACTGCTGTTTCACTAACAGTATGCCATCATGAGTTAGGTTTTATTAATTGAAAACACTTTATACACTGCAGTATTTTAGCTGAAAATCTTAACTGCACTGCAGAATAATTTCAGAATAAAAATACAAAATGAAATGTGATTTACTGCCCGTCACATATATGACTCCAAGCCCTATCAAGTGAGGTATGCCCCATACTTCTTCAAACAAATTTCATTTTTGATTATACGTAGCATACCACAGGCATTTTACTTTTGTGTATGAAGTTTAGTAAAACATATATTTTGAAAGTGCCTGAAAAAGTTAAAACAATCCTTCAAACTTCACATATCCTCTTTGTAAATAACCAACTTGACACACATTTCTTTTTCATGTATGTTTATTTCTATTCTCTGCATGTTTCAGGCAGTCATGTGCCCATCATCAGGAGAATTAATTGTATCAATACGACATCTGGTATATGTCACTCCGTATAGATGACCGTTTGGTGTGCAGGTTTGCACCTGCACACCAAATGGTCATCTATACAGAGTGACATATACCAGATGTCATATTGATACAATTAATTCTCCTGATGATGGGCACATGGCTGCCTGAAACATGCAGAGAATAGAAATAAACATACATGAAAAAGAATTGTGCATCAAGTTGGTTATGTACAAAGATTATACCAAGATGCACGGTCAACAGAACATAAAATTCACATATCCTGGCTCCATGCTTAGTTGTGAAATGTCATGTGACTATTGTAGCCAATGACACTGTGTCACTTGAGTGGTAGCGGGATAGGTGAAAGGAGGTCTCTCCAGCCTTTTGTAATTTTCTAGTTGCACTGCTAGTGTATTACTGTAATAATATTGATTTGGAGTAAATTTGTAACATTATAGCAGGGACCACAGAGGCAAGTGCTGCTTAAACAGGAATGAGACACAATGTTCCTGTTTCCAGCTATTTAAAACTGGAATCAATGCTGTGCAGCCACAGTGAGATTTGCCAGGTATAATGTGTTGCTGAGAATATTAAGTGGGGCCAACATCACAAAATGTCTCTCTCCTGGCACAACAACAGGTTGTCAACCATGGCAACCACTATTCAGAGATGCAAACAGAAGTGTGTGCATGTGTGTGTGTGTGTGTGTGTGTGTGTGTGTGTGTGTGTGCGCGCGCGCGCGCGCGCACACATGTGCAGTCTGTAGAAAATTATAATACTTTAAAGGCAGTTGTGATACACAGCTCATAAATTATGTGGGAATTAGACAGTCTGTGGAATAAAAGATTCACATACCAGAAACTGAGGGATGAAGTATGCCTAATAGAGTCAAAGCTACATACAACTGTTTTTCTTGGGTTATTCACTGACACAGTTTGAACTGCAGTAACTGTAGCCTATACATCGTTAAATTGTATGAGAGGATTATGATGATCATAGAGTGACTGGTAATGGTTTGGAGGGAAATGTGTGCTGCTTATTTCAAAATGGTGCCCCAGAATTTACCTGGAGAAACTGCAAAAAACCATGAAATATGATATGCCAAGATGCAAACTGGATACTTTCTACCCTTGGTGTTACCCCTACATAAAACTTGCTGGATTAGGTGTAAACAATTCTGTCTCTTGAGGTGTTTGTGGTACAGTCTCCTACCCAGAATCCTATCCAGCTTAGCTGCTTCTTGGGCAACTTGTTACATGTATCAGCATAAAAACCTAATGTACACTACATTCATGATTATTTGCATTACTTCTTACAAATATGCATTTCATAACAATTTACATGCTGGAAAATGCATCCTACTGGCTGAATTCCCTTTACAGTTGAATTTGCATTTATCTACAATTTTATCCATGTACATAGTACCTAACACTGCCTCATACTCCTTTCTGTTAAGAAATACCGGGCCTGATTCAATTCTGACATAATGGATTGTTTCAAAGCTGTTATATAAACCTGTAAATAAATGGGTGGGTTTGTTACTGTCTATAAATTTCTATCATTTGCTACACTCCAATTATAATTTTTTTGAACATTTGTTTTTGCACTTAGTGAAAGTAAAATGAGTGACACTAATGATCTGCATATTGTAGTGATGGTTTCAATTATTCCATTACATTAAGATCCATGTTACCTCACCAACCCCAACCAGGTGTGTAATTATACAGAGGACATAACTAATCATTTTCCTTGGCATAGGTAAATATAAGCTCAGTATATGTGGGTCTATATGCAGACTGCATTTTTGCCAATCATAACTGAGATGCAGGAATAAGCATTGTAAATTTTATTACTCCATAGCATATACTATTATTACATGTGGACCTCAGATGCTCTCACTGCACCTGTAATATGTATTCTGTGGAACAATATTCACGTGCAATGTTTCTGCAAATTATGCACCATGGAAAAAAGATGGTGTCAAATATTTTACTGCAATAAATCTCATGTCAACAGTTCCATGTACAGAAAACACTACAATAAATCTCATGTCAACAGTCCCATGTAAAGAAAACATACAATAGGGTGGAAAAATTCTGAAAGATAAGTTCAGTGCTGAACAAAGAGGACAGTATGAAAATTCACATTTTAAATGAAGAGAAAATGGATATGACATTGGCCCATTAATAAGCCCCAGAAAGTCTTTGCACCTGTTGGCTGCTCAATGTGAAGTGCCAAAATCCTCATCTCACATGACTATAAAACTTTCAAAACTATGCCCACATAAAATTCAACCTGTACAACTGTTTCCTCAAGACTGGGAAGCAGGAACTGGCACTGCAGGTGATCTCAGGAAATGGTAGCCAATGGATTTCTTGACTCAAACTTCATGTTTGTATTGGTGGGGACATGGTTTATGTTAAGTAGGAATAATATTAGACACAATAACAGACACTGGTGTTCTGAAAATCCTCATGCAGTTCATGATGTTCAACTGTATGACTCAAAGTTGGGGTCTGGTGTGTAATGAGGGTGCATAAAACCAAAGGGCCAGTGTTTTTCTAGGAGACAATATTTCCTACCACTGTGTACAGCTGTGACACCATTCCTTAAAAAATTATGGCCTCTTAGATCTCCAGGTCTGAATCCACACAGTTACTGTTATGGAGGACAGTGAAAGATCATACACAAACAATCCACAGTCTTTGCATGAACTGAAAGCTAACAGTCAAAGAAAAATTGCTACTATTTATTGACAAGAGCTCTGCTGTGTGCCTAGAAATATTTTCACAAGGTGTGATGCCTGCTGACAAGCTGGAGGTGAGCACTTCTAAACTCTTCTATGAACCAGGGCAAGATAAACTGCAGGGGAAAAACAGACTTTAAATTAGTGTTGGATACAAGGCTTCCTAAGCAATAGCACTCCCACAACAGCTGTCAAGCTCGGGGACATAATTACAGGTACACAGTGTATTGCTCCAGATTTACATATGCTGTGTGAAAGTCAGATAAGGTTAAGGTCAGCACAACAATACTGAATGAAAAGGTCAGCACTAGTTGAAAACCCACAACTAGTACAATACTATTACATACTCTTACCCATTGCTTTGGTTTCTTCTCTTTTGGCATTAAGTATTGAAAATTTGAACTTGGCCCTGACTTCTGACTTGTTACAGGAGACTAGAAGCAGGTACAATGAGAGGTAGTCTTTGCTTTCTTCATCCAGACCCTTTGGATTCACCCGCAAACACCTGGAAGAAAATATAAAACATAAACCTACCATCACATATGTGCACTTTCAAGTCCAACCACTTCAGGTGAATATGAAGTCTTTCCTCTGTAGAACACTGTAGAACTGCCACCCATCATGTAACCCATTACAACATAGCATACAAGCCATTCATCACAACATAAATATTGTCAGTTGTTTACGAAGAAGTCACAACATATTTCAGCCTAAATAAGGCCATCATCAGGTATCATAACATAAAACACTTTGAGAAAACTAATTACAAGAAAGTTAATAATAAAATGAGATCTCACTCTTTACATTGAAAATAAGACTTTACATAATTTCACATAGATGCCTGATGTAATGCTTGTCAAAACCATAAACAGCTCTATTTAAAGGATGTGAATTATTACTAAAATTGTAATCTGTACAGATGTATAAAACAACAATCAATTATTCAAATTTAGTTTTATTCCTCCAGTTTTTCAAGCATGAAGATATAACAGATACTCATGAAGAGGTCATATCCAGAACTGTTGTAAAGTATTGACCTGGAAGTTATTCTTGGATTATTTAGAGATGTATTCTGTTTTTAACACATATCAGAATGTGTGCTCTGGAGAATAATTTGTATAAATTATAAGATGTATCTGCACCCTATGGAAGGTAGTGGAGTACTGTACTGTACTGTGTGTGTGTGTGTGTGTGTGTGTGTGTGTGTGTGTGTTGTGTGTGTGTGTAAAGTAATTGGTGTCTTTAGAATACTATGGAACACAGGTGGGGTGTATAATGACAAGGGTGTGGCTCTGATTAGCTGAATTATCATGACAGAAACTGTGCATTGCAATAGGAGTTCCAGTAGCATTTCACAGCCCTTCAATTAGACTGAACCTAATGCTTTCACATTTTGGTCAGAGCTAATTTAAAATTGGGATGATCCATACTAACCCTTCATAGAAAAGCTGTGGATTTTTTTAACACTGTGCAATTTACATGTCTAATATGAATTTAAGAATAAAAAGAGATCATTTCCTTACACAGCATTAACCAGCAGGTGTTTGTAATGGCAACATTTAGTTTTCAGAAACAAAGGAATTGAATTTCTAAATATTACTATTATGACTCAAATCTGAGGCTTCTAATATTCAGGCAGACTACATTTCTAGTAGTTTTACAGCCTCTCTATGTAAGATATGGATACACTCTTCTTCTGCCACACATGGATTAGACTCTAGCATATATGGTCTCCATACATATTTATGTCTTTCTGGTTTGTACGAAGTTATGAATTTTGGGTGCTTGTTGCTACACAGTCTGTTCAAATGGACCCCTTTTCACTGTAATTATACATTTCTTCTATGTGCTGAATGGATATTTAGGTTCTTTCATACACACATGTTCTCATTTTGTCGAATTTGATAAAAAAAAACCTTTAATACACCTCAATAATCTAATTTCTACCGGCTGAATTTTGCTGACATTCCTAGACTTCTTAATCCAAGTTTCACAAATGTAAGTGTGGAAACTACAGTAACTTTATAACATTTTAAATTTGTCTCCTTTTCCTTCAATGTTGCTTCACACTGAAGTATTTTAATATTTTCATCAAGCAGTAAAAATATGAAATCTGCTGCATAATTAAATTTTGCATGGAACTTGGTATTTCTCATTAAGCGCCACAGTTTTTGCTATCAGCATTTTCATATTAACCTTTAAGAACCGTGCGTCCTATATATATGGGACGGGCATACCGCTACCCTCGAGATGTTGCATTTTATATATTTTTTCAACAAATATAAGTACTGAGTATTTTAAACATGCTGCACACTCTCCTTTTTCTCTTCAAAATGCCGTTTATTTCATAATGCTACCTTTTTTGGTTCATGTATTATTCACATTTTACATACAGGATGTGCTAAAATTTAAATGTAAACTTTAAGGTTTGTAAGTCCGTGATTATGGAGGACAAAAATAACCTCCACAAAATCTTCTCCTACTGTTGAATATTAGTAAATAGCACAAAAGATTATGAACTGTTTTCCGCCTAATGTAATCTCTGGGTTGACTTCATTTCCATATTCTTAAAACTTTATTCTGATAAAATATCAGGTACACAAATCATAATGCCCAGGTGAGTTTTAGAATTTGCTGTCACCCAGGCATATAATTATTTCTGTTCTAATAAATTTCTCTTAACACATTTACCGAACTTTAAGAAGACAATGTTGACCTTACAGATCTAACAGCACTTTCTTATAACTTTAGAGTCCTTCTCAAAATCAGTGAAAAGCCATACATATTTGTAGGTTAAACTGAATCCAAAATACTTGCATGGTAGTAAATACACTGTCTGGGACTGACAGAAAAACTAGTTACATGCCACTTGCTCGGCAAAACTTTTTTTCTGTTGTTAATAGTGTTTTCAATAATTCTCTTTGCTTCCTTAATACCAACCCATTTTCCAACTGTTACTATTTTTCCTTTCTCTAGGTCTCTTTTAGTTTAAAGTTAGGAAATTTACTAAAGCAGAAAAAAAAAGATAAAGAAATCCCATGGTAGTACCAAATTTAGTTGCATAATCTACTCCTTTGTGAAAAACAATTTTACCACGAATAGGGTGCTTTCTATTACCAAATTTCGAAGATGCCAAACAGATTCCCCAAATAAAGATCAGCCAGCCATTCTGGCCCAATTTGTATTGTGCACCTTCTTGGGGATTATAAGGCTTCCATCACTTTCTGAATACAAGCCTACAACAGATTACATATGGTTGAGCCTACACACCCAAATCATTCATGCACCCATGGGTGTATGTTCAGTTTTGGCTGTTTGTGAAGAAATAATGATGAAATAGTGTCAACCTGCATACTAGGTATGGTGGTTACGATATGAGTGGATAGAGACGAACATACTGTTGAAAACTTTGTTTGAATAATAGCTCTGTTACAAAATGCCAGAAAAAATTTCACTGAAAATTTTTCTGGGTCATGGCTGGACAAGAAAGCTGTTAGGAAATATGTGCTTACTGAGGAGAAAGTAGAGAAAATTGGGAAAAGTCTAGAACATTCACCACAAAAGGAAATGACATTCCACACAAGACTGGCATTTCCAGATCATCAGCAAGTGAAGTGAAGGCACATCTTAATCTTCAGCCATAAAAGAACGTAGTTCACGGTTTGCGATCACAAGACCAAAATTGCCAGAAATATGTCTATAAAACTGGTTTCTGGATTCAATTCATGACTGTGAAGTTGACTCTGGTGCCACATATTTCTCAGATGAAACCCCACTTCATACGCACATATATTTCTTCCCAAAATGATCAGTACTGATGTTCTATGAACACACATTTATGCATAAAACTTTCTCTTGTGACATAAAAGTTAATACATGGTGTGCCAGATATGATAAATAAAATATAGGGCCTATATAAGGTGGTTACCAGAAGTGGTGAGAATGTACAGCAGAATTCCTTTAATCCAGTACTACTGATAAATTCGGCACTTAAGGATTGTAGGTCCTGAGACATGAAGGTCAGTGTCCGTAACTTTTAGTGCACGTACTGACTCTCAGACCGATACTGAAACCAGACACTGAAATAGGCTAAATAAGTGCAACTGGACAAGTTGTTGTGTAAGTGGTCCACAGCAATGGGTTCCGAAGGAAAACCCATGACTGGGTCTATGATAATTGAAAAAGATACATCTTCAAATGACAAAATGAAAATAACTTACATGGACATTCTCTGACATCAGTTAATAAAAAATTACCTGTAAGAACTCAGGTCACTGCAGTTATTGTCTGATAACCAGGAATACTTTATAATCCAGCACTTCTCTGGTCCCGTGGATTATAGGAATTCTACTGTACTTAGGAAGAGTCATTTACCTGACCAAATTTGGCAATGCGTCCTTGTCAAAGTACTGTCTCTAGAAATTAACACACTGAGCCCAGTGATCCTACCATGCTTCTTTTGCAGTTTTGTCTTACCTACTAAATACGTGCTGTGAATTCTGCTATAACTCTCTCCCCTGAGCAGCCATTTCATTCTTGGCCATGAGCCGTCTCACAGAAAGGGTAATAGGGGAGAGTGCACAAAGCTAACCTCCCAATTCTATAGGGTTCTGATATCAGGGTATCACACTGGGAGTCATTTCATGTACTGCACTAAATTTTAAAAACTCTGTTTCAGGTAAAGGATCAGTTCCCATCCTCAGGCTATGGAGATGAAGTTTCTCTTACTTTCTGGCCCATAGGTTCAGAGCATTGGGCCCAAAGAAGTAGGCCTGAATCTTTGAAGATGGGGGACTAGGACTGTCCCTAAAACACAATGTTTTATTAAAAAATGTGGGATGATTGACAAAGTTCATAAAGGAAATTATATCCACCAATTTTCACTTCAATGTTTCTCAGACAGCCTTTCATTACAGATACCACAGCACGTCTGTAAAACATTGCTAACTGACAGTCTGACACTGATGGACAAATCTGCCATGCCCAGTTTCAATGTAGTTAGAAAAATAAGAAATATGCTTTTGACATTTATATGAGCTCTTCCAGCCTTCTTTGGCCACAGTAACTGCAGTGATCTAGATAGTGACAACTGTGACTCTGATTCCAGATTGTAGCTATAACCCAGGTTTTGATCACTTTTAATAGACATCCTGAACTTGTTGCTAAGTTCTTGACACACATAAAGTTTGTTTTCCTTTTTTCTTTCCATTTAAAGATGAGGAAAAATTTACCAGGGTTTCTATGGTTGTCAAAATTCTCCAATAAAACATGTGTCACCTTCACAAGTAAGATTATTTCTTTACATAAATAATGAATCATTATCACCACATGAATTCTACTGTACTGCCCTGAAAATATCCACATTTTAGAAATCATATAAATTTCAATTAGGAATGATCTTAAAACAAAACACACAATTTCTCAGACATTTAATGTATGAACAAGTATTCCAGGCAGCAATAAGAGAGTTTTTTCCTCCGACAACACATCCACACCGGTTCTAGGCCTATCCACGCTACTATCAAATCTACCTCCATCCGACTCTGAGGTTGCAACTCTGGTCCCCATATTTGTATGTTACCACAGCACAGTGTCTGGCAACTGGGGTGACTATGTTTATGGGGTATGAGGTATTTGTGGTAGTGGTGGTGACTGTCTTACTGTCTTCTGGGATGACACTGTGCCAGACAAGTACTAAGATTTCAGAGGAGACAAACATTCAGCTCTACATATTTTTATGAACAAGTTCAACAGTATAATTTTCAGTTTTCCAGATATTCTTCTAAAGCCAACAGTCACCATTCATACTCTTACCATTTAAGCTTATCATTGGCCCCAGCAGAGAATGTGGATGACTTAAGAACTTCACCCATTTCCTCACGACAAAAGCTGAAGTTGTTGATGGTCCACATGTAGCTGAACTTCACCACTTTAACCTGAAACACAAGCAATACGAAATATTAGATTTGTACATACATTCACTACCTGGTCTCACAATATAAAGTCATGGCATTTCTTATGTTTTTGATATGGTGAACAATGGGTTAATGAGAACCACTCTGGGATACACTAAAAAAAACATGAGTTATAAAAATCATAGTTTAAAAAAAAACCTTTGACAACTGACATAATGTGCCAACAATCAATTATTTTTAATTTTTAAGCAAACTATTCCAGAAAAAAAGCAACAGCTTTTAATCCACTAATCCAACATAACACAAATGAAAAAAATTCACACACAAGTGCCTGCCAAAAAAAAAAAAAATGTTAATAATGTTATACAACATATGGAGTCAGACATTTACTTCTTGACATACATGTCACGACCAAATGGGGTAACACACTTCTCAGCAAGGTTATGCCATGACAATAAAGAGCACTGCAAGGTGTACTCAAGACACAGAGTGCAGTGCATGGCTCAGCTGTGACTGAATGATAACAGAATACACACATGGCAAATATCTTCTGTGCTTCACATTCTCCATTCTGTGTATTATAATTCAATTATTACATTCAAACCATGAATGCACGTAATTTTATTAAAATCACAATAACATTACAAGACACAAGCTCCTACATGATGGGACAATGAGGCCCAAAACACATAGGAGCTTGTGTGTTGTAATATTATTGTGATTTTAATACAGTTATGTGCATTCATTTTTTTGAATTGTAATAATCCTCTGTGCTTGTAATAGCCAAGCTGGTACTGACGCAAAGAAGTCACACTCCTAACACTAATGTGTTGCAATGACTGCAGTAGTGTCCCTCTAAGATATCAAATGTAACACCTATGGCACTTGTCAATCTACGTGCAGCCAGACTCCACAGACATCAACCGATGAAGAAGCCATAACTGCGGCTGCACAACATTAGTCACGGTGCTCACATGATATCACATGAGAATTGGGACTATCCCAGATGAGGGCCACTGACCTGCTTCTTGACAAAAAGTTAAACCCATACCACTTCTCAAAGAACACACATCTGTTTCCAGTTGACTGTTCTCTGCATGTAATGTACATGTAACTAAAAGATGCTCTGTGTTTGATAGTTTCATACCTTGTGCAATCTGACAATAACACTCCTCTTGGTAAATACATATACCAGGACATGTTGTGTAACAATTATGACTTGCCACACTACAGCAAGTTTGTGTGCGTGTGTGTGTGTGTGTGTAACTACTTTTCACCCTGTACAGGCCTATTATGTAAGGTGAAGTTTAAATTATGTCATACCATAAAGATATACCGTGGAGTCACAGTAAAACTCCATAGAACATAAAGTCATATACCACCTTCAGGGTCCTATAAAGCTAGTCAGTTAGTTCCAATATTGCATCTCCTATCATCCTAGTTATGGTTTTCCTCTACAAATTTTTCTATTGGCTAATTTTGCATTTCTAATCGCCTGATTGGCTAAACCATATGTTCAATACTAGGTCTTGATTAGCTGCTCTGCAATTAAGCCGCAACACCTGTGGCTTTACGAGGGAACCTGGTAGCTTCTCAACTTGTCAAAACTTCAAATTTTGAAGTGTCACAGTGACAAAATTTCACTGCTGTCCTGACCAATGCAAACCCGTAAAATTCCAAGTTTTCACTTTTGCAAGTGGGATACCGGCTGTATCCAGGTCAGCCACACTATCTCTGTTTTTCCTTGGCAGGTCCCATTGTTATATGACTCGCACACAGGTTTACCATACGTCCTCTTTTCCCTAGACATGTCATCATTTTAAGGCTTAAAATATGCATCTGTATGAGTCAGTGGGTAGAGGAAATGCTATTTTTTCCTCCTAAATTCTATTATTCATTCTCACTATAATTTAATTCTTCTTTTGTCAAAATGCCTACATGTAAGTGCACATTTATAGAGTACCTTAAGAAGAAATACACAAGATTTTGGAGGTACCGTAATGAATTTCAGGAATGTATGTATCTGTTGCAAACAATGTATCTTTATACCTTGATGCACATTTTGAAACACCACATCATAAGAAGAATATTCAATGTTAATGCAGTTCATCTAAAATAACCAACTTCTTTGTGCAACCAGGCTCAAAAGCACATGAAGTACATGCAGTAAAGAGCACCTTGGCATTTGATTGTGTAATACTTCACAACAGTTACTGGTCTACAGACTGTGTTAGTAATTTAATGACAATAGTTCGGAAGCTGACAAGTGCACATATGAAAACAGAAGCAATTATAAGTGATGTGATTTCTCCTCATGCAATAAAGACTGTCACAGGCATCCACGGTAGACATTCCTTTCTGTGGAGTGCCCACAGATGCAAACAATTGCATTAAAAATTTTCTCACTCTTGATTGAAAAATGGTGGACTGCAAACAAAACTGCCGGACGTTCGTAGTCAACAGCACAAAATAATGCACAGTATGTTCATGGAACATCCGAAAAAAATGATCTCGTTTCAAAGTACATCTCAACTGCAGGTAATAAAATTGTAATACCATATTTGGAGGGACAGCATGTGCCTCCATTATTAACGTTTATGCACAACTGAAGGTTTCAGTAAAAGACAACTTAACCTTTTGGCACCGGAGTTTTACATTTAATTCAAATAAATCACCAACCTGATGCAACAGTTTTTCAGTTTATTATCCTGACGTCTGTTTATGGCTCAACATGTTTCAGGCATCTTCCCGCCCATCATTAGGAGCTCAATGACTGCAGTGGCAGCCTCTGGTTTTACCTTCGTATCATGGTGACAGTCGTGCTGTGTCCGTG
>Ga0268261_10001480_pt1 | contig 16191 bp, 14 predicted proteins | sample TergutNc150P1_FD_190353 | JGI IMG/M metagenome (GOLD analysis project Ga0268261, IMG submission 190353) | Nasutitermes corniger P1 segment gut microbial community from laboratory colony in Florida, USA - Nc150 P1 (SPAdes) (version 2) | ecosystem: Host-associated > Arthropoda: Insects >...
AAAAGAGAGCAAAGTAACAGAGTTATACGGGCGTCTACACGCCGACATATGCAACGTCTCGCAATTTCTGCTGTCGGGAGTCCGCGTGCAGATAAAATTGACCAAAACCAAGGACGATTTTTACCTCATGAACTCGCACACGGATACAAAAACAAATGTGACTTTTAAATTTCTAGACGCCGAGTTGATCGTGCGACGTATCCGACCCAGCCCTAAAATCTTTGTCGCTCATGAGGCGCTAAGCAAAGGAATCCATGCCCTCTATAACTTGACGAGAGTCGAACTCAAGACTTTCACATTTGCCGGCGGTCCCCAAGCCCTATCCATCAATAACGCAGTGTTGGGCGCTCTCCCGAAACGTCTGATTTTCACCATGGTAAAGAACACCGACTTTCTCGGTTCGAGAGACTCAAACCCGTATAAATTTCGCCATTACGATATGACCAGCTTCACCATGTATGTGAACGGCAGACAGATTCCTAGCGAGAGTCTAAGTCGATATGAGTCGCGAGAAAACGTCCGTCAAAGGGTACGCTACACTATTCGAAGGCACAGGCATTCACCACTCGAACTCGGGACTCCAAATAACTTACGACATGTATATAAACGGTTTCTTCGTGATCGTGTACGATCTTACGCCGGATCTGGCAGCGTCGGAAGGTCACATGTCACCCCCTACAAGCGGCGATATCAGGATCGATTTGAAATTCGCCAAGGCACTACACGAGGCCTTCACATGTCTTTTGTATCTAGAATATGACAATTCTGTACGCATAGATCTAGCCCGCATCGTTTCGACAGACTTCTCATAATATTAAAATGGTCACCACCCAGATTCAACACGCTCTACGGGGTCTTAATTATTTTCTCGGGGTCTATGCCTGGGATCTCTTACCGCTCTCCATAGCACAGACTGGCACCATTATAGTTAACACAAACCCTCACACTGAGCCCGGCACACACTGGCAGGCCATACATTTTCAAAACCCCCACCGCTCCTCTAGCGGTTATTTTTTCGATTCATACGGCCGCTATCCACACATTCCCAGGATCCTAGATTTCATACGACGCCATTGTAGTCTGGCAATACAACAAAACGCAACTCCACGGACCTAACACCACAGTCTGCGGCGAATATTGCTGCCTTTTCGCTCTATACATGGACAGGGGTTACACCCCGCAACAATTTGAGGGGCTGTTTGCTGCTGCTGCTAGCGACGCTGACCAAAGGTTCCACCAGCTATTCTGCTCGGAATTCGGCCCCACGCTGTGCAAACAACGCTCAGGAGGGCAATGCTGTACCAGCCTATATAAAAGGTGAGTCCCTAACCTTAATTGTTTCATTCTGTATTTAAGAGAGTCCCAAGATGGAATCCATATGTGTGAGATTATGAAGCCCTGCGCGGGGCGCAGAACGAGGAGATAGTCAAAGAAGTCTCTGTCGCTGGCGAAAATGTTATTGAGACATTTCATTTTAAACCACCATACCCCATGACAGCCCACGGGTCTGAAGAAAACGGTTTGGCCTGGGTAGATGGCCTGCTAGAATATGACAAGCTGCGCCAAACCATACGCGAGGCTGTTTCGGGATACGCGCATCTGTACGCGTATGGCCTCGCGAAGACCAGATTTCTCGCAGAATTGGTGGCGCAGCCTGTACGAAATCTGGAGGAGTTTAAGTGTCCTCAGCCCCACGGCCTCAAGGCGCAATTCAGTTGCAGTATGCCGTGCCACAAGAATTATCTAAACCGCCGCTGCGCAACTCGAAACGCGCATACACTATTCAAATGGCTCGTGCATCACCTTAATTCCCGCAACTATATCGCCTGTTCACCCGAATTTACACGCCATACCGCCTCATTTAATTCGGGTCTATCACGTCTGTAATGATGACGTTTTTTCTCTCTCTTCTACAGCTGTATAAAAAGACGCTAATCGCCTACACGTCTATCAGTCAGAGTCGCCATGTCAGCAAGAAAGCAGCAGCAGCAGCGTCCACGTCTGCACCGACAGGCAGCGTCGCAGCCCATAATTTATGAAGAGGACGACAGTAATGGCGAGCCCGACTCGAAGCGCGTCCGGGCGCTGGAACTCGACACGTGTCTGGAAGTTGTCACCTCGGCGCTCAGCAATCCCAACAGAGCCATGCTACGGCGCGTCTTTTTCATCGCAGGGGACAAGTCAAATACGTGTCAGTGGGCTTTTATCCTGCCCGCGGTTATCAGCCGCTAGCAGAGTTCGGAGGCACCAAAAAGCTGCCTCTGCTCCTCAACGCCCAGCAACTGCAAACTATGGCCGAAAATATCGCGGCCCTGTGCAACGCTCTGACTACAAACGAAGATTTCGCGAAGGACGGTGACTTTAAAATGAACACTACCGGCAGTTACAGGCTTGCCAGAGTATATCTCGGCAAACCGTACTTGTCATTCACATACGAGGAGTTGCGTAATCTAGCCTACATAATGTACATGATTCAGAACCAGATGACATTCTACATAGCCGCCATGACTGATGTAATGGCCTATATTGATACGGCACACACCTCTGCTACATATGTGGAGCCCCCTCTACTGCCGACAAATCTATCAATTATTATCAACTGTTTGAAGAAATCAAGTCTGTATTAACAGCCTAATCATGCTGTGTGTGTGTACACACGATCTGTACTTTTTCTGATGCAATAAATTACGCCTACTTAAAAACTGAACACGCATGCACAGTCGTTATTTCATTTTCCTATCACTAGACGTCTCTACTATCTAATCTAATCCCACTATAAAGAGAGCGGTAAGCGTGAGTATAGACACACTTCTAATGTGTGCACCGACGCCTCCGCCGCCAACGCCATGGACGACTACGATGGCCCCATCCCATCATCAGAAGAGGATTCAGATATTTCGCTCGAGACTCGGCCTCCTCCGCAGGTGTCTGACAGCGTCATCAGTCCGCCCACAAAACCCGCAAGGTCCGCAGACATACCGCCGGATCCAGCCCCTCGCCCTCCCGAAAGGCCACAGCCCTCCTACTACACCGAACTCTCAGTAGTGAACGCCCAAGAGCAAGCTATCCGGCGCTGGGAATTATCCCGGCGTCCCGAATACGGGACGTTAGATAGACGCACACGCTCCTTCTACCAAGACCCGGGACGGTGGGATGCCAAAGGAAAGCCTTCGGTGGAATCTATAGCTGCTGCTAGATTTTATTACGATGGTAGGTCTAAAACATTTACTAATTCACACACTCTATGCTCTAGTAGTACCACATCTCCGATATTTCCCCGACAGAGGCCTTCTCTCTACACATTTTAGCTAAATTGACAAATCTCTCATTCCAGGGTGGTCTGACGCTGTTTGTGCTTTTTTGCGGGGCGCATTATTTGAATGGAAGGAAAAATGACATACCATTTATAGAACACGCCCGTTACTTCCCCTACTGCCCGTATATCAGATACGTCAAGGGACACGACTTATTCGCGCCCAACACCCAGAATATCGTACCGAGATAGATTAACCTTCACTTCCCTAAACACGCACACACACTGACATGCACAGTTTTAATAATATCAATTGCAGATCACTCACCGTGGGTTGTCTAATCAGCAAGCGGCAACAACAACACGAGCAGCGAGCAACGGCAGACGGCAACGGAGGCACTGGGTAGCCACGATCAGCGTCAACAGGTGTCGGCAACAACACCCGCAAGAGACAATAGCAACGACAATGCCCAGGCGTGGCGGCGACCACTGTGGCAGAGGCGGGCTGCAGCAGCTGGCGGTATTCTGCTAGACATTACAAACACTCTCTTTAAATTCTGAACATTCGCATACATACACAATATATTCACACTAGCAAATGTTGCTCTCTCTCACTTACCGTGTAACTAATAGATGCTCGAAGGCGTCAAAAGCAGCAGCGCTGACAGGCACAGTTCTGATGGCGTCGGAGACGTCGTATTAAAATCCGGCAGCAACAGAGTAACGCAGTAACAAAGTGCAGCGTTAATGCAGAACGTATTTCAAACTGCACTATATATATTTTAACAGAACACTCATTCTGCATCGCGTCACCTGCCAGCACTCTGCTGCACCAAGCGAAAGTCAGCAGATTCCACAGTGCAGCTGACATCACTCCTCCACTCGCTCGCATGTACGGGGCTGTCCACTTCCTCCCACATGCCACACCCGACGACGAAAACGACTACATATTTAAATATATAAACGCTAAACTCACGCATATACACAGTCAACTTACTGTTATTGCTAACGACGCCAACGCTGCCGCCATGTCTCTGCTACACGCTGTCGAAGAATACCTGGCCTCTATTAATACATGGCCTGCCTACATCATAACCTACCTATTCGCTGAAACACCTTCACCGTCGGTCGTCGAGAAATTAACAGCATTTTTCGCAGGCAATGGTGTGCCTAAAACACTCGCCTACAGGCTATATAGCGCCTGTAATCCCGAGGCAGCAAACGAGCTCGTGCGCCAGCTATTCTACGCTCGCTATTCACTATGGCACTCATCCGACACAGTTCGACGCCACACCCACTATTATGACGTACGTATCAAGAAACTCGTACGTCTAAACGTTCCATACTCCACAGAGCTCCTCGCCATTAGAGAAAATCCCGTACCTGTACCGGGCTTACCGACACCTCGCCTGGGCGTCCAAAACACAGCGACGCCGGTCATGATAAACACGGCGTTACAACTCGTACGTCAAGTACAATTGTAAAAAACATTCTGTTAATAAAACCAATCTCTCAATGTACACCTTACTCAAGCGTCTTCATTTCACAAACGTTGTACACCCCTTTTACACCTTGCAACTAAAATACAAAACAGTACGTGCTGATTGCTGCTTTAAACCTTGCCAATTCCTAGAACTGTGGGCGGTCGGCCATTGCGCTAGTCGCTCACAATTCCTTATATGGAAACGAGAACGCCATCGCGGTACTGTACCGCTCGCACCTCGCCCACATCATTCACCAACCAATACGAGTCGCTTACATCCAGCAACACCATATTTGGAAAAGGTCAGACGGCAACCATCTTGGCATGCGACCATGATGTCACAGTGCCACGCCTAAACAAGTCAGTACGCGCGCGACATTTAACTACATCACATCAACTCTGCTGCAGTCGCCATCTTAATTCTACCAGACTACACGGCGGCATTACCTCAACCACACGTATTGTATTACAACGTATCCTCTACCCATCCGTACGGCTGCACATACATATTATTAAAAAGCATCTAATAATATGTATATCCAGACGTACTCATCACTACATTCAAAATGGCGGACTCTTTAATAATATACACGTTATATTATTAACATCAGGCCATCGTATAAATTGATAATTCTAAATGGCGGATACTTTTTAAAACATCCATTTTAAATCTACCAATCTGTACGATGGCACTATGCTTTTTAATTATATCACGCGTATATTATTAAAAAGCATCTGCCATCTTAAATCTACCTATCCCTACGATGGCACGCCATCGTATTAATTCGCTACTTTCAAATGGCAATCCTTTTTAATATCACGCGCATATTATTAAAAACATCTGCCATCCTGAATCTACCAATCTATACAATGGTACGATACTTTTTAATAATATCACCCGTATATTATTAAAAACCATCTACCAATATGTACCGTACTTTCAAAATGGCTGATCCTTTTTAATATCACGCGCATATTATTAAAAACCATCTGCCATTTTACATCTACCAATCTGTACGATAGCACTATCCTTTTTAATAATATCACCTCCATTTTCAATCTACCAATATGTACGGCGGCACCATATTTTTAAAAACCATCATGCCACCGTACAAATTCATATACCCAACCCTACCAATCCTTTTTAATAATACCCAACCCTACCAATCCTTTTTAATAACATCTACAAATCTCTACGGCGGCACAATATGTGTTTAAAAAAGAACCCTACACAAAGGGTACCCAACCTATGGCTCGCGACCCCACTCTTACACGCCACCTACCGATCCCCCACATAGGGGGTCAAGACGGACGGAGCCGGTGGAGCGCAACCTCCACCGCCACACCTACACAGATGAAGCTAAAGAACGAGTTCAGAAATGGTCCGGCCAAAGGTAGCCCGATACTACTAACATATTCCAAAATGCCCATAACCTCACTAACTGATGAACCTATTCCAATCCAGTCAGACACTTCCTTACCTTCCGTTCTATCTCCTGACCAATCATTAACAGCAGAAACAAACACTTTTTCAAAAGAAGACACCTTTCATCTTGCTTGTATAAATGAAAGTGCTTTTGGTGGAGAACTAGGAAGCATGAACCTTCAACTTATTCTCCAGTGCATAAAGCACTTCATTCTCTAATAAAAGAGCTTGGTTTGGACAGAGTGGCAAAAATGACTCCATGGAAAAAGAAATTTGATGACAGAATTCAGACCAGATAAAGTGTGGTGTGCAAACTTAGGAAGAAGTACATGATAAAGAAATTAAAGGTGGTCAGTTGGACAGTAATTCTCTGATACAGTCTCTTTTATCTTTTCTGAATTTAGAGACTAAAAGACTTCTGCAAATTTTTGGGAACAGTAGGCATAAGCCAGATGGCAGGAGGAGGAGCTTCAAGAAAATGGTGTTGGCTCTGTCTATCCTGAAACGTGGCCCCAAGTCCTGTATTTTTCTCAAGTCACTATTTCCCCTACCTTCCAGATAAACTTTACAGACCATTTTAAACACTTTTCTCTGTAGGACATGCATTAAAGCTCGTGTGTTTAGTACACTCAAACACACTTGACAGATGACTGTTGAAGATTATGTGTTTTGTCTCATGTTTGATGAAATGTCAATCAGGGAGAACTTGGGTTCCATTCGTAAGTTTAGCTGTAGGGAGGGCTTTGTGGACCTTGGAAACTATGGCAGGACAAGCAGTATTGCATATCATGCCTTGGTCTTCATGCTGCAAGATCTATATAACAAGTGGAAGCAACCAGTTGCTTACTACTTGATGGATGGAGGCACTAAGGGGGAGATGCTTGTTAATTTCTTGTTGGAGGTTCTTGATGCCAGGCACAATGAAGTACTGGAAGTTGATTACTGCTATGTGTGATATGGGTGCCAACAATGTCAAGGCCTTGAAACATTTGGGTGTTTCTGCGAAAACACCTTTCGTCAGGTTTCAGAATGAATAAATTGTGGCTACATTTGATCCTCCCCATCTGCTTCAATTTACATGCAACCTTTTCCTGAAACATGATGTAGCAAATGTGGAGTGTGATATTACTGTGAATGGCAAGCAACTTACTGATTCTGCTAAGTGGGAGGGCATATTGAAGGTGTATGACGTTGACAGAGACATATGAAGCCTTGTACCCAGAGTGCGACACAGGTTAGCTTGTCTGCGCCAATTATAAGCAGCACAGTGGCAGCAGCTATTAACACTCTTGTCATAGTAAGTAAGGACAACCGCACTGTGAGTTTGAATGACATGTAGGCTTATCAACATTGCTTTTACGTGGTGCCGCTGTTCGTGACAATTATAAAAACTGCCAGAATGAAGCAAGTGCATCAGGGTGCTGTGGGATTATGTTGAAAAATAATATCTGAATGAAATAATTGAGCTTCATTTTATGTTGTCACGACTGTCATTGAAATTAAGTGTGTTATGGAAAACCCAACTTTATCAACATTCTTCATTATATTTATATTAGTATATACATTCTTTTATATACATGTACTCCTGGAATTTGTTTTTTGTATTGCAGTTGTGATGTTTTGTGTACAGTAAAGAAAATTTCACCATCAGAAACTAAGTTTTTTTTGTGGTATAACTTAGTAGAACTTTGAAATTCTGCATATGTGGTCCTGACCCTAAAATGTGTATTTATTCATTTCCTCAGTTTGTTTGGAACAAAATATGAAACGTGGTGTAAATGGTTGGTGGAAAAGGTATGTATTATTAATGCTGCTGTAAAAAAATGTACTGCTCTTCTAAAATTCAGTGATCACAGTGGTGAGGATTCATAATGTGATCTGGGTTAGGTCACTATATAATCTGGTACATATGCCTTTTTTGGAGGAGCATTGTGGGTCTATCTTCACAGGCCATTGGAAGATGGAGGCAATATGTCTGACCAAATCCTTAGTACCCACCAGTCAGATTACACGGTCCCATAATCTGAAACAATATAATTTTGATTCTTGATATTCTGCATTTTTCCCTGCATAGTATCACTGTTTATTACAAACTGACTGAATACATAAATTTGGCAATAAATATGTATCATCATTTTACATTACATTTGGAACTCAGCAGAAATATTTCTGAGAAAATATAATGTAAAGTAATAAGGTATATTACCTAGGAAGTGTACTTAGTTGGTTTGTAATGATTTTGAAGTTGGCAGGGTTGTGGAGAAGAGTGGGTATGGTATAGCAGGAGGCTATATTACTGATGTCATGCTGCATAGTTCAATAAATTTCCCGCCAGGAGCATACTTAACCGGCGGCCATATGAACATTGCAGCGATGATCTGTGCATAGCTGTATGGTAGATAAATGTAACTGCAGTGATATGCTGGTGGTAGGCATTACTGGGGCAACTAGACAGCCATAAGATTAGGCACAGATCTGGGACAATATAGTCAAAATAATAGGCATGAGTGTGGCATGTATTCAGCTGTAACATCAGGAACAGAGTGGGGTCGACATTTCCAAGGTGACAGGCAATTTTGGGGTGTCCGTATATCCACAGTCATAAGCTGCAAGAAGGCTGTTACTATAAACAGCATGATAGGAGGGAACTGACATCTGTGTAGTGTAGTGTCTATGGCAGAAGTGTCTATGTTCTGGAGGCTAGGTTGCCGTGGTTGCACCTCATATCTGTGGGTCCTCAGTAAGGAAGCTGCTTCATGTCACCCTTCTGGCACATAGAATTTTGAGGTGGTTCCTAGAGTTCTGGAAAATTTGCAAACCCCTTTCCATAAGACATGCTATCTGCATGTACAGCATATTGGCAGTATCTGCAAGTTGTAATATAGGTATTTATAAAGGCATGTCCATACTCAGTACATATACACATATTTAAAGGGGCTTCTTTACAGATTTCATTACAGATATATCTGTGCACACTGTTATGTAGGTGTGCAGTTGCATCTTCTACAGTGTTACAGGAATGTACAGCTGTCACCTGGAAACTGCTTTTGTGATGCAAGCCTAGGCTTGGCTCCTTATAGTTCCATTCAAAGCAATCCAGTTTGGAGCAGTACATTTTGGCACTGGACACATGAATTTAAGACAACCTCACATATTTAAGTACCAAATTTAAGGAAAAAATCTCGTCTTGCCTTCAAGTTAATATAGCATTATGCAAATTGACTCTCTAACCAGGTTGGGTAAAGACTTCGATGTAGAGGAGCCTCCTTGCATCACAGATATGTTTTCTGTTGAGCAAAGTGTGTTCATTAGCAGTACCTTTGCAGTGTACACATGTCATGGAAAAAATGTCAGTTTTGTAAAAATATTCCACATTGACATTGTTGTATGAAACAGCAACATACAGAATAGCCATGCATGTCTTGAAGCTTTAATTGCAACAAAACACAATAAAAGATTTTATGGTACAGAATAGTGTAAAATATAAAATGATACATGGCTTTAATTAAGTATGAATGTAATGTCAGTGTTGTGATAATCCCCATGCAGTTTCTGATGTTTCCTTTACATCACCTAACACTGCAATGAGTGTGAAAAATAATCACAGGGCCTGTGATTTTTTCAAGGATTCATATTATATTTAATTAATTCTGACACCACTGTTCACGGTATATACAGAAGGAAACAAAATAGGACAATCCATATTCTATGCAAGAACTGAAAGACAATACCTGTAGAGAATATTCATTGTTACAAGATGTGGATTTGCAAACCAAGATTTATTTATGTTTCATGCATTATGGTGCTCCGCCACACTTCTTTCTTGCAGTTCAGGATCTCTGGAACAGTGTGTTTCCAGAAGAACAGGTAGGACAAAGTGGACCCACAACATGGCCTGCTCCTTCCCCTGATGTCAATTGCTTACATTTTTACCTCCGAGGACATCTAAAGTCACTGTTTATTCAACAGATGTCAATGATGTCCAGGACTTGTAACAACAAATAGAGAATGTGTTTTACATAATTTGTGTGACACCTGTAATTGTCCAACATGCAGTCACTGTACAGACAAGCAACATATGTTGAAGCCCAAGGTGGACATTTCAAGCACTTTCTTTATCTTCAATAGGCCGTAACTCAGAAACCATGCTTCAGGAGGCCCGTATTCCTAATAAGACTTTTTCATTGCATCATGGCATAGATTAATGTTCTGTAGGTCTGGCCATGCATTTTTCATTCACCCTATACTGCCTGTAGGAGTCCTTCTTGTATATACATGCCTCTCTATACATACATACATAGAATATATATCATTTGTACAGACTGTGCAGACACCTCTCCATTCCCCTGTACCCTTGCCAAAACTGCATCCTGCAGATTCCCTATTATCTTACTGAGATTCCCTATTATCTTACTGTATGTGTATACTGTACAGCTAGTAGTGATACCAGTTTATATAGGCCTATACTACACTCTGTAGGCATACCTTTAACCTTTAAATGACGTGACACCCCTAGAAACTCATTTCATACATTTAGGTAACAGGAAATTTACTGCATTTTTAAGACTTGCTGCATAATCTCTCTTTCTGTTCAAATAATAGTCCCATTTTTCATAAACCATGCTCTTAAATTTAAATACCAAAAGAGTCATTTAAAGGTTAGACCTGCACCACAGCTAAGACACTCCCCATGTGTATGTAGTATGTCCTGTATGAGTAAAGGCAGCCCTCTTTACATTACATACATGCCTATATATAGCATGCACTAGCATCCTGTATAGAAGGTGCTACCAAAAATTCGGAGAATTTGACCATAAAAAATAGTTTCTTACCGTAACTCCTAGTTTCCACGGTCTCCTTCAAAGTAGTCCCCTTGGGCATGTATACAGCGATCCCAGCGTGTTTCCCATAATTTCATGCATCCCTGGAAGTTCTCAAATGTGAGTGTGTCAATAACCTCTTGCGATTCTGTGTGGATCTCCTCAGTCATGTCAAAATGACACCCTTTCAGCTGTAATTTCATCTTGGGGAAAAGGAAAAAGTCGCAGGAGGCGAGGTCAGGCGAATGGGGGAGGGAATCATTGTAATGTTTTTGGAAGTTAGGAATTGTCAAACAACAAGTGATGTGTGAGCAGGCACGTTGTCATGGTGGAGAAACCAATTGTTGTTCTTCCACTTGTCTGGACATTTGCGCCGAATGCCCTCCCTCAGCCACTTCAAAACCTCACAGTAAAACTTGCCATTGACTGTTTGACCACAGGGCATGAATTCCTTGTGGACAATGCCTTGCATGTCAAAAAAAAAAAAAAAAAAAAAAAAAAAAAAAAAAAAAAAAAATCAACATGGACTTGACATTGCTGTGAACATGACGCGCTTTTTTCGGCCGCGGTGAATCTGCTGATTTCCACTGCGACGACTTCTGCTTAGTCTCAGGGTCATAACCATACACCCATGTTTCATCACCAGTTATGATACTGGAGATGAAGTTGGGGTCATCTCTGGCCTGTTGTTTGAGTTCCCTGCAGATAGAAATGCAATGGCCCTTCTCATCGTCACTCAGCAGCCTTGGCACAAATCTCACACAAATGCGTCTCATATTCAAATTGTCCGCCAAAATGCTTTGAACGGTCCCGTATGTCAGTCCTACTATCTCTCAAACATTGTGGATAGTTTGCCTACGATCTGCAAGGATAGCCTTGCGAACTTTTGCTAATGTTTTCGGGTGCTGTGCTTGTTGACGGTCGTCCAGAATGCTCATCATCGTCGACAGACGTTCGTTCGTCCTTGAAGTGTTTGTACCACAAAAAAATTTTGCTTTGGCTCATGACATTATCTCTGAAGGCTTCCTGTAGCATTCGGTGGGTTTCTGCAGCAATTTTTTTTGTTAAGATTGAAACAAAATTCGATGCAGATTCTTTGCTTCTTAAAATATGTCATAGCAGTTGTAAAAAAAAAAAATAGCCGGATCACTAAAACGTAACCTCACAAACATGCACTGAACTTAATAATACGTCCTCTCAGCTTGACAACTGTTGGCACACCGATTCACAAAGCATACTGCTAGCCACATTTAGTGGCGGAAGGGCATACAACAACCAGTTCGGGCGCGCTGTTTAAATTCCCTGAATTTTGGGGTAGCACCTCGTGTATGCATACAGTACAGCTTTGTGGTACTCCACTACTTACAGCCACTGAGTTCCTACATGTCTCATTACACATACTCTGCATATGCCTGCCCATACGTGCATCCAGAATTTTTCATTGGGGGGGGGGGAGGCTGAATCTGAGGCCATATGTAATTTATGTATGATTTAAAAAATTATGTTACAAAAATTATGCTGGAAGTGAAATTACGACATAACACTTTTTGCATCTGTAATTATATACATATAAATATAACTAACTGATCCATGACTCAGGCCACCTAATTTACATCACCATGACTAAACTTGCTTTTTTTTTTAATTTCATCTAGGATATTTTAACTCCCTTATTTTACTGTTCAAAATTCTGATGTACTAGTAACTCAGTAACTGATTTCAGCTGAAAGGTACATCACCAAAAATGTTTTATATGATGTCTGAAAAATCCAGGTCTTTTAAATTTTGACTTCGGAGGGGGTCTGCAGCCTGGCAGCCCTATCCTTGGGTGCACCCCTGTGACTGTCTCCCATTATCACCCCATCTCATATGCACATACAGTACAACCAACTTAGAACCTGCTCAAGGAATCCGCATGAAGAACATGTACTGTACAATAAACTAACATGATAAAGCATGTAATGGAAATTAACTCCAACTTAGAGCCGCGACTGACACCTGGGGGGGGGGGGGCAACTAAATAAATAAATAAATAAAAACCGAAGTTCTTGTCCAAAAACTGCCAAGACTGCAGGATGGATGGTGTCTTCAAGTTCATCCTCTGTGTGTTGACTGCTTTTACAGTCTATGTCTTGTCTTTCAAACCTCCATGCAGATACTGGCCACATGCATAAGATCAGCTGAACAAGCAGGCCACAATGGTAACTTCAAATTTTGAAAATACACATGACACACAGTTTACGTTTTACCGAATAAATATTAATTAATGAGATCCGAGGTTCCCACTGTCAGAATTGTCATCTTTGAGCATATGATATCATGTCATCTACTATTGACTGACAAGCATTTTGAGGGAACCAGCTGTCTCTAGTTTCAGAGTAGAAAATGCAGGCAGCAGTTTTCTCCAAAATGTTGGTAAATCTGTACCAAAGCACATGGCATGACATTACATCACAGAAGGAAGTACTTTCAAATATAAGTTCCCTTAGAAAACTTCTACATTTTCACTAGTTGCAATCTATAATTGTTAGTTCCTAGGCTTTGAACATCCTACAACAAGGAAGTCTGTTTTTCATACTGTTATGAACTGTCATAAGAACAGATGTCTACTGTAAAATATGTCCACATGTAAATGGCTAAAGTCCTGCACTGGAGTACATAATAAAATATACCTCTGATGAACATATCACAATGTAATAAAGAAAATCTGAAAACTCTGCTTCAGTTTCAAAGATATTATTTCAACCACGGAATTTCATGGACAATAGGCACTACCAGGGAGTTCCAAGGGCAAGTTTTAATGTAAGATTCACTCAAACTACTGTCATCACTCAGCTTCAAACAGTGGCTGTGAATATAATTTGTTCACGACTGAACTGTGTAGGTTTCTCCAGCATAAGTGTACAGTGGGGTATGCTACACATCAAAGAAGAAGCAGAGAACTGAAAACAGATCAAAGAACACTCAGAACTGCAGGAAGTATTGGTGAGGAATGCATATGGGAGGTCTGGAGGAGTTGATGAGATACGAAACATCCCGTCTTGAGGGGGGTGTTAGAGAGAGAGAGAGAGAGAGAGAGAGAGAGAGAGAGAGAGAGAGAGAGAGACAGACAGACAGACAGACAGACCTAAATTCGTATATGCAAACGCTTGCAAAAACACACCCCTATGAATTCATTTTATATATTTCAGCAATAAGAAAACTTACTGCATTTGTAAGATATTCTGCATAATTTGTTTTATTTTCCACAAAATGCTATTTATTTCATAACTTTATCTTTTTCTGTTCAAATAAAACGTTTCTCATAAACAATGCGCCAAAATTTATATATCAACCCAGTCGTTCAAAGGTTAAGGTACAGGTAATGACAACAACAGAACATTGCTACTTTTTGACAGTTTTGTTGTACTTACTAAACAGAAACAGGATACTGTGCACTTTGTGTATACAAACAACTCAAGATAATTCCACAATGATTCACATAAACAGTGCACTTTTAGAACTCGTGGATCTCATTCACACTGCCGTCAGATATACAAAACAGGATTTGTGTCCATGAACAAGGCATTGCTTACAAAAGCTGGAAGTGAGGAACCAAACTGGTTGCATCATGTTGCACACATGGTAACACAGGGTCAAATTCCTTCCCTCCGCCTGAACATGGACTTCTACAGACTCGACAATCAAGTGCTAATTTTCACCTTTAACCGCAGAATCAAGCCACCAGCTACATCACAATACGAATCATGACAGCTTTGTACCCTAATAAGAAAATTTTCAGAAGTGTATATGGTAAAATTTAAACAGAAAGCTATAACAATTTATACTTTAAAAGTGACACAAATGAGAGGGTTAAAGGCACAACCATTTATGATGCTCTGTAAACCAACTACCAACTGAAAGATTTTGTGGTTTCAGTTCTGAAACTTCTGCACATGGGCACCACTTCTTTAAAACCAGAAATTTTGAAGGCTTAGAAGGAAATGCTTCTGTATACAGGACAATAATGCGCTGTAGAAATGAAAATGTTAAGGAAAATACATCAACTACCTGAAACTGCACAATAAAGATTTATTAAGAATGTTCAATATCAAAGGGCAAACTGTAATGCAGGATCAAACTAAATACTGATACTCCAACACAGCTGCAGGAGAAAAAAATCCATTCTGGCCTACCACTGATGTGCTAAATCCTCCGAGATTTGTAATGCATTCTGGAATTTGAGAGATGCCACGAATGTAAGGGAAACCACATGCAAGATGACAAACTCTTTGGTTAGGCTCTCACAGGACTAGTCCAACCCATCCCATACACTTGGAAACAATCTGCTAATACGGTGTCATGAGACAGCAATGTGGATGTGACCATACCTACAAGACAAGTGACAATGCAGCTCCAAGATGTCAAATAAATACAGGAATACACATATAACTGCAATGCACCCTAACAACTAGTGTCATCTGATAGGAATGATGTAGTGGAAAAATACATTAAAAATCCCTCCTACCCCCCTCCCCCCAATAATTTTGGTTAAAAAATGTAATATAATTCAGCAATTGCACCTCTTCATTGAACCCATGTAATCTGATGCAAATAACCCAACAACTAAGTGCCAGGCACAGTCATAAACACAGAACTACACTGGCCTGACTTGTCTCATCCAGTATCAACAACGGTGACATACTTCAAGATATCACAACACACGCACCGCACTCACGTGTCCCACAAGTGTCACACACAGCTCAGAATAAAATGCTATTAACCTTGATGCACATCATCACTCCCATTCAGTTGTGCCAGGGGGTTTTGTTGTCAGGTCATACAGAACTCTGGACACTCCTGGAACTGTCAGTATCTCCGTCACCATCCTCTGCACAACCTGCCGAACACAATCAAAATGTAGCTATAAATATTTTATGCAGAATTATCTATACAACATGGAGATGCATGCTATCTGTGAACATGCAACTGAACTAAGAAGCTGGTTCAGGAATGGTTCATCTTGAAATACAGACTGGGTGCACAGCAATAATTCATGGTCATTTAACTTTTCAAATTTAAAACTGTCCCCCCCCCCCCCACACACACACACACACACACACACACATTTTGTTATTATACTGTTGTTTTCTGGCAGAAGCTTATAAAGAGAGCATACATTCTTCGTATTGAATATTTTACCTATATACACAACCTCATAATCTATCAG
>Ga0268261_10001481_pt1 | contig 16188 bp, 17 predicted proteins | sample TergutNc150P1_FD_190353 | JGI IMG/M metagenome (GOLD analysis project Ga0268261, IMG submission 190353) | Nasutitermes corniger P1 segment gut microbial community from laboratory colony in Florida, USA - Nc150 P1 (SPAdes) (version 2) | ecosystem: Host-associated > Arthropoda: Insects >...
TCAGCGCCTGCAGCCAACGCCCACACCAAAGGAAATACTCTATGCTATATTGTTCCATGACAACACCTCTGCCAACGGAACTACTCTATACCATCTAGTTTCACAGCTCCACCACAGATGGCGTACCTCTAACTCCTATCTTTTCCTCACAGATGGCGTTACCGTCCCCCTTCCCCTTCACCCTTCCCCTACACTCGCAAAACCTACATCTCACGCCAACAAACCAACATGGCTGCCAGTCGCACAGCGGCTAGGCAGGGTGATGCACGCATTGCAACCCTCTTTTTGGGGAGAGGCCCTCCCAAACATAGGTCGGCCTCTCCATACCCCCGCCCAAAAATACATACGGCGGGGGGCGCACCCTTCCCTATCCCAACCTATGCACATCTGCCGATACCCTACCTTGGGGAAGCAGTGGAGCCATTGCCCATCCCCAACCTTGGGGAGGCAGTGGAGCCATTGCCCATCCCCTACCTACGGGAAGCAGTGGAGCCATTGCCCATCCCCAACAACCGCCATCAACGCCATCTATCTTGGGGCCGACCTTAACTGAACTCGTTCTTTAGCTTCATCCTTCCCTTTAAGCCAAACCGATACACAACCTATGGCTCGCGAGTCATACACATCATCTACACTGGGGAGGGAACCGATCCCCTACCTAGGGCGTCAAGACAGACGGAGCCTGACCTCCAACGTCACCCCTACACCATGAAGCTAAAGAACAAGTTCAGTTTTGGTCCGTCCCAAGATAGGCCTTTACTACTATCGTGTATATCGATCCATTGTAATTTATATACTGAGTTTTACTGCGCTGTGGACTTGTTTCTAAGTGTAATGTTACAACGCAAGGGATATCACTACCTTCAAATAGCAATCCGCACTTTTTGTAACTAAACGAATGGTAATGGATTCTATGAACGATTGTTTTACAGGTCTATACAAAGGGAAGACAAATCTATGATACCATGTACTCGAAGAATGTGTAGAGTCGTTAAAAGTTTAACGTAAGAATCTCCAACAAAATTTGGTTTTATATCAGTATACACATAGACAGGCTCTGGTGTAATAAAATCAGCGTTACCTTTTAGTGATACAGTTATTCTAGAAGTACGGCAATTAAAGGGGTTCATAATTGGGTCGACTAAATATTCACGTCCATTACATACACGGGCAGGCAGGTGAGATACTACATGATAATCTATTTTAACGAAATTTTTTGCTTTGTTCTTCCGCATATTTATTTACGTACTCATTAAATATGCGCAAACACGTTTCTTTTTTAGACGGTTCCAATAAACGAGGAATATTTGTAATAAGATAAAACTTAGAGTCATAGTCATTTACAGGAAAAATGACCTCATGCGAATATAAAGGAATCGTATTGTGTCGGAAACGTTTCTTGTAGCCATTAGGATACGATATTTCTAACAGTGTAACCTTCCATTTGGTATGTTACAACTCGAGCGTTGTGGCTAATTTATTTGCAAAACTAGCTATTTTATTGCTCGGTAATAATAACCGGCGCTGTCTGATGCTAATGTTACGTAAAAACCATTCATTATATTTTCTTAATATCGGACGGGTGTACCCAACTGTAGAAGGTCTCGTCCTATCCTTTGAATTTGACAAGATATTGTTTAATACCATTTGCGTACTATTTTATTAATTTGAAACTCGGTTTCGGGTCATGCAGTGATTTAAACAAGTTTAATATCGTGTGCTTACTATTTTATATATTTAAAACTCGGTTTCGGGTGATACAGTGACTTTAACAATTTCCTAATTGCAAAACCGGCCTTCAACAGGACGATTCCGCAAGTGCGACTGTTCATAAACAGGCTGAGGAACGCGCGAAATAACATTCACAGCTCGAAATATTTCTGTTGACTGTCTGTTCGGAACATTTAACAAACACTACTTTCTGCTTGGTTTTCCTTACAAGATCACCCACTTTAAATTTAAAACGTCCGTGAGGAAGTTTGGCCCGCAGGCTATTTGCCTTTCGCCATACAGAATAAATGTTCGAGGGGGACACGTTGCTCGGGGCATGCCTATTGTGGAATGGACAATGTTGTAACTTGTAATAAGGTGGTTTATAACGTCCAAGTAGCGGTACGTTTTATTCGTAGTGAAATATTTATACATTTTTGTATTTAGAATACGATTAAACCGCTCAAAAACAGCTCCCTTTGTATCAGGGTTGTGAGTCGTATGATAATCTACTCCTTAACGTTTCAAGTACTGTTCGACAGTTACATTAACAAACTTTGTACCTTTATCTGATTGTATGGTGATTGGTTTTCTATTTTGAAATGAAATTGTTAAAGCCGCAGCGATTGACTTGTTAGGCTTGTCCTTTAGATTTTCTCTCCAGGCATAACGCGATAATATTTCTATAACATTTAAGAAGTATTTGTATTTATCATTGTATCGAGACAGGGAACTAAATCTGCAAAGATGCATTTCCCATATATCATCAATATTTGTTACAGTATACGGATTTAGACGAAGTCTTTTATGTACAGGTTGACGCAGAGCGTACGTGTCTTGACCTGGCAACCATTCTTCGACATTTCTCCTATTACTTTCAGTGGTACTTACTAACTCTGCTACTGAACTAAACCCCGCTGTGTTCTTAGGATCATAATAAAGTTTACCTAGAGACACTACAGATTCCCAAGGAATTTCTATTTTGTCAGTAAACAGTCGCAAAATAAACCGCGTATACTTGAGGCCTTTGTTTGCTTTGATTTCTCATGTGGGACTATAATTAACTCTGTGCGTTAGACTGTAACAGTATTTGTTTATATGCCTGTTTGTCTTGAAAAGTGACCACATTTTCATCATGCTTATATTTGGTTAGCAATTCCCACAAAACTTGTGTTGCCTTGTACTTTATACCATCCACAAACACGTTTTTATCGTTATATTTGAAACTCGAACGTCCGATTTTAAATAAACCGTAACATCTTGGTACACACCAAACGTAGGATCGCGCAATAATTTACGTCTCTACACGTTATGAATTACTTTGAATGTACTGGCTGAGAATTTGTTTCTAATTCCGACTCTAACTTTTCTGCTTCAATACAAGCCCCGCTTTTACGTGTAGTATTTATTATATGAATGGGGATAGGCTCCCGTTTAAGTTTTTCAGTTTTCAAGTACGGGTCTTGATGCAAGCGAACACGAGTCCATTTATTATAGCTATGATCTTTACTCTTTAATATTGTTTCAACAAGCGGTGGTAGCTGTGTTTGACAGCGCTTTTCCCACACCTGAGGGGGTACTAAAATGATACGTTTAATGCCATTTTAGTTAATTTTTACCACTGATTAGAGTTCCTATAACACCTGGCAAAATACTGGTAAGTAAAGGACCTATAACCCCGCCTTTTTTAATTAAAAGTATCCGTTTACTTTGAAACCACTCTTTGGGTATACCAATGCACGCAAACGATTCTTATATTTACTTAATTTGTCCTTGTCATCTTTAGTTACTTTACGATAACCAATTTAATTCGTTTATTGCACACTCGACAATGGCTTTAAATAGATCGTCCTCTGCAGATGTGAGTAACGCGCGCCTGGCCTGGGGTTTATCGTCTTTAAGTACGTGCAGAAAGTGTAACTGTGACTTCAACATGTTCATTACCTTCAACAGCCGCAAAACGTCTGTATTTTCCCCATGAAATATCGTTGTTCTAAATTTCAATAGACTGTTAATTGGTTGCATAAAGTACAGAAACAGATAAAAATGGTGATTTTTTATAGACGTCTAGATATGTTTTTATGAAAACCAGAAATGTTTTCGGAGTAGACTTTCCGGGCCAAGTGCACAATTTGAGTCTAATCTCTAGGGTTCTTGAACACAACTATATATTTGCTGTATAATGAAATATCACGTGACGATGGACCTTGTTGAAACACGTTATGTGTAATTAGGACTAAACTAATGTAACGATGACGAGATCCTTTGGTAAATACTAGACTATCTTTTGAAGAATAAGCAGAGTCCATTAAATCATCCAGCACTATAAGCGTAGGTGGGTTTTCAAAGTCCGGTAGGCCTTTAGCAAATGTCAAGATTTTGAGATGTTATTTTCACTGTCACACCACACAATATTTTTAAACAACATCACAAAGCTTCTCCCTGCACTCTAACAGTCTAGCTTAAAACTTTTTAATTCTCATAGTTCAATGTTATACCCTTCACTTTAAATTTATTTGTACGTTAACCGCTCTAGGGGCACATTACCGAAAACGCATAATATTTCGGGCCGCCCGAATCGAACTGATCTATGAAGGAGCCAGAGCTAAATTTCTCCAACTCATTAGGGAAGTCGCCCAGATAGTCCCCTGTTGTCACTTTTGTGGGTTCATCTACCTTCTGAAAGTAGACCAGTCTGTATCGCAGTAGAGAACAGACTACTCCAACTTGCTCAAATACTCATATATTTTGAGCCGAACTTGGTTGTTACGTAAGCGATAACTGCTACGTTAACATTCTTCCCTGAGGCGACATTGTCTTCGGAATAGTTCCAAGAGACCCATGCCACATCTTCGTTCGAGAATACGAGGTTTGTAAACTCAGTACCCGGACTTGTCAAAAGCTTGTAAAACTCTTTCTCAATTGCCAATTGTCTGGGTCCTGTTTTGGGTCTGTGCCCCTTTGCCCCACCTTCAGTTTAATTGTAGTTTTTTTCAAGTTCTTTGAACTGCGTTTTTAAAAATTGATGCCTTGTCTAGAACAATCCCCTACGCGCTCCGGTAGTCCTCAAAGTATTTGTCCTTGTGTAACTCACTCTGAACCTAGGATGGGTATGCGGATGATCACTGTTTTAATCTCAGGAACATGTTCCCGTACTCTGCGAAGGCTCTTGAATTGGTATCTGTCAATGCAGGTTACCTCGTATTCCCAAAATTCGAACACGTCCACAAAGCCATAACTCATATCTACAGCCTTGCGGACCTTATCCACTATTCATGTTCCAACTATACACCGCTCCTCATCAGAGTGTGTGCAGTCGTCCTGGTTCATAGTGCCGGCACAAGCCGAACATAAGGGAAACATCAGTTTGGAATTGCTTTTGTACGGAAATACTGAATGACAAAGTTTTCTAGGAGGTAGAACCTTACATTTGATAACACCCTCCCTATTTAAACAGTCAGGGGACAGTCTCCATAAACGTACAATTACGGATGGCCTACAGAAAATTTACCATATTTACAAATGTGGGGGTATAGACTGATGACATCCACATAGTGGATATTTCCCTTACTTCGACTTTGTAATATGTTTTAGTAGCCTCGGTTCTACCCCCGTGCAAGGCATCACGAATATTAATGGGAGAGATCGTGACACAGGGTGCGAGCAAAGTTCATTTTCAAGGCCAGGAGTGTGACGCAACAGTTTTCTGAACTCGCACCACCAGATCAAAACAACATTGCAAACAGCATCTTTGATTTTTTGTAATCTCGACATTGTTTCGTCATACCTGTTCTGCAGTGTCTCATCAGTGTTACCAATGGGTTTATGTCGACTGGGCATGCTAAGACACCCATTCCAAAACAGCCCAAATACACAGAGACTTCATTAGTGTGCTGACATTACCCATCAACATCTACATTATGTACCCCAACCAAATGTATATTTTCTCCCATTACCGACATGAATAATGTTTCGAGTCCGCCCAATATACGCCAGCCATTGAAGACCTTCAATAGACTGACGATCCCCCATAAGGTATAAGATAATTCGCTCTCGGTATAATACCTACAGTGTCCAGTTTCAGGAACATGGTTCGGAACACCTTATTGCAAGTGGACGATATAGTTATTGCTTCCCTAAAGGGGACCGTCTTTACCAGTTTCAAAAACAAATTTCTAAACGCGCAGCATGCCTGCCTCAATACACTCACGTCGTCCATGCAAGAGACCAGCAGTTCACCTTTATTGCGAAATATCTTACCCATCTGCTCCTCGTGCCAATCCAAAAATTGGGCGCTCATCCACGGACATAAAGTCTGCCCCGTGAAGTTCAGGTTGAGGATAAGAGTCCTCATTATTTAGATGGCTGGCCGCGTTCAAAAAGTGATAGTAGTACCCCTTCTTGCATGTGAAGTCCAATGATTTGTCATGCTTTTTAGACTCATAGGCAAATAAGTCAACGAATCCAGAAAATGAAGATTTTCTACAACCGTACTACGAATTTTGCTACCGTCCATGATCATTTTCGACCCCCATATAAGTTCCAGAAACCTTGTAAGAAAAACTGTGCGTCTTATCCACGAGAGTTTTTTGAAATGACATAAACCTTGTCAGCAAATGGTCTAGACAATCGGAGATATTCGATAAATTTGCCTACGGGGTCTTGCGAGAACGAGTGGACACGCTTTCAACACTGTTCACAATCGACATTAACATCATCCACGGCTTCACATTTACAACACATCTCCTGAGCACATATGAGATTTGGAACACGCTCAAAAGTCCCATCACACATTTCAAGGTCTTGTGTGCACTCCGTATCAAATAAAACGTACAAATACTTGTTTGGTACTTTGTTAGGTCTCAATGGAGCCTCTTAGCATAAATGGCCTGAAGGCTGTTTCTTATTACAATAAGTGCAAAATTTCTTTAAGCATTCATGTTTTGTATCTAAAGATACCAAATAAAAACAATTCCGGCATACTTGTCTCTACTGACAGATTAGCTTGCCTTTCACTTTGAGAATTAGATGATTCTGGAAACACTTCTAACTGAGAAACCATGTGTTACATTTAGCAAGATACTTAGACTGATCTTCAGTACATTGCACCGTAGCAGTACACAGGGAGTAAACTTTGTCACATTTGTGTGTTTATCGTACAGTGTGACAACCGTAACATATGTACACTTTCGCCATTGCCCAGAGTCCCGATCGTATAGTAGATATAATTTCTTTGCCGAAATGGAATTTCCGCTAAACATGATCCTATCAGGGTACAAACTATCAAACACAAAAACTTTGTAGTTCGAAAGGTACTATAGAAACTGTCGACGTTTCTCAAGACACCCGCCGTTGGATAAATCGACACCGGAAGCCTTAAAGAGTTCTTCTACAGGTTCTTTCAAACATCTATCATTCCTATATAATTTGTACTTTGGGTCACCATTTACCCGAGCCATAACAATTATTAGAGCATGAGCCAAACTCAAGAAGGCTGCGTTCACAACAACAATACTTTTCTCAATAAGCTGAGGGACCTCCCTTTAGTCTTTTCTCAGCCGTTACCAGCAGGCATCCTAACATGGTCTAAATGTACTTCAGGACGGTCAGCCAGAACAAACTTCGCATTACTCTGTATGACTTCTGAGTACAGACCAAACTATATCAGGGTTTTACTGTACACGGCGTCGAAAACTAATGCCAACCACCTTATGCTGCACATTCTGTGTTGCGGTTTCTCAAAACCACCAAATCTGTATCTGATACTTTATCCACTAGGTAATTCGTAAGTGCTGTAATACATTCCTTGAGATACGCTGTTTGGTTCTTGCTCTTCACCCGGAGACTTAAACTTTATAAGGAAACTAGGCCCGGTCGAGTTGAATTTTCGATAAGATTTTGAAGTCTCATTCAAAATCTTAAAGTGTAGCTGTTCAGTTGTCTTCGATACCACACTGCTTCTGTTAGAAGAAGGCGCTATCTCCTGCTCATCTATATTTAGAGCAGTATGGATAGGCATTGCTCAATTCAGAAACAACTTCTTTGCCATTTTTATTTGCGACGGTACCAGTTACTTGAAATGCAATGCAAATTGTTGCAGGATGTAGGTTGCAACAGTTGTAATTAGCGTAGGGGTTGACACGCTGGTGTAGCTGGGGGTTGCTGCAAGTGGAGTTGATGTAACGATGTAGTCGGTACGGTTTAGCTGCTGGTGACTGCAGTTAACTGTAAAGGATACTAGATGCTGGCTGCTGTATGCGTAGCTTCACAGGTCTATACTCATGTAGCGCAATAACCTCTGAAATTCGTCAAGGTACAATGCAGAATATTCTAGTACAGTAAAATGCCCAAATATCTAGTACTTCCTCCAAACATGTTGCGACCATTTGTCTTCGTCATGGCTTTTCCTTAGAATCGTCACCTGATTGTTTTCTTAAGTATTTCCTTAATGGCTTTTAATGCATGTCACCTGATTGTTATATTGATAGCTTTTTCCTAGTATCGTTATGATTTTTTTCTAACTTGCATTCCTGCTGACGCCAGCAAGTCGCAACACGTCTAAATTGGCAAGGTCATGGCTTGGCCTGTGGGTATACAAGCCTTTTCCATTAGGCTAATGGCTTAAGGTAAACAATTCCCATAACGCTAATGAGGTTTAGCCTCAGGGCCATACAAACCATTCGCATTAGACTCACGACTTTGGCCCGAGAGTTCAACAAAGTGCAGGCTACTCTTCTACAAGGAAAAGATAACTCACTCAGTTAATTACTAGCCAAAAATTTGAACTGTATATATTTTTAAAATGTAATATTGTTTTTATTTATTACCCTTATCACAATTGCCTAGGGTGGGATCTTTTTTAGGATGCCACGGGGCGGAAAACGTATCGCTTCCTCGAACCTAGAGTCTTCAAAATAAAATGTTTAAAACTAGCGCAAGTTACGTTAGCTGTATAATTTAAAATGGCTGTTAGTAACAAATCAAAGTTAGCGCAGTAGTCCGCCAAATTTAAAATGGCCGCCTTATTACAATAACAGAGTTACAATTAGGTTTGAATAGTGCGCTAGTCCACTACATTTAATAATGGACGCCTTATTACAATAACAAAGTTAAATTTAGGTTAGCATTAGTTTAAATAGCGCGCTAGTCTGCCATATCGAAACATTACCGTCTTATTCAAATAACAAATTAAAGTTAGGTTTACAATTACCGCTCTAGCCACCATATTGCCAAAACTTCAAATTGGCGGTGGCGCCAAACTCCAAAATAATAACAAACTTTAAAATTACCGCTCTAGCCGCCATATTTCTTCAAATTCAAAATGGCGGTGGCGGCAAGCTGTCTAGAGGGTTTGTTTACATCCGGCAACCATAACAAGGTCATTGTTATGTTTCAAAATAACAAGTTAAAGGTACGTTTAGGCAAAAGGTCATTAATACCTCCGCCATCTTTTGTTTTTATCACATAACAGTAACAAAGTTTCAAAATATTAAGTTAAAGTTAGGTTTAAAATTACCGCTTTAACCGGCATGTCACAAATTCCGAATGGCGGCTTTGTTTACGTCAAGTATTCGCCTGGGGTTAGGGAGGGGAGGTTTAGGTTTCAGAATAATAAGAAGTTAAAGTTAGGTTTAGCCCGGCGCCATACTGTCTTGGTCATTGTTTACACCATGTGACCTCCTGAGGGCAGGGGGAGGGGAGGGTTAGGTTTCAAAATAATAACCATTTAAAGTGAGGTTTAGCCCGGCGCCATACGGTCTGGGCCATTGTTCACATCAGGTGACTGCCTAAGGGCAAAGGGAGGGGAGGGTTAGGTTTTAAAATATTAACCAGTTAATGTGAGGTTTATCCCGGCGCCATACTGTCTGCCATCTTTTGTTTACATCTCGTGATCGCCTGGGGGTTTGAAGGGGAAGAGGAAGGTTAAGTTTGGTTACGTGTGACGTCACAAGCTCGGTGGTGGGGGTGCCTAAGTGGGACGCCTACTACTATCCTAGTGAATGCAGTTCGCACATGGTCCGCACGAACGCCAACCAATAACTACCCCATAATTGCTACTGTGGAGCGAGAGTCTCTGGGCACCTTACAAGACATTGCACGAGGGTCCTCAAAGTGCCTCATGACGTCAGTTGTATTATATTCATTACCGCTGTGAAATTTTTTAAATCTCGCCCCCTAGAAACGGTAAGAGAAGTGCATAGGTTATGTGGCCCACTACTACGGTTGTGTCTTCTTTCTTGCAGCTGTCTGTGGTATGGCCTACAAGTGTCTTTTTCAGCCCTTTGTTCTCAAATGTATATTTATCACCATGCCTACAAAAACCTGCCACTAGAGGCTATCTATTTACATATTAGGCATCCATCGACACCTACGTCTCCCAAATGGTTTCTTTTCTTGTATTGTTATTCATAAAATATTACTAAGCATTTTTTAATTCTGGCTCTTTGTGCTACATTTCCCATTCATCTCGCTCTTTTACGATATGTCCTTAACGAATGTGTACGAGTTTTAAATACAGTGTTGTAATACAAATTACAGAGCTCCTCCCTAATTTTTTCAGTTCATTATTACTTCATCTCTCTGCCTTAGTATAACTTTTATTCTCGAAAGAGTCGTCGTTTAAGTTTCTATGCGGCAAGAGCGATTCTGAATCAGTTTATGTACAGTGAGAGATCAGCTCGTTAGACCAATGCTCTTTCTATTTGCAGTGTATTAACCCTTTAAAGTCGAAGAGCAGACTGCTTTATATGAAGACCCAGTCCGTACCGCGCTGTAAACACTTTTCATCTCGGTTTTAAAAACCAAACAGTGTACGATGTAAGTGGCACAATTCGCTGTTTGTTCTGAGATAAATACAAAACAAAAAATACGGTGTGGGCAGAATGTCCGTTCTTAAGTTTTAAATCTGTCGGTGCACACAAGCAGTAGGCTTCAAAGGGTTAAATCACTAGTTAAAAATACGCAGTGTTGGGCCTGTACAGCTGTTTCAGAGTCTCTGTAAAAATGGTAAAACCAAGAAAAAGTAGAACATAAATATCGAGTTAAAGATTCCATATCACGTCTTGTCCGTGTTTCCTCCTACTTGTTTAATTTGTTGTGGGAAATTAGCTAATTTAACGCGATTAACCGGTGATATAATCATGTAATAATACAATAATTATTAAGCTTAGTGGAGGACTGACACCAGATTATGTTCTGGCGTCAGACCTCCACTAAGATCGTAAATGATGTAGTACAAACAGATTTGGGGCCGGATGGCGCATTGATACAGTCGCAACTACCAATGTTTTATCGGCAGCTGTTTGCAGGGCAGGAACCAGTACCGCAGTCACGTAGCTTACCCTACCGTACACTGTTGATTCAGTCAAACGCTGGATTCAGTACCAATATTTCTATCGGTAGCTGTAGTATTCTGCATCATTTGGTATTTATTTTTATTGCAGTTCCCTAGCTCCATACGCAATAATGAGAGAGGCTACAGTTACAAGGTACGCAAGTTTGAAACGAGTAATACAAGACAGAAGTTATATGAAGTGGGCGTATCCACTGTGGAACGAGGTGCTTTGTATTGTTATTCCTGTTGAAATAATAATACCTGGCTGTACGTTGCATGGCGTGACGTGGCCCCAGACAACGGTGTCCCCCCATTACACTCCGCTTGTACGAATTTTAAAACTAACCTGTTGCAGATTAGGTTACCTGCAATGTCCGGAGAATTATGGGTTTGTGATGTCTGGTAATTCGAAACATTGTTCGTAGTAGTGTCTGAAATGCATGCCGCTCTGGCCCCTGTACGAGGATCGGCCAGAGAACAAGTCTGTAGGGTATAAATTCCCCATTTTTGTTTTAATAAAAACCCTTCTTTTATTGCTCTTCTACTAATTTTTGCATATAATCATCGCCACAGCTGATGTATTCATCATAGTGTGGCTATTCCCTGCTGATAGAAGCGTTACAGTATTTCCATCTGACAATCGTCTTTCAGTTTGTGGGCAACAAAATCTTGCGTCAGTGACGTAAACATAAGAAAACCGCTCCGCGACACATTTCCCTAGAAAGATCGCACTCCCGTATAGGATAGAACCGCCGAACCTACGGCACGCGTGTCCAAAATGACAGGCAGAAAGATTTTATTGGCACTCGGCATTCCCTGCTGTCTCAATTGTTTTTATTGTTTTCGCCCGACCAGCATCTTCATGTTGTGAAGAATATGTGCGTATATACACATATCTGAGTGCGTAGACAATGTGTATGAATTACCGTGGTTACCAAGTAATGCTGCGAGTGAAACATTTTTACACAAATCGGGAGCGGTGCAAATTCTTGACTGCGTATTTATCATCGGGGCGCTGGCGTGGGGGTGACTGGGCGAATTCGTGACAGTGGACAGAGACGTTTTACAATCTGCTTCTCAGACAGGAAGTAGTAGCAGCCCCAGTTACGTCCACATTTTCTTCCTTACCGCATTCCATTTCAAATAAAATATAATAAACATATTACGAATTAATCATACAACTATAATTATAATATGCATTAATATGCAATAATTAATCATAGTTTTTAAGGCTCCAAGACCTTATTTTCTTTTTCTTCTTCTTCTTATTCTTTTTCTTCTTCTTCCGTTGGCGCTACAGCCCGCTGTGGGTTTTGGCCTGTAGAACAATACCTCTCCATTTGTCCCTACCTTGAGCCGACCGCCTCAGGCTGGCTCAAATTTCGTCGCTACGCGGAAGTACTGGAACAGGACGGACACCTCTCACTCCTTTCCATATATATGGCTATCGTCTGGTGATTGGTTAATAGGGGTAGTGAAAGGTGGGGGCGTCAGCTCTTCGAGTTCTCTTGGTGGCTTTAAGGGCTGGAGTCCGGGACACGAAGTTTGGACTCCTCTGAAAGGAGTCATCTTAATTTTGTTGGCCAGCCGCTGGGGAGAGATTCCTGCCCGGATTCTTCGTGGGGGCTACGCAGACGCTCGAGAATATGTCGAGAAGGTAAAACTGGTCTGGCGTTGGGTGATATTAAATTCCCTGTTTCGGTTTTGTATTTGGCATACTGGGCGCCTGCCTAGCGTAACTTATGATGCATCGAAAACCTGATGCAGGGGCAGGATACGAAGAGAGGCTAGCAGCTTCCCATATGTTATGTTAGATTTTTATTTTGTTCAGTTGTGTCTATCCCAGTTTATGTGTTTTGTTCTGAGAGACTGATGTACATCATTGTAACTGTAAGGTTTTATTGTGGCCTGTAAGCCCTGAGATTGTGTTGTAAATGTTTACGATAGCCCTGGAATCGTAAGGAATTATTTACGGCCAAAAGCACTTGGCGTGCTTGTAATTTTGTATTATCATTCTTACTGTTTATTTGTTGTATATTGAGATTCGTTTATACCTTCAGTGTTATGAATTATGACTTTTGTGATGATATTTATGTTCACGATCCCCCACAAGCGTCAGTGTCACGGAGCTCAGCGGCCCAATCAGTCGATGGCAATTTAAGAGTGCGAGCACCCGGTTTTCGACCTAGCGCTTCTCCATTCTTGGGTGCGAACCTGAGGGATCATTTTTGGTAGCAGAGCGTTGTTTTCCTCAGGCACTCCACTTTGTTATCATTGTCATGGGCCTGTTGGGCGGTTGGGTTTCGATCGTTGGCTCTTGTGGGTAGTTACTGTGTTGCATGGCCTTGTCTGCGTCCGAAGTGTACCGTTTGACGGCTGATAAATTGCGTCAAGTGTTTTCGGACCAAGGACTGGATAGCAGTGGTCCGGTACAATCGCTATGACAGATGCTAGCAGACCATATAAAGAGCAACATGATGCACACGGCTGGTGACAAGGAAGTGACCCAGGCAAGTTTTTGACTGATTTGATACAGAATGTAGTGGAGCCCGTCCCCCCAAATTTTGGTGATAGCTCTCATGGTGGTGGTGGAAATAGCCAAACCCAGGTCCTTGTTGAACTGTTACGCCATGTTTATCCGTTGTCCTCGGAAGAACCAGAGGCCATTTTGCATCTCTTTGTCAGGCTAGAGGAAGTACACGAGTTAGAGCTGGTTGACGATAGGATTTCGTCACTAGAATTTTGATCCTAGTTTCAGGTAATTTGTTGACGTTTTTAAGTGATTTCCTGCGTAAGATAGGTAAGAGGGCAGAGTGTGAGGCCCAGTTGTTGGACGAGTATTTCCATTATTTCGTCCGGGAGAGATCGATCAGTGATTTGATCGTCTTTAATTACCAAAAGTGAGGGGCAGCCGTTGCGTGTGTATATAGACCAGGTTTTCCGAGCTGCAGGTTTTCTCGAATATAACGCTAGTGAGCAACAACTAGTAGATAGGATTGTCATGAACTTTCATCCCAGTATTTTGGTTTATGCAGCTTCTTGGATAAGCCGCGTTCTCTCATAGAGTTGTATCGAGTGGTCGACTTAATTCAGGAGAAGTTCTCGGTCGCAACGGAACAGCAGCGAGTGAAGAAGTCATCTCAGCTGTCGAGTAGTAGTAGATTTGGCCCCCGGAATGCTTCCCCTGTTGCTTCGGTACGATCAGGGGCATAGCGAGTGCGTCGGCAAGATGTTGGATTTGCGGCCAATCTGGCCATTTTAGACGCAACCGTTTCCAGAAGTCGGAATTGTCGGAAAGCGGGCAGACGCCGGGGTGGCCACCAGGCCCCGGGTGAAAGTCTTAAGTGGGCTCCGGAAAATTTATGCAGTGCCCCGTGATTCACCTTTGTGGGTTAATTTGGAGTTAAAAGTAGGTAAAGTCCCGGTTTTAATCGACACAGGTGCACAGTTCTCTTGCATTCGATTGGACGTGGCAGTTTCGCCTTGAGGCAGGAGCCGTGTGTCTTCGTGTCGTGTTCCGTGACTTGTTTGTTGGCGGATGGACAACGATGTGAAATTACTGATGCAGTGAAGCTCCATGTGAAGTTACTCTAGTTTTCATGGGACCACGAGTTCAAAGTACTGAGAGGGGGCCCTTTCCTGCTATTTTGGGGTTGGATATTTTGGATTGTACCAAAATAATAGTAGACGTGGCTTCGAGAAAATTTAGTTTCGGGTTCGCTCCGAGTTGTTCTGGGACGTTTTCTGTGCCGAATTTCGACATTGAGTTTGAACCATTACTACAAAATTTATGTGAGGAAGCGTCGAATATGGCGACGGTATCGGAGGTTTGGTTTAGTCTGGTATTCAATACTGTTGTCCATGAGAGCACTAAGAGTACCCCGGATAAACTATTTTCGGGTACAGAATTGAAGTGCCTCTTATTGGTCCGGTTGGCTTTATTCCCTGTAAGTACTGATGGTACTGGGGAACCAAATCATTCGTTTTGAACGCAGGCCTATAAGTATTTAATGCATGCTAGAATAAAGGTTGCTCTGAGGTACGATGTAAATCGTAAGCCTCACCAGTTTCAAGTAGACGATACTGTGGTTTATCGCATGAACCTGGCTAGCTCGAAGGTCCAGAATATATCGGCCAAGTTACTGTTAAGGTGGTCAAAGTCGATGGTGATAGTTTACATTGTGAGGCCTAACGTAGTATTATTAGCTAATCCCGAAACGGGAGTGATTGGTAGAAGGGCCCATGTAAGCCAACTAAAAGCATTCGTAGGATAATTAACCCTTATCCTGCTAACGTGGAGAAAATGGTGAGCTCCTAATAATGCCAGCAAATAGCAGATGGGATTTAATTCAGCGTTTAAAGGGTTAAGTATACTGTTTGTATGATGATGTATTTATACGTATGTATTGTTTGTGACCACCCACGGGTTCCAGAGATTGCCAAGTTAAAACCTTCCCTTGACGCCTAGACCCTGGAACATGGACAGCAGACGGAAGTTGGATTTCGGAAGAGGCGCGACCGACGTTGGATTGGAGATGCGATCATATCGTGACCTGGAAATCCCCCGGCCTTTCTCGGCGTCGATCATCTGCCACGAACCGTGTGGTGTAGTGTGGCAGTAAACCCTCAACGAAGGAATTCCAAGAAACAAGTATACGGGACGAAAACTGAGGTTCCGTCTGGTTGGCAGATTTTGTGTGGTAACCGGCGTAACAGTGTTAAGTGAAGGGATTGAAAAAGTCCTCATTGATAAAACACGTTGGTGTATTGTTTGGCGGTTGGACCCTCGCCAGGTTGTGAAGACGGAACTGTTTTACTGAGCGGGAATGGTGAAGTGTCTCCGCTGTTTTATGGCGTGGGTGTGATCCGCGAACTGAAATCACCTGATACAACACCTTGGTTTAGTGTTCCGCGGTAGAACCCTCGCCAGGTTGTGAAGACGGATCTGTATTGGTAAGCGGGGATGATGAAGTGTCTCCGCCGCTTTATGGCGTGGGTGCAATCCGCGAACTGTAATCACCTGAAGTCGGTGCGACGAAATGTGATGGATTGTCGAGACGGCAATATTGACGTATTTATGCGGTGAGGCCGGTGTGGGTGAATGACCTTTATGGACAAGTCAAGTTCAATGTCACGTGAAGTCA
>Ga0268261_10001482_pt1 | contig 16163 bp, 22 predicted proteins | sample TergutNc150P1_FD_190353 | JGI IMG/M metagenome (GOLD analysis project Ga0268261, IMG submission 190353) | Nasutitermes corniger P1 segment gut microbial community from laboratory colony in Florida, USA - Nc150 P1 (SPAdes) (version 2) | ecosystem: Host-associated > Arthropoda: Insects >...
GAAGAAGAAGAAGAAGAAGAAGAAGAAGAAGAAGAAGAAGAAGAAGAAGAAGAAGAAGAAGAAGAAGAAGAAGAAGAAGAAGAAGAAGAAGAAGAAGAACAACAACAACAACAACAACAACAACAATAACAACATAACTTGGATCCATATCAATATAATATACAATATATGATGACCCAGAGGAAGATGGAAGGAGTCATAAAATACAGACAGCCATAACAATTAAGGATGACAGGAAATAGTCCTTCACTGCACTTGGCTTGCTTTTTACAAAGCAGAATTTGACACATATCTGCTGATGGAACAGAGATGTTCTGGTCACTAATCAGCACACATTGATTGTTCTTTTTATCTGTCAATGACTTAATTTCATCCAAATTACATATATATATATATATATATATATATATATATATAAAACTTCAACTCGTATCTCAAACAGAACACAATCCACCTCCACTTTAAAGACCAAATGGAAATGACGTTCAGGAAAATAATGGGTATTGATCACAACAGTCATACAAAACACACAAATAAACTCTGTGGGCAAAATACAATGTTTTCAGCATTAATACCGATAGAACATACAGTAACCACTGTGCTCTTAACATACAGCAACCACTGTGCTCTAAACATACAGTAACCACTGTGCTCTGAACATACAGTAACCACTGTGCTCTGTACAGTAACCACTGTGCTCTAAACATACAGTAACCACTGTGCTCTGAACATACAGCAACCACTGTGCTCTAAACATACAGTAACCACTGTGCTCTAAACATATAGTAACCACTGTGCTCTGAACATACAGTAACCACTGTGCTCTAAACATACAGTAACCACTGTGCTCTAAAATTTTAACCTGCTCCAAGAACAGATAGATTTATTCAGTTATTTCATTCTACTGTAATGGTGAACTGTATGGACTGAATGAACTGTATAAAACAAAAAGATGAATAAAAACCTCCTCCTGCACACAGCAGCCAAATGCACTTAATAACCTGCACACAGTATTCTTATCTACAATTATTTTCTATTTTGATAAACAACAGAACTCTCATGCAGTGTGCATTGCATTCAGACATATTGGGTGAGGTTTGCAATGGTGCTCATTCAGCATATATAAAATACCTTGACTTCAAAATACAGATTACCTACCTTCTTTGCCACAGCCTGATCTTGAATTGCCTCATTAACCATATCCACAGTTGGAGGCACCACTACTGTTTCACGAAAAGGAACAATGGGCTCAGATGCATTTATGGGAATTTTTGCATACCTAGAATAAAATATCAATACGTGTACTGCTCATATTGACATGTTACTTCATCTTCAGCTATTAGCACATTTGACTGAAAGGAAGAAAACAGCCTTAGTCAAGAAATTCCCTTCATACTGTTGAAACTCAGGGTTCGTTACTGTATTCCCAAAAGCCAGACACACCCAGTCTGCCATAATGTGACCCACCTAACATTATTCCCTCATATGCCCATGTCTTCACAGAGATCTCTCTCCTTCAGGTTTTTCCATCACAATTCTGTATACATTTCTGTTTTTTTCCCATGGATGCCACATGCCTCACCATCCCATCTCCCTTAAAAATGATCACATTGTAATGTATGTCAAAATTTATAAGAATTAACTTAGCTAAAGACAGAAAGCAGGCATCAAAATTTTACACATTTGATATACAAGAAATCTAGCAATTCTTTATTTCCTTCTAATTCAGCAATACCACAGTGGTTTGCTACACCTTAAGCTCACTGTGTGACGCGTAAGTTTGTTGCCCTTGTTGGAATGCCTGATCAATCACTCCTCATCTATATAACATAGTACAAGTAGGTAAATGTCCTCACTCATTTTACTGGCGTTACGTACCCGTTACTTGAAGGAGAAATTATTGAAAGCTTTGTGAAAGCATAGACAAAGCTACAATTTGACAAACTTTGTGAGTGCAATGTTCACGAGACTTTACTGCTTCCTTATAACACAAGGTAAGTCGTGCTGACAACATTTTAAATTACTAAATTATCCTTTACCCGAGTCGAGCAATTTCCAAATTAAATTCGCATATATAAATTCCAAATTCACGTGTACTGTCTTATATAAAGAAGCGAGACAAATAATCTAATAATCAGTAAGAAATTGCCTGTAACTAAATTCGTGTACTTATTACTGGATGTAACCAATTATATTAACCTTATTTCTTTGTAATATTATCACTTATATATATATATATATAGAATACTTTTATTAAATACTTTTACTTTATTGGATTGCGTTATAAATTATTCTAAACTTGTCCATGTATATAACTTGCAATAAGTGAAAGTAGCAAGGTTGATTCATTGTTTAATGTCCATTGTTAGACTGGTGGCAGCAATTACTATCAGATCAATTAACGACGGTGATAACAACATAGTGTCCATTAAGTTAGAATTATCAGGAGTTATATTCCTACCCCGTGGGCACTACAGTATTAATAATATCCAGCAAGCAGCAATAATCATTAATTTTATTATGCAGTTTTCTCCAACCTCAAGTTACTTCCCCCTCCTAGGTCCAGATATCCTCCAAATCTTCAAATTTGATCTGGTCTTAATTTACTTGAATGAAATGTTTTGGTAGTGTCATTCTCAAATACCTGAACAATGCCATATTTTCAAAGACTTTAGTAGCTATGTATGCCATAAATTTGTCCTTCAGTCTTTTGGTAATATATAAACACATACCCTGTTTTCTCAGCCTTTACTGCTCGACATACCTCCTTACTAGTGCCTGTAGAGCTTCCATATTTTTCTTGATAAAGACAAGAATTCTACTTTACATAAGAAGTGCTTTATCTCACATGTGGAATAAGATTCTAGTAAACTGAATTACTGTTCACTTCCAGAGCAGGACAAAGTAAGATGGGGTGTGCAACATTAACTACACTACAGCAATTCTTTTCTGGATTTTTATGACCTTAATTTTGAAACACAAAAGTTATGTTACACACATGCACATGCAAATACATTCCATGCTCATGAATACACATATTACTGAGGAAACTGATCAATAATGTGCAAAAATTAAATGCTAATATCACTGACAAAAATTCAGTTCACACTGATATTTACCTCTCTTTGAGATCATCCAAACAACGCTGAAGGTGCACCTCCCCTGCAGTAATCAGAACATGTTCGCCTGTCTCCTGTACAATAACTTGCACACAGGAATCAGCCTGATTTAACAGTCGCAGCCCACGTACCAGTGCAGGCATGTCCTGTGGGTGTGCTGGTTCCACTGCCACACGTACAATAGGCACAACCGCTTGGGTCAGTTCTGTGAATGCTGGGCAAGCTACAGTAGAAGCTAAAGTTGCAGATTTTAACACATGGTCCTCTAAGCCTCCAATACCTATAATGAATAATGGATCCATGATTAAATTGACTATCATCATTATGAGAATATCTTGTGGCTTGTGATGTGTAGTGAGGCAGCTACACAGCAGTGTTTTACTGGAACCCACCATCTCCAGTTTCAGACTACAAAGTGAGCTTGGTAGGTCAAGAGTGTGCATAAAGAAAATGGAGGATCAGGACTAGGACAGTGATCAAACCCATAGGAAACAGTATTACTGGATGTGGTGTCACCATAGGTATTTACACCCATACAAGAAATATTTCAAACTTACCAACCACATTTCCAGCAGGCACTGAATCCAAACTCTCCAGTTCCCGTCCCATTAACAAGAAAAGTTGATCAATTTGAACCCTAGTGATGTGCTGTCCTGATTTTAGGTCTTTAAGAGTTACATTTGTATCAATCTTCTCTCCATTTTTTAACTGTAAACATAAATCACAACAAACTATCAAATAAAAGCCAAATACACTTTAAATGACAGTATTCTGGGTTATTACACCATGCAGGGTAAAAAAGTGATCAAAATCTTTCCGAGAAACATATCGCTCCCCTCTTCATGGTGAGGATTAGGTTGAGGTGGACAGCTTATGATCCTACGTGGTGCAATAACTCAGAAGACCGTCACATAAGAAATAACTGTGGTAAAGGACTAAATGTCTATATCAAATTTATTTTCAGCAAACTCAACTCAATTACACAGAACACACGAATGACAGCCATGAACTACTCACAGCAGTAACGTACATCAATTACACTGAAGATAATCTGTCATACATATACATGAGCCACAGGAGTTTACTCAATAAACTGACTGATGTTAAAAAGGCAAAGCAGTCCTTGTGCTGAATTAAGCAGCATGGCATAAATGTATATGTGGTAGTGAAGACAGGGCTCCAGGCATTCTTAAGCTCGGCACTAGATGGAAGTAAGTTATCTGCTTAAAGCCACGGTCCCTTTACACCCCCCTCCCCCTTTCAAAACACACACACACACACACACACAAGAACCTGAGGTACCCACTGGTTAGGCTGTTGGGTCATAATTAAGTTAATTATAGTTAAGTTATAAGTTAATTAGACAATAAATGGTGTGTTAGACTGAACTAATTCCTACTACTTGTTGGGTCATAGTCAGAGCCAGTCTGGATACTGTGAAGAAGTGGAAAATATCTTGCCCCTGCCAGGATTCCTTGTCAAATCCACAACATAGTCAGTACACTAACTCTGATCTCCTGGTTCTTCACTCAATGAAATATGTGATTAAAAACAAGACAACCAATGCAATTCCTGAAGTGGCATGGAGAATAATTCCCATCCGTGTTAGTCCACAACATTTTATGCAAATATGCCAAGGGACAAAACTGCATGGACTTGTATTTCAATGCCCAGTACACAACCTCCAAGACATGGTGTTTAACTTCAACCTACTCCAGTGGATATTTAAATTTTAGTGGATGGTTTAATGAAAAATGTATTATTTAAATAACAGGGAAAGCCTAAATTATGAGACAAATGTAATTTTGTGAGAAATAAAACAGAGATCATGCAGCATCTCTTAAAAATGCAGTTAATTTCCTTGTGCCTAAATATATAAAATGAATTTCTAGTGGTGGTTTCCTACATGTGTTCACATATGCAAATGTAAGTCTTAAGTAATTTAACCTACCACCTCTTGAGCTTACAGAAACAACTCACGTCTGAATGCCACAATATTTACTAACAAAACACATTCACTATATCAGTTTTCTATTCAAATCATTCTACTTGTTTCAAGGATATGTAGTAAAAATTTTAAATCTGGGACCACATGCAAACAAGCAAATAAGCATACATAATCATGCACACACGGCCTAGGTTACACAGCTTTGATCACAGTAGCATCCTAAGAGATGGACAGAATCAAGCTGGCTCAGGATAGGAACAGGTGGCAGGCACTTGTGACTGCGGTATTCAACCTTCAGGTTCCATAAAAGGCAGGAATTTCTTGACTAGCTGAAAACATGTTAGCTTCACAAGAAGGACTCTGCTTCATGGAGTGAGTGAGTTCAGTGAGTAAGTGAGGGAGTAAGTAAGTAAATAAGTAAGTAAGTAAGTAATTAAGTAAGTAATTAAGTAATTAAGTAAGTGAGTAAGTAAGTAAGTAAGTAAGTAAGTAAGTAAGTAAGTAAGTAAGTAAGTAAGTAAGTAAGTAAGTAAGTAAGTAAGTAAGTAAGTAAGTAAGTAAGTAAGTAAGTAAGTAATTAAGTAAGTATGTGAGTAAGTAAGTAAGTAAGTAAGTAAGTAAATAAATAAGAAAGTAAGTAAGTAAGTAAACGAGTGAGTGAGTGAGTGAGTGAGTGAGTGAGTGGGTGAGTGAGTGGGTGAGTGAGTGAGTGAGTAAGTAAGTAAGTAAGTAAGTAAGTAAGTAAGTAAGTAAGTAAGTAAGTAAGTAAGTGAGTAAGTAAGTAAGTATCATATGTGATTCTACAGCAAGCCAAAGGTGGAGGTGCAAGTAACAATTGTTCATTGAAGTGGAAGCCACTGCTGCTAGCAAGAGAAGAGCAATATAATAATGTGCTGAACCTTTTCTAATGCTGATCGTGGTTCATGTTTTGGTCCCAACACATACAGTTCCTGTCCTCTCTTAATTGTCCCACTAAATACTCGCGCAAATGCAATAAACACATGTTCATTGCTCTGTTCTTGCTCATCCTGTTTGTCTGTCTTTATCTGATCTCCAAATGTCACAAGCTGATTATCTGTATTTGGCACTGCATCATCTGCACAACCTGCACACACCATATTCAAACAAACTAACTTCAGTTAATAAATAAAATCTAATAAACTAACAACATGAGGAAGTAAAATGGGTATCCTCTACTTTGGTGGAAAAAGTCCACAAGAGAATCTTGCAGCACAGACTGATAAGAAAGAAAAAGGATTTAAATGGAAAATTTATTTCAGCAAAAATTGAACATTTTGGTGGAAGTAATCCATATAAAATAAGAAGGAAGCTAAATCCAAATCCTGAAAAAAATACTGATAAATGAAAGATTGCTGAAAAATTTCAGACTGTGTTTGCTTTGGCATGAACAAACTGGAACAAAATAACGTCAAAACCATTGGATCCAGAGGGACAAAGAGCAAACAGAGACAAAAACCTGGATTTTACCTGAATGATATGTCATAGAGGAAAATGATCAATAGAGGGAAACTCTTATTTAAGGTTACTTTCAGGGGCAGAAGACTGGAAAAAACATTTGTCAAAATCTTCAATGAAATGGAGATAACTTTGAAATTAATGACTACAGATCAGTGAAAGTGACCACTGAATGAGGGAAAATTAAAGGAAGGAACTCTATTGTAACTGAAAGTTTTGTTTTTAGCACAATTAATGTGTATGTTATAAGAAACTGTAAATTTGGCAGTAAATCCTAAGCAACATACTATGGAAAAAATGGTTTCAATGAATTGTTTATTTTTAACCACACAACATGGCAAATAATTTGACAGTTATCAGTTTCCACAAGGGTCTATGTGACAAGTGATAGGGGGTACACACTGCTAAAAGTTGCTTCAGATACAGATTGTTCCAGGACACTTATAATGGAAGTACCTAACAAAATTAAAAAAAAAAACATATTCCTATATCAGACAGAGTCTGACTCTGGAAAAGTCTTCATGGACACTGAAGCGCCTCTTATTCCCTGTGCTGAGCCACATCATGAAATAACAATACACGTACCTCCTACGAGAGAAAGAGTTTGACTCTCAGCAAGTCTTTGCGCATGTCGAAGACGAGCTTGCTCCCTGCGTTGAGCTATCTCAGCAGCTGTCAACGGCTGGGGGCGATACTGTGGAAGACACTGGCGTTCCATCTGTAACCATCATTCAAATTAACCATAAAAGATTTATTAAAAAGTACAAAGGTGTGTAAAACATAAAATTTAATTTTTTTTCAAGCTAATTTAGTACAGATGCAGTCAGTATAGCTTTGTCATTTTTCAATATATTGCCTAATCTACGACACACAGTACATGTTTCTAGCCCATGGTGATGAAATGCTGTGCATACGGCCGCCATTGCTCCCCCCCCCCCAGCCACTCTCAAGATTTCCATTTGACTCACTTAACTCACCCTCCTTTAGGAACCATACAATGTTATGTACTAAAAAGACTTTAAATATGGGTACTGGAATTAATTGGAGAACAACAGTTCATTTACATAACAGAATAAAAAAATTAATGTTAGAGGATTATTTTAAACAAATCCATGATTAAATCCCAGTGAAATCCACATTTAATATTTCCTTTGGAAGCAGTAGCTTTGAACACTAAACTGAACAATAACGTAACTGGGGAACACTAAACACAGTTACAATGCAAACGGTTGCTCTACTACCAAACTAATATCAATGAAATTATAATACAATTAAGCAGTTAACACAGGCACAGTTACAGTATAATTTATTAAATACAGTGAACTTCATTCAGACATACTGGAAACATTTTGGAGATGTATACTATCACAGGCGCATTTTCATCACTTGAACATGCCAGGAAATCTGATTTCAATTTCTGTGTGGCACTTGGCAAACTGTCAAACCTCTCAGTCGTAGAACACATCAGCTTCTCTGCCTTCTCTTCTGTCATTTCACAAGGAGCAGGCAATTTCATACACACCACATCTGTGGAGAAAATCCTTATTATGAACAGGTTACAAACTAGGCAATGTTGATTTCAGCAGAACCTCTCCTAATTGCTGAAACCAATCTACTCTCTAATTATGTTTGATGACATAATGGAGGACCCTGATTATGTCTGTCAAGACATTTACTTCCACACAACCCCTGGCAATGTCCGGTTGTTGCACGTGTACGTGAGCACACGTGCATATGCATGCATACGCGCGCGCGCGCGTGTGTGTGTGTGTGTTTTTTTTATAACAGGTACCAGAAGTCCACCTACATCATGATACACCACCATATTTTTCCAGTGAAATTAGAAAATTAAAGACAGAAATAATATGCAAACTTGGACAGCATATAGACAACAAATAATGTTAAGGGCAATGAAGACACACAGAGGAGCAATATTAAACAATTTCCTGTGAAAGCTATTAAAAGTTAACTAAAACCCAACTGTAATGCAGTTACAATATAAAGAGTTTCTACATTATAGAGTAAAATCAGAAATAAGGTGTGAACAAAATTTTTACTGTAACTTTCAATAAAAATATGATAAAAAATGAGGGCTAATATTAACAACCATTTTGGTCATACTATTAGACAGTGTATATATTTTAGGCATATTATAACAAGGTCTAGCTTAACTTTTAATGGTTCCCTGGCTAATGAGAGGAACAATATCCTATGCCATAATAAATTCACATCAACTACCACTAAATCTTGCACAAAGATTATGTACATAATCATCTTTATTAGTTATGGACTGGCATCCAAATTTGTCTGCACCAAAAGCAGTTAATACACCAAGGAAAACTGTTAAAATGCATTCAACTGTAAATTTTCTTGAAATGTCTGTAGCAATACAACTTCTGACAGGAACTAACTACTACACATGACATTTTAACATTCAACTTAATTGCCTTATGGCTGGTTTTAAAATATTATACTTCTTAAATTGGAAGATTTCTCATCTAGAAACTTATCTGAGAAACACTGTATTCTCTTGTTAACCTGACAGCATACATCCTAGACAAGATTTATTACAGACACCTTACCCAGTAATGTTTTGGCAAGGGGTAACCACTGTCCACAAAGGGCCTGTAATTGCACCCTGCCATCTGTATGACGCATGTCTCTGACAGTCAGCTTGATGTTCAGACTGTCTGCAATCTTTTGCAGTCTGTCCTTCTCCTAAAACATAATTATCAATACACTCTATGTAATATACCGCACTTATATTCGTCTTTGCTTGAATGATCAATGTATAATATTGATCCTACTGTACCCGAAGTTAAACAATCAATGATGATTAACCCATCAACAAAATGATACCATAAAGAATAAATGCAACTTATTCACTAGAAACAATCACTATTTGTAAACATGGTACAAAACCAAATCTGTCTGAACAGCTCATTCTATTTCTTTAATAAATGACATGGTTTCTTTTGAAGCAGCTGTAACTGTAACTATCTTTGTACTCACTGGCTAGTGGCCATGAAGATGAGTTTCAAAAACATGTGTCAATACACATATACCATATTCACCCAAATATAAAATGACCTGCCTTAACAATCTTCATCTCTTTCTGAACTTATGTTTTTATGTTACACCTTTCATCATTGCCCACAAAAATAATAACAAGAGGTTCACTACAAACTGTAAGCAAAGAAAATCAAATCTCACATTAAAATCAGATAATACAATGAGTTCAGTTAGTACAGTGACCATGATATGGGCTGGGTGACTGATGACTTCCAAGTAGTGGCCAGACATTTTTCTCTGTTCTCATGTGTTCAGACTGGCTCTGTGGCCCAAGCAGACTTATTCAACGGGTAATAACCAGGATCTCTTTCCCCTGGTGTAAAGCTGCCATGGCATGAGGGCTGCTACTTTTCTGTGTTTGTGTTGAGGTTAAAAATGACCGGAGCTATACCTACACTTCCCCCACGTGCTGTCACAGCGTTGTGTGTACTTGACAATTCGAACAACTGAAAACATACAGTACTCTGCATGCACACCTTGTTTAAAATTTAACACATTCCAGTATAATTAACGGTATAACCTTACGTACCTTTCTAATAACAACCGTATCATACACAGCCCAGATGTTCTCCAACACAAACTGGACAAACAAAGGTTTCTTGGCCTTTTCCTGTGCACCCTTCATAACTCGTTTTGTTTTAGCATGAAGGTAGAAATCTCCCCACAAAGTCTTCTGTAGAACTTTTTCATTAACACCTAATTTCTCTGCATACAATTTTGCAAAATCTTCTATACTGGAAAAGCAAAAGAAAACATGTTTTATAAATAAAAATATATAATTAATATTAGCTGCACAATACTAAATTAATCGCATGTAAACCTAAACAGATCCACAGCATGTAAAAGTTGAAATTACAGAAAATAGGATAAAATGCATAAGGAAATACAATGAGTGCAGTATCCTTGTACAAATACCACATACATCATGAGCAGTTTATAAAATGCCCTTTAATATTCTGATAAGAGTGATTTCAGGCTTCTGCCACTGTGCAAATAAGGTCTTCGCTCTTTTCGGTAGGTATCTTAGGTAACCAACATGCAATGCTCATGCACCATATTCTCATCTGTGACCTGTCCGGGTCTACAACATTTTTCCACATCATCTCATAAATGGCACAGTTTTTTAAAATAAAGTTACTGAAGATAAACTGTGTGTTTAGATTTTCTCTACAACTACTGCCTGAAATATTTTTCATTCTAGGAAGAAATGAGTGACATAAGGTCAAAAATGTATACGGACCTTCAATTAAAGTACCCAATATTATTCTTGTCATACTTGAATTTTTTCTACAGATTTTTGAAACATACTCAAATATCAAATTTCGTGAAAATCCGTCCAGTGGGAGTCAAATTGTTCCATGTGGACAGACAGACAAACATGACAAAGTTGATGGTCACTTTTCGCTATTTTGCAAACATGCCTAAAAATCAGAAATCAACTGTGCATTTTTATTCAAACTAACTAACTCTCTTGACAAGTTTAAACACAGTGAAAATAGAAATTTTTAATTGGAAAGCATGTACCACAGCGTTCACAACAGGAATAAGTATTCACATACTTATTTACTTCAAAGAACCAATAAACAGCAATTTCTTAAGCTATCAGATCTACTAACTGAGTGAATGTGGTAAAATTTCTTCTGTAATGAAATAAAAAAATTTCACAGTACAGATGCATACATCATCTATGTCAAATGCACATGACAGAAAAACCAAGACAAGAGTTTAAACCAGATATGTTACACTATACAGACATCTGGACATGGTGCAATCATGTTTAACCTTACCCAAAACCCCAACCATCCACAGCGCTGGCAAAAATTACATTCCCTTGATCCGGTGAAAAATACAGGTGAGAATCATCTTCATCCTCAAGCCCAGTACTCCAGTCATACAGAGATGTACTTGTCTTGTCTGAATCACCTTGTGACTGTGACTTTTCTGGTACTATTCGACCCAAAACTTCACTGGCAAATAATTCTCCCATAACAGCATTAACCTGAAGCAACAAGATACTGAAATGCAATGACATGCCTAGCAAAGGTAAGAACAATTCAATAAATGCTAACCCTTATAACAAAAAGCAATAAAACAAAAGTTTGTATATTACACATACACTCACAGGAGAGACAACAGACATGAACAACATTCACTTATTTACTTACTTCCTTACTCCATGGAGCAGAGTCCTTTTTGAGAAGCTACCAGGTATCCAGCTAGTCAAGAAATTTCCCGCAATTTATGGAACCCGAAGGCTCATTACCACAGCCACAAGTGCCCACCATCTGTCCCTATCCTCAGCCAGCTCAATCCAGTATAAGCCCCCACTTCCCACTTCCTGAAGATCCATCTTAATATTATCCTCCTGTCTACGCCTGGGTATCCCAAGTGGTCTCTTTCCCTCAGGTTTCCCCACCAAAACCCTGTATAAGCCTCTCCCCTCCCCCATATGAGCTACATGCCCCACCCATCTCATTCTTCTAGATTTTACAACACAATAATATTAGGTTAGGAGTACAGATCATTAAGCTCCCCATTATGTAGTTTGCTCCACTCCCCTGTTACCTCATCCCTCTTAGGCCCAACTATTCTCCTAAACACCCTATTCTCAAACACCCTCAGCCTACATTCCTCCCTCAATGTCAGCAACCAAGTTTCACACCCATACAATAGGCAAAATTATAGTTCTGCAAATCTTAATCTTTAAATTTTTGGATAGCAAACTGGAAGACAAAAGATTCTTCACCGAATAATAGCAAGCATTCCCTGACTTCAATCTGCTCTTAATTTCTTCCTGAATAGAATTTTGATTTGTTAAAGTTGTTCCCAAATATCTGACTCTTCCACCCTTTCAAAGGAACTATTATCAGTCTTCATACTGTGACTTCATCCTGCATTCTGATCTCGAGACATAAGCATGTACTTAGTTTTATCCACATTTATTTCTAGTCCAATCTCCTTACTAGACACTACCAAAGCTTCTGCATTTTCCTTTATAGTATGTACGCTTCCTCCCAACATATTAATATCATCAGTATAAACCAGAAGCTGATGTGTACCATTTAATTTCAAGCCATCCTGGTTTACCTGAACCCTCCTAATGGTGTACTCTAAAGCAAAGTTGAAGAGCAATGGCAATAAAACATTTCTTTGTTTCAAACCATTCCTAGTAGGAAACATGTCAGACAAATTCTTGCCTACCCGGACTCTGCTATACGTTTCAGTCAGACACTATTTTGTTAGCCTTACCAGTTTCATGGGGATACCAAACTGAATGAGAATATTATACAAGACCTCCCTCATAACTGAATCATAGGCTTTCTTGAAGTCTATAAAGAGCTGATGCAATGCTTCATTGTATTCCCATTTTTTTCTCAAGTATTTGAAGAATGCAAAATATATAATCAGTAGTTGACCTGTTGCATCAAAATCCACATTCATGATCCCCAATAATTTCATCTGCATATGGAATTAACCTAGACAGTAGGATGTTGGATAAAATTTTGTACATGGCTGGCAACAGTGATATGCCCCTATAATTAGCACAGTCTGTTTTATTGCCCTTCTTATAGATAGGCACATGATCGATTCCTTCCACTCCTCAGGCAATTTCTCCTTATTCCAAATGGAAATAATAAGTTTATGGATCTAAGAGTGAATTGTTCTACCCCCTACTTTAATCAGTTCTACTGGTATTTGATCAACACCTGGTGATCTGCGACTTTTTAGCTTTTCAATAGACAAATCAACCTCAAAGGCACTTGGCTCAGGCACTAGTGGTTCTGCTGTGTGTATTTCTGTCTGTCTAACATCATTAACCCCATATATATTCAACAGCTGAGAGAAATGGTGCATTTTAGGCTTAATCCTTTGATCTAAAGAAACCTAAACATTCTTCATCAAACCATAGTTTATACTGCTTCAATTCATGCAGTCATAGACTCTTTTTAGCTGAGGTTTTGATATTATCTTTAATGTTCTCCAAAGACCAATTTATGTCCTCGTTATCATGTCAGTTCTCCAAAGCTGCAAACCTGTTTGTAATCTCAATCTGATACTGTTTCTTAACCTTTAGCTCATTTAGCTTCCTGAGTTTAAATCTTTCCCCATCAAACTTCTGTGCTGCTTCTTTACTTACTGCCAATCTTTCCCTAACTTTTACAACCACCAGCTAATGATCAGTATCACAGTCAGCTCCCCTGAAACTTCTTGCATCTAGTATACTCGACTGCCATCTCCTATCTATCAATGTGTGATCCATCTGGTTGTGAGTCTTCCCATCAGGAGAGGTCCAGGTGTACTTATGAGTGTTTCGGTGCGGGGACATCCTACTCTTAACAAACAGATTTTTTGATGTGGCAAAGTTTACTATTCTAACCCCATTATCATTACTATCCTAATGTAGACTCTCATTCCCAGTTGTCGGTTTGAAAATATTCTCTCTCCCAACTTTTGCATTAAAATCTCCTAATAGATTTTCATAAGGTACTTAGTAAAATGATAAAAAAAAACCCTGCTCTAATTCCTCACAAAAACTGTCTTTTGAATCATCACTTTTCCCTCACTTGGTGAATGCACATTTAGAGCAATGATATTACACCAGCAACCTCTCAGAAATACATATGACATCCTACCACTAACCAACTCTACTCTCTTAACTGCTGATACTATTCTGTAATGTACAAAAAAATCCTGTTCTCAATTGATGATTTTCATTTACTTTTCCATAGAAAAAATTATAATCCCCTGCTCTTACTAAGCCCTCCTTGTTCCACCTAACCTCCTGCACACCCACTAAACCTAATTTATATCTTGCTAATTCCCTGGCTGCTCCTGTCAGTGAACCTGCCCTATACAGGCTACTAACATTGCACATACCAAATCTCATGTCCTTTTTTCATTGCTAAGGTTGCACCAAAGTATCAGTCTAGGTCCAAGACTTACTCTTTGACTGTTTTCCAACACAATACATTTGTATGGTGAGGAGACGTTAGCACCTTGCCCAACCCCCAAGCTGGAGGACCACCCTTTGTCGGCTGCCCGCAACTGCTTATTCAATATTTTTCCAGCTACCCTCCATATTGGAGGCCGTTCCTCCAACCGCAACCTGAGGATGCACCATGCCATGGTGACAAAGACCCACTTATCACAGAACAACATTCACTACTTGATTAAATAATGTGGTTGAGGAAGAACAAGAGAAAACTGAGTAGATAATTGTCCATGAACTGACAGGAAATTAGTTTCAACACACGTGCATACAAAGCGCTCATACTGAAGCAATGATGCATGTTTTATTTGTCCACCTTCACAGTGAAACCTTGTTACAGTATTTTCATCTGTGTTACCTCGCACAAACCCATGGAGCAGAGTTGGAAAGCTAAGAGTTGGTACATAACCAAGATATTGCCTGCCTTATATGAAACCCACCAGACAACTCCAGTTCACATTCTTATAAGCTATCTCTTTAAGATCCATCTTAATATATCATCCAAACTACATCTAGGTTTCCCAAGTAGTCTCTTCCATTCAGGTTTTCCAATGGAAATTCTGTTTGCACTTAACATCATTCTTCTGACCAAAATGTTCACCTTCCTTAGTCCAGAATCCCACGTAAACAATAAAACAAACACACATTTCTCAGGTGTATATTGTTTACATACCCTTGATTAATGTAAAGATTACTGCCTTCTGCGGTGTGAAACCTAGTCATTTGCAAACAGGTACAAATATTTTGGAGAAACATGCTGCTTCCACCTTTAGAGCAAATGCCTCTTCTACCTCAAAATGGGACGAAAGATTCCACCAAGATGTTGCTATGTATCTACCAAATTATGTGGCATCATGTCCCAAAGGCATTAATTTTCACAGGCCCCACTATGAGAACCTCAAATCATACACGATTAACCCCTTGACTGCCTAACACACACAGTGGATTTCTGACAACAGTTGATGTTAATTTAGAGCAGTGATTCTCAACACAGGCCATGTGTCACCCCAGTAGGCCACACTCTGTTTCTAAGGGGCCACACGCGCATGACAGAAAATCAGGGGGCCAGAGTAAGAATTGAGTGGGGCACCAACACTTCACTGTTTGAATAACATTTTTCAAATTTCAAATTGAATAAAAGGTTCTCTTCTCCCCTGCATCTGCTGCAGTACAGAAGAAAAAGTTTTATTTTATAGCTTTTCCAACATTTTATCTAATGGAATCTGGACTCTGTTGAGCAATTTATTTGCTGTCAAAAGTACACAACCACCTTGACGTTGTGAAGAGAGAAGATCTTCGCTTATCACTGACCACACTGGAACTGTGCATTCAAAAACTTGCAAGTGTTAATTAGGCCCAAGAAACACGCTGAATATAATGCCAATTATTAACAGAATAATGTTACTTGTGTAAGTAAACAATGTTATATCTAAACAAAATATTTGAAAACAATACAGTATTGTACATAAAAGTAATATAACTATATTCTAATATATAAATCAAGACTGTGGATTATAAAGTACTTTATCTTAACAAGTAACAGCATCTATTGGGGGGG
>Ga0268261_10001483_pt1 | contig 16162 bp, 8 predicted proteins | sample TergutNc150P1_FD_190353 | JGI IMG/M metagenome (GOLD analysis project Ga0268261, IMG submission 190353) | Nasutitermes corniger P1 segment gut microbial community from laboratory colony in Florida, USA - Nc150 P1 (SPAdes) (version 2) | ecosystem: Host-associated > Arthropoda: Insects > Digestive...
CCCCCCCCAAAAAAAAAAAAAAAAACCTGGACACCCATGCTTTACAGTAATGGTTTATCAGGTATGTTCTCTTTTTGCTGTGTGTTAGGTAAACACCAGCATAATAATTTTGTATTGTAATCTGAGGTTTTCAAATTGCACTAAACTGCAACATGTAAGAGAATAAATGCAGATATTATTATATACTGGTTGTCTGCTTTGATGGTTATGCATTGAATGTTGATTGTTAAGTACACAGGAAAGATGATCCAGTTTAAAGTTAAAAATGCTGAACAGCTGGAACATGATATATGGCCAAACTCTGAAAGCAGAAGTTACAGATTAGGTACAAGTTATGAAAACTTCAGGCCAGGAATAAATCCTAACATCATTATTCCTTATAGAGGTTTATGAATTGTTACTGATCTCCCTTTGACTGCTGTTCACCTGTTTTCTGGATCTCCTGACTTGATTTTTGAAGTTCGCATTACAGTGCCATGTTTATCATAGCCAGGAGGCTGGGATAGTGTAGTCGATATAGTGACTTGCTGCAGTATGGACAGTCTGGGGTTCGAACCTGGTGGAGGCAAAATATTCTGCACCCCTTCAGACTGGCTCACATGTTCACTCAGCTTCCAGTAAAGCAGCCTGGGCATGGCATAGATTACCTACACCCATCTAGCACCAAGATTAAAGAAGGGATAGAGCTGTTCCTGTACCCCTTCTGTGCCTTCGTTGCAATTTACAGGGCAAACGCTACCTCCTTTTTTCCTTCATAGCCATGCAAGTTCACTGTTCTTGCTCATGCTCCTGTTTTAAAAAAGGTTAAGCTATCCCATTACAGATCTGGGCAGGCTGTTATGGCTCCAAGAGGTTGAAGTTCCCAGAACTTCTAGGAATTCTGCACCCTGAGGTGGCAAGGTTGTCAGCCCTATGCACCAGTCACCATCACCCCCCCCCCCAGGAGTTACCCCTGGTACTAATTTCTGTTAGAGGCAGAGTTAACCCCAGGGCTATAGCAGGCTGGAAGGATTAGGTCATTGAAGAATCCCCATAACCCCATCAGGAATTGGGAACCTCATGCTCCCATCTTGGTGTAGCATTGTTATCCATTTAAGAAATAATGGTCAGTGTATCAAGAAGAAGATTGTCCTTTGTGGCTGCATACATCTTCTGTTATGAAAATGTATGTTCAGCTCTGTAAATGTCAAATGCTTATATATGAAATGGTTTTGTACAGAGCAGTGATTTATATGTTACCTGTATGTTTGCCTTTGTTTGTGTAGTGTTGTAGCCCTTGTTTTTTGTTACTGTACTCAGTAATTTATTTAACTAGCAAGATGACTACGGCATAATACTGTGCAATATGAAGGATCATACAAGGTCTGATCACAAATAATTAAAGACTAATTCATAGCTGAGAGGAATTAATCGACACATTGATGTGAATGTGTTTAACACACCATGACATATCACTGTGTGGTCAGGTGTGTTTATAACTTGTTCCATTTTTTCATTTATTTGTGAACAGTGTTGAAAGCCTGAATGGTTTTATTACATGCTAGCTTCAAGATATATGAGAATAGAAAACAACTATTGAATGATGTCTGGGCGTAAAGAACAACATACACTTTAAATTTTTTTGTCTTCAGTAAGCTGGCAATGAAAACTGCATAGTTGATGCACATTGTATTTTGAGATACACTAAGGTTCCTTCCGTGCATTTTGTATTAGTATCTTCAAGGTGGAATGATTATCCTGGGCATTGTTCAAGCAGTAGAAGTGAACAGTCCGTATTTCAAGCAGGTGATTTAGTGCAACATGACATGAATTGTTTATGACATGGCAGAAGAGGTAGTTGTGGCTTATGTTAGACCATTTTAACTGAATATGTGAGAATGAATTTTCTCAGACACTTTGTCCCATGATTGCTGCTGACACAGGAGTGAAAAAGAAAAGTGCCTGTTACATGCACCTGACTTGAGCTGAAGAAAACCTCTAGAAAATTACATAACAAGTGTTGGAACATGGCTGTACAGAAATGGCATAAAAACCAAGCAGCACTCATCACATTAACGAAGAAAAGAAGACATTAAAGCCAAAATGATGTTGATTGCTCTGGCTGATTACATGGGTGTTATGGTGGGTACCACGAGAATCCTCAACCAGGTCCTGTTATGAACTGTAATTTGTATTTATAGGTGATGAGACATCTGGGTGATGTGGACAAATTCACTGTGACAGTACCCTTTGTTAGTCCACCTTGAGCAGCAGTTTTTAGTAAATACAGTATTTCACAAGTCAAATTGCATCCCTTCTCATTGGGTATGGCTCTTCATTCCTTTTTTTCTATTCCTTAATCTTAATGGAACCATGAAACAAAGACGGTTAAACATAGTGTGCAAGTGCAACTGTTGATGATCCTGAAAACTGAACTCTGGAACTGCGTACAGCAATGAAGGAGTGTTTCTGCTGAAGCAAAATGCTTTGTTGTAAATTTTGTGTCATAGTTTTCTCAGATCCAGTCTCAGTATTACTTGATCAGACCTGATGCAAAGTGTAATATAAAATTAGAGTGTGGGGATTGCATTGAGGCTGTGATCTTTGTTGATTTCTGTTTATCTGGTACATGAATAACATTTAGCATAATAATGTTCATTTACTTACAGGCTGAGCCATTTTGGAAGGCAGTTGATGTAACTGAATTTCCGCAGTATCGAGAATATGTGGCACATCCCATGGATCTATCCTTGCTGGAGCGTAATATTAAAAAGAGGATGTATGGTAGCACTGAGGCATTTGTAGCTGACACAAAGTGGATTCTTCATAATTGCATCATATTTAATACTTGTAAGTTGGTCTTTGTTTCTTTCAATATTGATAATATTTTGGAAATTTATTTTGGACAGAAGTATTAAAAAAAAATAAGTTGTTACAGTATTCATACCGTTCACATGGTATGCTTCAAATCCTACTTTAGGTTTAACAGAACTCATTAATATGTATGATATTCAACTAATTCAGTGTGAACCTTTTGTTCTTATTAGGCCCAATTTCTGCGAGCTTTTTAATGAGTTGAACTACTTTATTTTAAGAGCTCTTTTTATTTGATGTTCGTGGATCCATGCATCATAGTACAATTCATAAAAAAAAAAAATCAACAAGATGCAACAATGTATCGGAATTTTATTATTCCATATTTATATGAAGCTCAACATGTTTTGGACAACACACCGCCCATCACCAGGAGCCTAAAACTGCACTGGCAGCCTCCGTGGTTTTTCATACATGGGAGGTTGTTGGACGTGTAGATGGTAGATGTTGTCAGGCACATTCTGTGGGAGAGGGAGAGAGAGGGGAGGGAGAGTTTATGAGCTACTTTGAGATTTTTGTTCATTCTTTAGTTTCTGTAGACATACCAGAAGATAAAAACCTCCCATCACCATCACATTCTGTTATATTTTACAAGAGAAAGTTAAGTTAAAATGTATTAAATTTGTTTTAAGTATTGTTTTTGGAAAGTGTGGTGCTTGGTTTTTTTCTTTGTGACAAGAAGAGAGAAGGACTGTTGGTATTTTTAAGCAAGTGCTAAGGAGAATTTTTGAACCTCGGATGATGTACTGCAGGGGAATGGTGGAAATTATGTAGTGAGGAGTTTCATAATTTGTATGCTTCCTGCAGGATGCAGATGGAGGGAAGTATACAACATGCATGAAGGAAACAAGCAATTCTTCCAGTTTTTCTTGGAGAATAGTGTGGGAAGGTGTTTTGTGAAGGATGTATGCATAACTGGGGGGACTTTGCTCTCAGAACTGTTTGCAGCAGTTCACAGCGATTCTAGATAACACAAGAGATTAACGTTAACAAAACATATACAGTATGATTGGAAGTCACTAGCTTTATATAATTGAATCCAAGGGTCAGTTATTGTAGTAGGTTTGTGTAAACTCCCTTTTTCATGAAAATTTGAGGCATATGCAGAATTTTTTTTTATTGAACCCTTTTAGTTGTGCTTAAAAATACAATAAGATCTGGTGCATTGTGAATGCGTATGTCGGCCTCTCGAACGTCTGATATGTTGACAGGTTATGTAAGCTGATAAGCTTGCTCAGGCTGCTCTTGCAACTCCCCTGTGAATTCTTGTAGCCCCTCAAGGACCCAAGCACCAATATAGTGCCCTGTTCAGAGAGGATGTAGAATTCACTCATTTCCCTTACATTTTGTATCCATCTGTACATAAAAACGGTAATCATTGTTCCTCCACACTGATGATTTCCATTACTGTTGTCTAGATATGGACTTCACCTCCAGAGAAAAATAACAAATACAATTTTTCATAAAATTGATGAAGTGATATGCCTTGATAATTACCGCCAGTCTTATTGTCATTTTATTAAAGATGCAATGATTTTTTTTAGCTTCCCTAGTACTTCTTTGTTATTGTAAATAACATGTAATATTTTACCTCCTACTTAAATGAGTTTTGTCAGAATTTTAGCAGTGCCTGGTGGTTTATACCATTCCTGCCTATTCAGAGTATTGTGGGAATTGCTTGTGTGTTACCATTTTTATATATTACCAAGTTGTTGGTAATTTTCCATAAATCTAATTACTGATTTTGTTTTCAGATGATCTCTCTGTTTTCATTGTTGGAAGTTCTCTGAGTTTCACCAGTCAGTTGGATCAGTAGGATATGTGTTGCAGAAAATAAGTTCATTATGAGTTATTCTTGGTTGAAGCATTTCTGTTTTGCCTGGTCTTGTTTCTTAAAGCAGGCTCCCTTTCCCTCCATAACACTTGGAAAATGTGTGTTTGTTGCAGATCAGTCCCGTTTGACAGGCATAGCCAAGGTACTACTAAAGATCTGCAAACAGGAAATGTCTGAAATTGAAAACTGTCCAGACTGCTACCTCAATGCACACATACGCAAGGATTCATGGTTTATTGAAGTTTGTGTAAGTACAGAAGCTGCAATGAAATCTGTGTTGAGGAATATTATGCATTGTCATATAGGAGTTTGTATGGTCTATGGAAGTTTTATAGGTCCTGCCCAGACTTGGTTGAAGTGTAAGTGGTAACTCTTCAGACCGGTATTTGGGAGGTGTTTGATACGTACTGTGCGTACCTGCTCTTCTGGCTGAGATTATTCTTTATAAATAATGTTATGATTTAACTGAAGGATAAAGTTATTGGGCATTTTAGAATTTCTTTCATTATGACGAATTTAGTAAGTTGTACACATCACTTAGTATTATTACAACAAGGAACTGCAGAAAAATATTACAATAATTATATTATTATTAAAATATTACTATAGTCTCAATATTCAGTGCCATGAATACCTCCAGTCTTGTACAATAATTGACGTAACACGTGAACTACATAAGATGGAATTGAAATGGGAACTGCTGTGTGTGTATGTGTGTGTCAAATGTATGTGTAAAGATACTGAGATGTGTTTTAGACATTCACATAGGGGCTGTATTGCTTTTTGATCCAGTGTGTGGATGCCAGTTTATGCAGTGTAAGTAAAAATAGCATCACATTTGAGATAGGGTATACAGTTTACTTTCCAGAACTTCAGGCTAGAGGCCCCAGCATTATGAGACACCTTCAACATCAGCTGCTAATGAAGGGTGGCACAATTGTCTTGGACAGTCATACCTGGTCACAGATGGGTACAGATAAATTTATTGGAGTTTAGAATTGTAGATATAATGTATGTTATGTCATTGACGTTTTCCCTTACAGCGTAAACCACACATTCTTGTTTGGGCCAAACTGAAGGGCTTCCCCTTTTGGCCTGCCAAAGTGATGCGAACCAACAAAGAGGGGATGGTAGATGTGAGATTCTTTGGAGCACATGACAGAGCCTGGGTGCCTGTCAGAGAGTGTTTCCTGTACAGCAAAGCCATTCCTGCATCTGCTCGCAACAAGAAACGTAACAATCTGGATGCTTGCATCGAGGTACTCAGGCTATATCTTTTTCATTTTTAATAGCCCTGGAATTTCAGACTATATTTTAGAGCTTTTAGTTCAAGAATGAATGTGAATGTTTGTTTTAAACTAGTGAAGGTAAAACATATGTGTGACTGAAACATGTCAGGATTATTTGTACAGGCAAACATTTGCATGGTTCTTTTATTATTTAGAGTAGCGTAAAGGAATGAGATGCTTGATTTCAGTTGCGTTTTATATCATCTAAATGGTTGATAGGGAAATTTAAAAATCAGAAGGGATTGGAAGTGAATGGAAGAGTGCTTTCATTGCTGATGCATGCTAATGCTAGTGATTGATTGGGAAGAAGTAAACTATCACAGATTGGACTTACACATCCATAACATTAATTCTCACTTTCCTTCCGAGCCACATTTTTTTTGGACAAAATTTTAAAAGGGTGATTAAGGCATTATGACGATTTTATAACAAAGTCAGTTGTAGAGGTAAATGAAATTGTCGTTAGTTATCATACCATACAAGTTCTACAGCAAAAACTCTCAATATTAAATTTTCCCTTTATGAATGACCTAAGTGAAAATTTGAGGAAATGTTCGTATATTCGCAGAAGATTTCCCCTGAAAACACTTCCCACGATACAGAGTATGTTTACACAAAATGTTTTAACTGTCACTCTTGTATTAAAGAAATAATTAAAAATATACAGTGAAACTACCATTTAAAGTTTCTTTGAGGTGTAGGGAATATGAATGCTAATTTTCAGGAAATGGAATGTGTATTTAAATTTTAGTACATGCTTCATGAAAAACGTGAATATTATTTGAACAGAAAAAGATAAAATTATGAAATAAAGTACATTATGTGGAAAATAGAGCAGAGATTATGCAGCATGTCTTATAAAATTCAGAAATTTCCTTGTCACATAAATACAAAAATTAACATTTAAGGATGTTTTCCTATGTGCCTACTATAAGTAGTAAACTGGCTGACTAATTGAGGAAAATCTGAATTAGTGGAAATATAACACTGAATTTATATTGTTGGAATAAATGAAACTAAAGATTAAAAGGGGGGGAAACCTTGAACTAAGGGACGTTAAATGTGGTCCACTGTATATGTGGATCATTGAACTGTCAACATCCAGAATATTTAAAAGAAGACAAAAGTATTAGTGTAAGTTCATTGTTTATGCAATTCAAGTAACAATTAGTCTTGTAAGGTAACCCAAGAATCTAGTTTCTAATGTATTGGGTCATAGTCATTACTCCTGCATTGTCATTTCTGGTGTTGCAATTCAGCTGGACCAAACATTCCTTAATGCAATAACATTTCAGCCCCTTGAAACAGTTTTGCACATTTTGTATATTTTGAAGGCTGATCATAACTTGAACTCTCCACCATCTCTCATTTGGCTTTGTATACCACATCTCTACATATACATTCAGGCATTTTAGTCACTAAATAACTTATACTCCAAACCCTGATGAACCACTTGTTATGTTTTATGTTCTTAGCACCCACTTGGTACTGGAGGCAGCCATGCTTGCTATGACTATCAAAAGAAAGTCTGCAGCACCTAGATTATTCATAATTTTTTTCTCATATAGGATATGAAAAAATACTCTTTCTTCAGCCTCTTGCATTTGTTACTTTCTAGTGTACATTTCAGATGTACATTTTGTACGTCGTATGTTTCCTTGTGGTAAGTGGACTGGCTGAAATGGTGTTGACAGTGATGTTTGAATCCAATTTTACATTTTTTCTGATGGTTTAGGAGGTTGAACAGCATACCAGAAAGTTGCGAGATAAGTTTGGTGTGTTTGAGCATGCTCCTTTCCGTACACATTTTGATCCATCTCAAGAACGGGAGCAATTACGTATGTTGCTGCCAAGTTATGATGATGGAGGAGGACTACCTAGCTCTAAACGCAGCAAGCTTCTAGGAGGAGGCTACACAGTTCGTGCATACCAGCGTTCTCAACAGTCCAACAGAGAGGCACAGGTATGCACTCATATATTTGTAAACTATAGTGTAAGTATGATAGTGATAGTATTTGATTGAATAATAATTATCAGAACAGTAAATCTATGTTGATTTGTATACTTTGTCATCACATGGCAGAGATATTTGAATAGAAACCTGGAAGTATGGTTGTTAGTTGCCACACCATTCTCTGTAATGCATTGAAGGTACATTTACAGACATGGTATGAAAAATGAGGTCAGATTGGATGGCTTATCATTGCAGCAATTACTGGTCAGCATATCATACAAACATCATGACAGGTTGTGAAACATGGCATATTGTACATATTTCCCAAAGTAAATGACACCAGTGAATACTGGGAATCATTGGACAAATCTTAATGCTGAAGTTACCATAATTGCTGACAGCTATTAATTATCGAACAGATCACTCAAAAAGGAAGGTGTTGGTAGGGTTTTGCACTGGTAGGGCATTGTACAGGTTAATACCTGTTTGTAAGGGCACTGTGACGAACGGGAAGAGGTACCAGCATGTACATGGCGGTCTTGAGGAGACATTTGACCTCAAGTATTTCACAATGTGGGCGGTTAAAGGTTGTGTGCTCACGCATAAAAATGTCTCAGCACATCAGTCCTTGTTTCTGAAGCAGCATTTTTTGAAACCTTGTCTACCTCTTTCAGTGTGGTTGAAGGAAGGACAGAAGGGATTTAACTGTTAATATACATATGAAAAACCACTGTCCCATTGAATGTTTATCCTTTTTGTTCAAAACAGAAAACATTATTGTGCAGTGGGTATTTAAGTTTCACAGTGCTTTAGCCATGAGCCAGAAAGGTGGGAGTTAAAAGGCCATATGTTAAAGGTTAAATTCAAAAGTGAATTGGTTCAAGTGGCTTTGAAGATGGCATTGCAGGTCATGTGGTGGCTTGCAGAAATGTTTAAATGCCTGTACAGAGTGTAGAAGGATTGTTTAGCAGCAGGAGAACATTATTTTGAAGGCAGCTGTGTCTGAGGGCTTCTTCATGCTGTCGGAGTTGAGAAATGGCTCTTGTCCCAGAACATTTGAAGGTATCACATACCTAATATAAGAACATGTTATTGGCAGTGTCCACTGTTTTCTGTAATTCCGTTTTGTAGAGGTTATATCCAGGTACATTGTTCAGAATACTGTATCTTCATTAGTATTAAACTGAACCGAGTAGCTGAACCACACAATGAGGCTTACATAATTAAAATTGTGACAGCTTATTCAGTCAAGTAGCCATCTGTGGTCAAGGTAATCAGATTTTTATCTTTGATAGGGTCATTTTGAATTTTTTGCTTCAACAGATCCAGAAGTTTGTGGTTTCCATTCAGTTTCCCAACTAGTTAGCATTAAGCAGCTCTTTTCTCACATGTAAAGACAGCCAAAATGTAAACTAACTATTCATATCCATCAATTACTAAGTTTACAGAAGTTAGGAAGTACAATCTGTGAAATATGCAAAGTTCATCATTTTTCACCATAATCACCCCTTTTTTCAATGCGTATTGTTTGGTGTTTCACAAGCCTTCTGATCCCAGCTTCAATGAAAGTTTTTGGCTCATCTTACCTCTTTGGTGCCTCTTTGTTTGTAGGACTAAATCTGTTTACTAAATGACTGTTTATTTAGATGACGAATATAAAAAATCATTTTAAATGCATATGTTGTAAGAGAAAGTGCAAGAAAATGTAACATATATGACTTATATTGTCTCTCTATCAGACAGTTTTGAACACTTGTTCATATGAGTTGACAGCTGTATTTATGGAACCCTCTTAAATTTTAATCTATTATGATTTGTAAGGTACAGCATGTGATCCCTTTTTTACTGGTGGACCCTGTAATTATCTGCTATTGTATTTGTATATTGATATATTTCTTCGTAACATTTTGTAAAATTTTCTGACACATTGTTGTCATTAGCAATGTAGAAACAATAAAACACTGTATATTTAAATATAAAATATGTTATGTTTTCTTTCAGGAAAGAAAGAAAATTAAAACTTATGAGACTGAAGAATTGAATGCTACAGTTGATATTGACCAGTCAGTTGACAGAAACAGCAGAACTAAAAAAAGAAAACTTTGGGATGGAGATGGATGTAGTGACAACGAAAAGAGAGCAAGCCGATCGTACAAAAGGACGGCCAGTGGCAGTAGTGTGTCTCGGCAGAATAGCAGCAGCAGTAATAGTAGTAGTAGCAGAAGTAGTAGCAGCAGCGAAGACAGTCAGGAAAGTGATGATGGAACACGGCAAGACAGAGGAAGTAGTGTGGATGCTGAGGGAAGTGGTAAGAGTGCATCTCTTATAGAGTGGTCTAGGTTTGAAGAGAGTGCTGCAAAACTGAGTGCTGCTGTGGAGGGTGGTGGAAGTGATGATGACAAGCAGAGCATTACTTCAGAGAACAGGAAACTGAGGGATGGAGATGATAGCAGGGACAGTGTGCTTCCATGTAATGATGCTAAAGTAAGGAAATATTGCACTAGCACAGAGACTAGCAAAGTGGAGAAATGTGCAAGTGTACCTGCTGAGGTAGTGAAGAAGGTTTTGGTGAGTCCAAGTATTGCAGACAAGCTTCAGGAGAAGCTGTTGAGATTACAGAGGTCCAGTAAAGAATTTAAAGATGCTGAGGATGCTTCTTCTGAAGAAATCTCTGGAACTATGTCTGAGGAACAGACAGTGGAGAATAAGACTGAAAAAGATTCAAAAAGCTTTGAAGACTGTGAAACTTTATCAGTCAGTGTCAAGGAAAGTGATGGAATGACAGATTTTTATCTTGAAACATCATCACATGATAAGACAAGAAAGCCAGAAGATGGTGAAATTAGAAGAGAGGAAAACAATGACTCATCTGGCTTACAAGATGAAACAGATAAGAGAGAAAGGTCAGAGTCACCTGTTGTCAATAAGACACCACTCAGAGCCAAACCTAAATGTTATGGTAAAAAGTACTTACCTAGGGTGGTTCTACATAATTTGGTTTTGCCTCCTGGTAAAATACTGGCAGGGAAAATAAGAAGTGTAACAGGGAACATTGTATCTGACCAAAAACTTCTTGCAACAAAAGCAAAACATTTTTTGCTGCCTGCAGGGAGTAACCAGGATCAGGAAATATCCCCAAAGGAACAGCATACATGCAAGATTACTTCAGTTGAGGATAACAAAAAAACTTCTTGTCCAGAGAGCTTGCTTAAATACAGGTTAGAAGTTCCCAGTGTTTATGAAACGTGCATGTCCTATGATTCAGAAACGTCAGGCCAAAACCTTGATGTTGCCAAAAAAGACAGTAATGTTAATCCTGAAATTTTCCCATGTTCATTTATTTCTGCTCATGAACCTAATGTAGTTGGAAGTGATAAACTTCAAGTGGTCCAGAACTGTGGTCCCACAGATGTAAAAATGAAGAGTGTAATGAGTGATAATTCCAGTGAAAGTGGAGATGGTGATATTGTAATGGACTTTTCAAAACGGACACCAGAGCATGGATATAGTAAATGTAGCTACAATGACATTGTTTTTGAAAATGGTGCTAAGACTGTTAATGCTAGTAAAGTGCAAGATACTGAGTTCAATGAGCAGGCAGAAGCAATAGCTGAGAGTGATGTAAAACTGGATGGTCATCAGCTGTCTCTGAGTGCAACAGAACACACTCAAGAAAAGAGTAGTGCACTGGAACCTGCTCAGGAAATAGTGAAGGATTCAGAAGCTTCACAATGCTCTGCAGAAGAATTAGAAGCAGGATCAAACGTGGGTACAGAGTGCCTTAGTAAAGAAGTGACTGCCACTGACATACCTCCTGGTGACAGGGCTGCTCTGTGTGGGTCCCAGAGCAAAACTGCTGTTATTTCTAGTTCAGTTTCAGATTCTGGTAATGCAGATTTGAATCCTATACAGAACAGATCTGAAAGTGAGCCCCCCACTGAAGAAGGAAACACTAGTGTGTTTTCTGGAGCACATAATGTAGGTAAAGCAGCTTACCAAGAAAGTGACTTACCAAATGCAGAAGCAACATGTACTGGGGATGACAAGGAACATTCTCGTTCAAGTAGTAATAGTCCTAAGGACAATTGTGATGTGTCCCTCAAGCTAAGTATTCCTCAGACTGCTGTGCTGAAGGTCTATCCTGCAAAAACTAGTAAGGCTCTGGATAAAAAGATAATAGACTCTAAGATAAGTGAATTGAATAAATCTGAGTTGTTTCAGAGTGATGTTACTGTCACTCCTACAGTTGTAGTCAGCGCATGTGCAGAAAAGGAGGTTGTTGCAGATAGAGTAGATATATCTGTGGTCAGTGCAAGTGCAGAAAAGGAGGATGTTGCAGATAGGGGAGATACATCTGTGGTCAGTGCAAGTGCAGAAAAGGAGGATGTTGCAGATAGAGCAGATACATCTGTGGTCAGTGCAAGTGCAGAAAAGCAGGATGTTACAGATAGAGCAGATACATCTGTGGTCAGTGCAAGTGCAGAAAAGCAGGATGTTGCAAATAGAGCAGATACATCTGTGGTCAGTGCAAGTGCAGAAAAGCAGGATGTTGCAGATAGAGCAGATACATCTGTGGTCAGTGCAAGTGCAGAAAAGCAGGATGTTACAGATAGAGCAGATACATCTGTGGTCAGTGCAAGTGCAGAAAAGGAGGATGTTGCAGATAGAGCAGATACATCTGTGGTCAGTGCAAGTGCAGAAAAGGAGGTTGTTGCAGATAGAGCAGATACATCTGTGGTCAGTGCATGTGCAGAAAAGGAGGATGTTGCAGATAGAGCAGATACATCTGTGGTCGGTGCATGTGCAGAAAAGGAGGATGTTGCAGATAGAGCAGATACATCTGTGGTCAGTGCATGTGCAGAAAAGGAGGATGTTGCAGATAGAGCAGATACATCTGTGGTCAGTGCATGTGCAGAAAAGGAGGATGTTGCAGATAGAGCAGATACATCTGTGGTCAGTGCATGTGCAGAAAAGGAGGATGTTGCAGATAGAGCAGATACATCTGTGGTCAGTGCATGTGCAGAAAAGGAGGATGTTGCAGATAGAGCAAATACCACTACTCTTAAAGCAACTGATGGCTTTAGTATTTTTGACAAAAAAATTAAAGAAGAGCCTTTAGATCCTGATGAATTAGTGGCAGAGTCATCCACTGCCTCTATTGTGACACTTCCCAGTTGTGAGAGTTTGGCCAAGACATCATCTGAACTCACATGCCAGAAAGGAGCAAATGGTGACAAGTTTAATAAAGGGAAAATAATTTTGAATAAGAAGCTGACTGTGTCCTTGTTAGACGATAAAGACAGATTAGCAAGTAATGATAGTCCGTCTTCTCTGTCAGAGAAAGATGGGATTTTTCCATCACTTTTTCTAGACCCAAGTATAACAATAACTGTGATCAATGACAAACAGAGTGAGACTGCTGAGGCACCACTTTTAGGTAGGAGTAAAGTTGGCAGTGGTGACATAAATGTCAGTGAACTTAGGGCTAGTGTGAATCTTTCAAAAGATATTAGTTTAACAGTGGTTGGTGCAGGTTATGATGAACATCATTCTAGTTCAGCTAAGGGAATGTCAGGTTCTGTTACATCATTGGACATGGAGTGTGATCATGAGAGTGAAAATGATTCGCATAACTCCTCAACAAATGCATCCTCTGGTTTAGTTCCTGTAACTGTCCAGAATTCTGTGACTAGACAGAACAATACTAATAAACAAAAGAAAGTTAGACCTTCAAGTGGCAGTGAGACTCTGCAAGCACGATCTAGAGCTAGGAAATCATTTCCTAACAGGCCAGTTTTCACAAATGTAAAAGGGAAATCCCACCCTGAGCTTGTTAATGGGGTTGGTGCATTTGGTAACAAATTGTCAACACAAAGGCGTAATTCTTCTGGTACAAACTCAAACAGTTCAGACTCACGGCGTAATTCATATGCAACTTCACCTCAGGAGATGCTGATCTCAACACAGCAGGCAGGAGACACGATTACAGAGAACTTTGGTGGCAATGATAACAACAACAATAATCCTGGTAGTGCAATGGTTGTGTTACCTCCTATGTTAGGCACTCCAACAACAAACCATATTCAGGCCCTGAGAGCAGTGAATAGTAATATTGGCTCACCATCTCATATAGTGAACAGTGGTCCAGACATGATTCCTTCACGGATGATGCAAGTTTCTCACAACCAAACTCACCCAGTGGGAAGTGGAACCAAGATTTCGCCAGCAGGACAAGGGCATTCTCGCATGCCTCCTCAGCTTCAGCCTCGACCACCAGGCCCCCTCCTGTCACAACACCCTCCCTCTGTACCATCAGAGGCTGGGCCTATGTCTGCAGAGCTCAACAGACATGCACACAAGGTACTTATTATTTTATTAGTACTGGTGGATTATACTTAAAATAATCTTATTCTCTGTAAGCAACTGTGTTCATAACTCTGTAACATCATAATTGCATTCATCAGGACATTTGTTAACTGAAATACATTGAATGATACTGATATCACACTCCTAATAGTATTTGGTAAATTTCTATTTGAAATAAGTCTGAGTAAAGCTAGTATAACACGTTTGATTTGTGTTAGCTTTCTGAATGGTTATGGAGGGATAAATATATGAACTTATGAAGTGCTACCCAAAAGTCCCCAAAATTTGAATACAGCGTGAAAATCACTTGTAGTACAGTTGTGTGCCACGAGGTGTTGTGAGCTGTATCCTTTGTGAACCAATATGCCAAGCAGTGTTGGGCTGTGTGGACGTGCGTGTTTTTTCTGTGCATTTTTTTGACGTCATGTTAGTGCTGTTTTGTGATTGTGTCGACCTGCTAAAATGACTGATGTGAAGGAGCAACGGATTTGAATCAAATTCTGCTTCAAACTCAGCAAGACAGCAGTGGAAACACACAGAATGTTTAAAGAAGCATTTGGTGATAATGCCCTTGGCCAAACACAAACCTACAAATGGTTTAAGTGTTTCAAGAATGGATGGATGTCAGTCAAGGATGAGTGTTCTAGATGACCTTCGACTGGAACTACAACCAAAAATATGGCAGAAGTGCAAGAGGCTATCCTGAGAGAGCAATGACAAATGATTCACAATGTTTGCAACATTGTTGGACTGTCTTACGGAATATGCCAGCAAATTTTGTTAGATGAGCTCATCATGCGTCACAGTCAAAATTTGTGCCAAGGCTGATGAGCAGTGACCAAAATGAATACCACATTGCTGTCTGCCCAGAGCTCAAGGAACAGGCTGAAAATAACCCCAACTTCATCACCAACATCATTACTGGTGACTAATCTTGGGTATTTGGGTACGATCTCGTGGCAAAGCAGCAGTAATCTCAGTGGAAGACTCCAACTTCACTACGACTGAAGAAAGCACGACAAGGTCGGAGCAGTGTCAATGCAATGTTTTTATTTTTTATTTTTTTATTTACTTTATTTTATTTTTATTTTTGTTTATTTATTTTGGGGGGGGGGGCATTGAATGCATTGTGCATAAGGAATTTTTTCCACCAGGACAGACGGTGAATGGAAAATTCTATTGCAACATTCTGAGGCAATTGAGGGACAACATACGGCGCAAACGTCCAGACATTTGGCGCGACAACTCCTGGACCCTACATTATGACAATGCTCCGGCTCACGTGTCACTTGTTGTGTAGCAGTTTTTGGCTTTGACAAACACTACAGTCATCTCCCACCCTCCCTACTCACTGAACCTCGCCCCCTGTAATTTTTTCTTATTCCCAAAGATGAAATTGAAGCTCAAGGGGCGATGTTTTGACAACATTGAAGAGATTCAGACCAAATTACAGGACAGGATGGAGACACTGATGCGAAATGACTTCCAGCAGTACTGCCGATCATGGAAATCCCTCTGAGATCATTGTGTCAATGCAGAAGGGGACTGCTTCAAAGGGGATGGAGGCAAACAGAAATTTCAATAAGTGGCTAAGCTGCAGCAGAAGAATTTTGGGAACTCTTGGGTAGCACCTCACATATTAGGGAGGAAATTAACCCTTAGGTGACTAATGTTATATATATATGGAGCACCCATTCTTGATGTTTCTAGATCACACACGACGCACCACAGTCGGTAGGACTCCTCTGGAAGAGTGATCAGCTCGTCGCAGAGACCTCTACCTGACAACACACGACACTCACAACAGACAAATATCTGTGCCCCCGGTGGGATTCGAACCCACGATCTCAGCAGGCGAGCGGCCCT
>Ga0268261_10001484_pt1 | contig 16162 bp, 15 predicted proteins | sample TergutNc150P1_FD_190353 | JGI IMG/M metagenome (GOLD analysis project Ga0268261, IMG submission 190353) | Nasutitermes corniger P1 segment gut microbial community from laboratory colony in Florida, USA - Nc150 P1 (SPAdes) (version 2) | ecosystem: Host-associated > Arthropoda: Insects >...
GGACACTGTGCGGTATGCCTTTGCTATTTTGATATTTATAAGTCTTTGTACTCTTACTAACTTTGATTTATAACTGGATTTATCTATAGCTTTTCTCCAGACCGGTGTGCCGTATAAGAGCAGAGGTAGTATTCCTCCTGTGTATATTGTTTTCAGGCAGCATGTTTTAGCCCCCAGTTAAGCTTTGCTGATATTGATAGCGCAAATATTAATTTTGTGCATTTTTCCGCCATGTAGTTAATGTGTTCTCTAAAAGTAATATTGCTGTCTAATATTATGCCAAGGTATTTCATATTGTGCACTTTAATACGGGTTTGTTATTCAGGCATATTTCAATTTCTTTTCTTTCTTTCCTCTTTCTTCTTGTCATAAGCATTACTTTTGATTTATATTCGTTAAATCTAATTTTGTTATTAACTGCCCATGCTGAAATTTTACTCAAGTCAACATTAGCAATGTTCTTTGCTTCTCGTATGGATTCTGCCTTTATCATAATTACCAAGCCGTTCGCAAATGCTACCGATTTCGTATGATTAGAGTATTTCAAAGTGAGAAGGGAGTTAAATTTATGTTCCACAGGCCGGGCCCGCAACATGACCCTTGAAGACCTTAGGTGATGTTACTGTCCTTGGTACCACTGTTAAATGATATTACTGCTCTTCTCTCTGTAAAATAATCTTGAGTAAGTTGGTAAAGATTCCGGGGCATTTTGCGTCTTTAATCCCTTTATTATGGCCGGCCACCAGGCCGCGTGAAAGACACCCTTGACACCCTTGACATCGCTATGATGACTACTTTACTTTTTTCCAATTCTGGTTCTATAAATTGCATCACTGCCGTAGCTGCATCTGTCGTGCTGATTTGTGGAGTAAATCCGTATTGGCTGTCAGTTAAGTATTCAATGTTGTATACTTAATGCATAATTCTGTTAATTAGTAATTGTTCAAGTGCCTTGCCTCCTATATTTAGCAAGCTTATTGGACGGTACTTAGAAGGCTGTCCTCTTTGCCAAGTTTGATAATCGGAATTATCTTGGCTATTTTCCATTCTTTGGGGAAGTACCCTCTCTTCAAACATTCGTTGTATATTGATGTTACAGTTTTGGGTATGCTTTTAGAAACAAGTGTTAAATTGTCACTTGTGATTCCGTCTGGCCCTGGTGCGTTCCTAGGATTGAAACCTTCAATAATCTGTCTGACTTCGTTCTGGCTAAAGTCCCTATCGTTAATGTATTGATCGGTTTTTCTGACAGTCTTCTGATGTTTTTGTGATGATCAGTGTCATCTTGGGGATTGTCTTCTGGAATGAGCTGTTCAACCATATACACCAATGTGTCTATCATGTTTGCTGTTTTTGAACCGTCTGTATTTTTCAGTGTGGTTAACGCTTACGTGTTTCGTGTTTTTCTCGAGGGAAGCTTGTACACTGCATTCCACGGGTTGTTCGAAGATATTGTGTTGCAGTATTGTTTTCATGAGTTATTTTTTCTTTCCTAATTGCCGCTTGGTACATCCATTTCCCTTCGAAGTATCGATTTTTTCTATTCTCCCTTAGTTCTTCGTTATTTAGCGTTCGTTGGTACCTTCTTCTTAGTGTGTTTGTCCTTTTTCTCAAAGTTGTGAGAGCTTCCGTCCACCAAGGGACTGACTTTCCCTTTGCAAATGTGTGCGATAAATTTCGGGGTTTAAGCGTCTCCTTACATATCAACTGTATTGTTTTGTCAAAATTCTCAATAAATTCCCCTATGTCTTTATGTCCTTTCAAACGTGCATTCAGTGTGTCGTCTATTCCTTTCGTGTTTCCTTCGTCGTTTTAAATTTGAAAATTCTCCGAAATCAGCTGAAGTAATTTTTTAAGAAACCTGTATGTTGTTCTTGCATTATGTATCGCGTTCCTGAAAATGCGTATTTTTTTTTCTTTGTTGGTAGTAGTTACATTGAAGTTAAATTTCATAATATTGTGGTCTGAACAGCTGTCTTCATCTGAAATCTCCCCGTCTTTGATGGCTGCTAGCATCTGGTTATTCACTATAGTTAGGTCAATATTGCTCGAAACTCTGCTGCTATGAAACGTTGTCTTAGTGCTGTCTTCATTGATTATATGCAATTGGTTAGTTACAAAGAACTCCTCTAGCATTTTCCCCCTGCAATTAGTCAGCACGTTCTACCAAGTTGTTGAGCGGGAGTTACTGTGTATTGTTATAATAAGTTTTGCTCCTTTGGTTAATTTTACAATATATTCAATTATTTTTATGTTGCTTTCTATTGAGTCGTAATCCAGGTAAATGCTAGCTGCGTAAAAGTGTTTGTCCATTGTCTATTTTCAGGAGTACTGCGTCCTTGACAGTTGCGTTGTAAGAGCATCTATTGTGGTATCAGATAGTACGATTGCTGCCATACTGTTCCCTTCGCCAGCAATGAATTTTCTGTATTTGTTGGTAATCCCTAGAGGTCTGCCATGAAAGAGATAGGGTTCTTGTATTAGTGCGATACCTATATTCTCTGTGGTTGTCACCTGCATTAAGTTATCTGTTTCAGCTTTTAAATATTGTAGGTTAACTTGGTTACATCGTACCTGATGTTTATCATAATTTCGTTTTTCAATTTTCCTCGTTGTCTGTGGGGCAGCCATGTCAGTAGACCGTGTTTTGCTTGTATTTTTCTAACACCGCCAGCAAACTAGGACAGCTCTTGTCTAGGGAAGAGTGAGCTATATCTATTTGGTTGGTTTGATGATGCCTATTTTATACCACACAATTTGTGCGTTTATACTCTGATTTGGCGGCTGTGTAGTCTCTTAGTTTGTGACTCCCAGTGCACAATGGACATGTCTCCTCCCCCTGCAGTCTCGAAAGTTGTGGTTATATCTGCTGCAAGGGAAGCGCCTTTTAGCTACTATATAGCCGTATACTCTGCAAGTTGCCCATTCCAGTTTAATTCTGGCCTGTATTAGTTTCTTTCGGGCTCCAGAATCCAATTCTATTACTAAATTTCTCGTTTCCCGCTTAGTAGTGTAACAAAAATTTGTTCTGATGTCCCCTTCTTTTATGTCTAGTTGTGGGTTTTGTTTTGCCGGAGTTTCTTCTACGTTTTCTAGTTTTATGCCCTCTGGAATACTAAGCAGAACTAATCTTGGATTTCTTCGTTTATGAATATTAACCTCAAGTTCTGCTCCAAACGTTTCCTCGATTTCGTTTCCTATAGCTTCTATTTCGTTCTTGCTGTTTGCTTCCATCATGACTATTCCATCTCTAAGCAATTTGAGTGACGTTATCCCCACTTTTATTTCCGTAGGGTTCACTTTTGATTTCAGTATCTTCTTAATCATCTCGGAGGTTTGGCTCAATCTTGATCTGATCAGTACCTTGTGTCTAATCTCCACATGGGCTGCTACTACGCTGGAGTAGAGCTCCCTATTACTGTCTTGAGGTGGCAGCACCTTTCTGCTATTGGTTTTTGGAAGTTCCTGCTTACGGTCGTTAGGTATCTCTGCTTGTCCCATAAAGGGTCGTGCTTCTACAATCGTAAAGTTCTTTGTTTATTTTGGTAACGTCGTTTTCCAAATGTTTTCTCATCTAGCATTTCTTTCATTTTATGAAATAGGTTTCTCAGAGTACTTACTGTTTCAAAGATTGTCTTCTTTAGGTCTTTACGCATATCCCCGTTTTGGTCTGTTGTATTCACTGTTTTATTCAAAGCGTCCTCGATGTTCTGACTCGCCTCGTGAGCTATCTTGTGACTTGTTTTCATGTATGTATTTTTTATTTTTTTTATTTGCAGCATGCTCCATTACAAATAGTTCTATATGATTGGAACGATCATCATAAACACTGTGTGTATCTTGTTTCATTGTCTTAATTTGTTACGCTGTTATAGATATTTCAGTTTGTGTCTGGTGTTATACGTTTTAACGTACTTCAATGCGTTTAGCTTAACTCAATGTGTTTGCACATATAGATGGATTACTTATTTCCATAATCAATTGGGTTTATGAAATGGGTTATCTGTTTTAGGTATTTGTTCACTAACACGTTTTTCCCTACTGGCCAGTGGACTTCTTTTGAAATGTCCGCTATTAGTATTCTTCTTTCGTTGTTTAGTTTGCCACAGTCGTATATTATGTGCTCCACTGTTTGATTACCGCTGACACAAGGACACACTGGTGACTATTATCTTGAATCGGTGTAGGTATGATCTCGTTTTTCCATGGACCATATTCATTGCTGTGAAGTTGGGTGTTAAGGTGGTCTTCATTTTCAGTCTGTCTTTTTTTAGGGAAAAAATTCTTTAGTTGCCGTTCCTTTTGTAGTGTTATACCATAGTCGTTGCCACTTTTAATGCTTATCTCTCTTTCTTTGTGCTCTATTTTGCTTCTGGGAAATTTGGAGTAGAATATTTCGCTTTCTGTGGTGGACTCCTGAGCAAATTTATTAGCGAGTTCGTTTTGTTCGTGGTCCGCGTGTGCTTTAATCCTCGTGTATTCTATGTGCCAGTTTTCTATCTCCAGGGCAATGGTTTCTTTCTTTAATTGCTTCTATAAGAGAGTTCCTGTTTTTCATGTTTTTAAAGGAATCCAGGATTATCCTTCTGTCTGTGTGTATCAGTATTTTCTAGTGATATTCTTATTTATTTTTATTGTCTTTATTTCCTGTAATGCTTTGATTATTTCCATTTGTTCTGCCTGATTGTGCGAGCAACTCTCGTGGAGTTTATATTTAAGTTGTCGTATTAATCTGTTTTGTATGTCTATAGCAGACCCCCAGGCGACTCCAAATTCGTTCTTGTTTCCATCAGTGTATATGTGAATCGTATGTTCCTTTCTTGATCTTGTTCGCTGATTCCGAGTCTTCCGGATGGAAATTCATGTATGTATGTATGTATGTATGTATGTATGTATGTATGTATGTATGTATGTATGTATGTATGTATGTATGTATGTATGTATGTATGTATGTATGTATGTATGTATGTATGTATGTATGTAGGTATGTATGTATGTAGGTATGTATGTATGTAGGTATGTATGTATGTATGTATGTATGTATGTATGTATGTATGTATGTATGTATGTATGTATGTATGTATGTATGTATGTATGTATGTATGTAGGTATGTATGTATGTAGGTATGTATGTATTTATTTATGTATGTAGGTATGTATGTATGTATGTATGTATGTATGTATGTATGTATGTATGTATTTATGTATGTATGTATGTATGTATGTATGTATGTATGTATGTATATGTATGTATTTTTTAATATGGTTTTATTGCTTGCTCCATTACAGCGGTAATACTACAAGCTATACATAATTGGTGGTTATCTTTTTACATTAGCTATTCTATGTTGTTCTGTGTTAAGTTATCAAAAGGTATATCATTAATAAATTTCACAAATTCTTTATAGCACTTCCTTATTAATTCTTTTTTGTTGATTGGTCATTTGTCTTTTTGTAGGGCAGTTGTCTTCAGCTTATCTCTCTCTTTTGTTAGTGTTTCACATTCAAAGATTAGGTGGTCTGTTGTCTGTACTGCTTTTCCGCAGGTGCATGTTGGATTCTCTATGATTTTAAATCGATGTAGGTACGCTTTTCTTTTTCCGTGTCCCGTTACTTTTGCCGTGAAGTTTTGTGTGAGGTTTAATTTCATTTTTAGCCTTTCGTCTACGTTTGGGAAATATTCTTTTGTTGTGCTTCCTTTGGTGGTTTGTGTCCAGTTTCTTTGCCATTTCCTCACGCTTTCTTGTTCTAACTCCCTTGTCACTACACTTTTTTTGATTGTGTTATATTCTTCAGTTAATGACTCATTCTTCGCCGCTTTTTTGCTAGCGTGTCCGCTAACTCGTTTCCCATTATACCCGCATGTGCTTTGACCCAACATAACTTTACTTCCCAGTTTGCTTTGTTCATCTCAATGATTTTCCTTCTTGTTTCTTCTATTAAGTATGTGTGTAATTTTGCGTTCCATAGTTTGTCTAATGTTATTTTCTTGTCTGTGTATATTATGATTTTGTTGTCCGTTCTTTGTGTTGTTTCTGTGTACTGTAGCGCTGTCAATATCGCGAATTGTTCTGCTTGATTATTTGTGCATTTTTTGTTTAATCGGCGTTGTATGCTTTTAATATATTGCCCTGATTCAAAAATAGCTATGCCTGAACCGACGCCTTTGTTTTGCTTCCATCCGTGTATATATCTATTGATCCCTTTTCTTCCTTTTCTTCCGTACTACTTATGCTCGCTTCCGCCGGGTGTTGCCAGTATCTGACCTCCATATCTTTATCAAACTGTGTTTTTCCCGTATCATTTTCTATAGTTAGTTGATATATCCTTGCCGTTTGTTCTATTTTTAAATCAATGGGCATCGTACCTGTGAGCACACAGAGGGCTTCGTGTGACACTGTACGGTAAGCTTTCGCCATTTTTATATTGATTATTCTTTGCACTCTTAGTAGTTTTGCTTTGTAGGTTTCTTTTCTAATTGCTTTAATCCATACTGGGGCTCCGTATATAGGCAGTGGTTGGATTCCTCCTAAGTATATTGTCTGCAGGGCTTTGTGGCTTAAGCCCCAGTTTAGCTTGGCCGCTTTAGCCGGTTGAAATATAAGATTTTGCATTTGTCAGCTACGTAATTTATGTGTTCTCTAAATAAAAGTTTATTGTCAAATATTATTCCCAGGCATTTTAGGTTTTGTACCTGTGGGATAGCTGTATGTATGTTTGTATGTATGTATGTATGTGTGTATGTATGTATGTATATAAGTATGTATGTACTACGTACGTATGTATATATATGTATGCTTGAACGTATGTATATTTGAATGTATGTATATATGTACGTACGTATGTATGTATGTATGTATGTGCGTACGTACGTATGTATGTATGCATGTATTTATGTATGTTTTGTATTGTTGCATTCTCGAATTCTAAGAGTTATTTTACAAGCCTTAATGTGATATATACAAATACAACGTTTAGAGATTGTTACATTGATCCTTACACGCTATGAAGTTAGCTTAATCTGCGTGGTATTGTGGGTTTGCACATCTTTAAGATTATCAAGAGAGATTTTTTTAGTAAATTAAACAAATGTTTTAAAATGTATCCCTAATAATGTCTCTTTATTTATTGGCCAAACTTCAGTTTATAGTACTGTTGAAATTAAGCTGTATCTTTCCCTATTTAGCAGCTCATTTCGTATAACAAGTGATCTATTGTTTGGTCCTTAGTGCCATACAGAAAAGTTGTCGTTTCAAGTATTTTAATCGGTGAAAGTACAAACTTATAATTCCGTGTGGCGTTACCATTGATGTGAAATTATGGGTAATGTTTGTTTTCATGTTTGGCCTATCAACTCTATGTATGTATGTATGTATTTCTTATAAATAATCTTTATTTACACAGCATGCTGCATTGCTATGGAGTAATCCTACATGCTTGTATTTTACAATTATCTTCTATTCTATATCTATACCAATTTCTAATCTGTTCCTTGTTCACCGTTCTATATTCAATAGAATGTTGTCCGTGAATTCTTTGACGTTTTTGTAATATTTTATACCATGTTTGACCTTACTCATTGGCCAACTATCTGGTCTTTTCACCATTGCATTTAGTTTATTCCTATCTTGCTTATGAAGAATACAATGATACAAAATGTGGTCAACTGATTTCTCAACTTGTTTACAGGGGTACATTGGGTTCTGAATAATTTTATACTTATGCAAATATGTTTTAATATTTCCATGTCTTGTCACCATTGTGGTAAAATTAAACGTTGCGTTGATTGTCAACTTCATCTTGTTCACAATTTTGGGGAAGAATAATTTTGTTTTAGCGCCTTTTGTGGTTCTTGACCATTCATGTTGCCACTGTTTTAAACTTTATTCTTTCAACTCACTCATCACTTCACTCTTCGGGAATGTATTGTAGCACTCGTCCACGTTCTTGTTGCTTGCTGCTTCTTTCGCCAGTTGATCGGCTAGCTCGTTAGGTCGTTGTCCTGCGTGTGCCTTGATCCATCTAAATGCCACTTTCCATTCCTGTTGTTCCATTTCTATCACCTTTCTCCTGATCTGGACTATGAGCTGCGTATGTTTTCTCCGGTTTTTTAGTAATATTGAAGTGTTATCTTGCAGTCTGTGTGTACTAGGACTGCTTTCACTCCTACTTTCACATAGTGTATGTATTCTAATGCTTTTAGAATAGCCAATTGTTCAGCCAGGTTGTTGGAGCAGCGTTCATTTAGCCTATATTTTAAGCATGTTGTTAGACTATTGTCTGAGAAGATTGCTATTCCGGATCCTACTCCGATATTGTTGTTACAACTGTCTGTGTATGCATATATGGAGTGTGTTCCTTCCTCTTGTCCTTCAATAATATTGACATATTTTGCCGGATGGGTCCAGTTTCTGACTTCTAAATCTCTGTCGTACTCTGATCCTCTTCTTTTTGTAATTTCGTAATATTTGACTGTTTTCGAAATTTTTGTTATTTGGCATTATTCCTGTGAATAAACGTAATGCTTCGTTAGACACCGTGCGGCAGGCTTTTGTAATTCTAATGTTTATTAATCTTTGTATTCTAATTATTTTTGCCTTGTAACAGGTCCTGTTCATTAAACATTTCCAGACTGGGGCTCCATATAGTATCAAGGGTAGGATTCCTCCTATATATATGGTTTTCAGCGCTTTGTGTTCATTCCCCGTGTTAACCTTGCCGATTTAGCTAGTGAAAGTATTAGTTTCGTGCAATTTTTTTCTATGCAGTTTATATGGTCTCTAAAGGTCATTTTGCTATCAAAAATAATTCCAATAATAATACAGGTTACTCGTTGCAATTTTTTGTTGTTAACTTAAATTTCTAAACCCTTTTTTCCTTCCTTTTACTGCGGGATATAAACATAACTTTTGACTTGATTTCATTAAACTTTAGTTTGTGGTTTTGTGCCCACTCCCGAATTTTCCTCATTACCAAATTCATGTAATTTTCAGCTTCTACAACGGTTTTCCCTCTGGTCAGTATTAGTAGTGCGCCAGCGAAAGCTGTGGCTATTGAATGGCTAGTTAGTTTCAGGGTAACCATAGAGTAGTATAGTACATTCCAGCAGCCCGGCCCACAGCAGGACCCTTGGGACAACTTATTGTAAGTCTTCTTTCTATAGTTATGCTCTTAGAGTTCATTACCGCTGTTCTGTTGCTGAAATATCCTTTGCTGAGATTGTACAATTTTCTAGTGCATCTTAAGTCTTTCAGTCCCTTTAGAATGCCAGGGCACCACGCAGCATCAAATGCGCCCTTGACATCTAAGCTGGTCATTATTACCAAGCCTCATTTCTCCAGTACTGGCTCTATGAATTGTTTAGCCTCCATAGCCGCTTCTGCTGTGCTCTTCTGTGGAGTGAACCCAAATTGTCTATCATTCAGTAACTTAATTTTTACAGGTGATGGTTGATTCTATTAATAAGTAGTTTCTCTAATACCTTGCCTCCCATAATTAGAAGGCTGATTGGTTGGTATGTGGAAGGGTACATGATCTTTTCTTTCCCGGGTTTTATTGTTGGGATTATTTTAGCTGTCTTCCACATTTTAGGGAAGCACCCTCTTTTTAAGCATTGGTTGTAACGGTAATTACTCTGGGGAATATATTATATGTTCTTTGGTAGATTCCGCCTGTGATTCCGTCTATTCCTGGCGCTTTTTTATTGAAGCTATACATCGTCTGCTTTATTTCCTCTTGCGAAAACGCTACATCATCTCTGGTATTTAATGGTTCCTCTGCGTACTTCCTAATGTTTTATGGTGCAAAGTTTCTTCCTCTCTATCTCCTACAAAGAGATTGTCTAACATTACTTTCATTGTATCTTGTATGCTCGTCGTTTCTGACCCATCCGGTTTTCGAAGTGGTCATTATACTGTTTGCTTGTGTTTTGCCTGTCGCTAGTTTGTATACTTGCGACCAGGGGTTTATGGAGGCCGCCACATTACACAATTCTTCCCACGAGTTTTGTTTCTTCCCTCTTGATTCCCGCTTGATACGTTCTCTTCGCCTCAAGATATTTTTTTCTTTCTATTTTCTCTCAGCACCTCGTCGTTTCTAGTTCTCTGGAATAATCTTCTACAGGCTTTTACTTTCTTCCGCATTTCGGTGAGGATATCCGTCCACCAGGAAAATGACTTCTTCATGCTGGTCGTTTCCCGTATTGTAGTATTTTGGAAGGTTCTCCTGCACGCTCATTTGACTGCCTCTGTAAGTAAATCGATATTCTGCTCCAGATCCTCTTCTGGTGTTATTTTTGTGGATAGGTACTTGTCTAGTTCCTCTACTCCTCCTTTTATTTTATTGTTGGCCATTTTCCACATTTCGTAACTAGATTCCGGTCAAATACATGTAGAATGTTCCCTTTTTAACGTATTTGCAATGTTTAGATTCAATTAAATGGATTATTACAAACTATGAAGTTAACTTAATCTGCTTGGTATGGTGGATATTACACTCCGTTAAGTTTATCAAAAGAGATTTCGTAAGTAAATTAAACGAAATGTTGTTTCCTTACTAATATCTTTTCACTTATTGGCCAAACGTCATTCCTTAATTATGCAAATATTAAGCTGCCCCTTTCCTTATTTAGCTTCTCACATTCATAATACAAGTGATCTATGTGGTGTTGCTTGATGCTACACGGACAAGGTGTTTCAAGAATTTTAAATCGGTGCAAGTATGATCTTATATTTCCGTGTCTTGTAACCTTTGATGTGAAGCAATGGATTATGTTTATTTTCATATTTAACCTATCAGCTACTACCGGCTAGTATTCTTTTCCGGTTTCTCCCTTTGTTGTTTGGTCCCATTCCCTTTGCCACTTCTCTACACTTATTTCATTAAGTCCACTTATAACTACACTTTTTGGAACTTTCTTGTAGCATTCTATTATGTCCGCATTCGTTGCTGCCTTCTTTGTGACTGTGTCTGCTACCTCATTTTCCTGGATACCGATGTGATCTTTAACCCAGCAGAGTTGAATTTTTCAGTTTATTTTTCCTATCTCTGTCAATTTCCTCCTTATTTCTTCAATGAGGATGGTGTGAATTTTGTCATTTTGAAGCGAGTCCAGTATCATTCGGTTGTCTGTGCATATGGTGGCCGTCTTGTCTTCTGTTTGTATTTTTTGGTATACTCTAGTGCGTTGAATTTTGCTAATTGCTCGGCTTGATTGTTGGTGTATCTTTTGTTTAACTTGTTTTTTAGAATTTTAATGAGCGTACCTGATTTCAATATGGCTACGCCTGCTCCTATCCTCTGTCCAGACTTGCTTCCGTCAGTGAATATTTGAATTGTGCTTGTCTGCTCATTGTTTTCTGTAAGAAGGTTAATCGTTTCTGCGGGGTGATGCCAATATTTAACTTCCATGTCACGATCAACCAGTGCTTTCTCTTTTGTGCCACCTATGGTGAGGCGGTAGAAGTGAAATGCCTCCTATATTTTTATGTCGTTGGGTATCAATCTTATCAATATACAGAGGGCTGCGTTCGACACTGTACGGTAAGCCTACGCAATTCTAATATTTATAAGTCTTTGCACTCTTACTAGCTTTGGTTTGTAGCTAAACATATCTAAGGCTTCTTTCCACACGGGTGCTCCGTATAAAAGGAGAGGTAATATTTATCCTGTGTAGATTGTCTTCAGGGCTGCGTGTTTTAGCCCCCAGTCGAGCTTTGCCGATTAGGAAAGTGGAAATTTCAATTTTGTATATTTCCGCCATGTTGTTTATTTGTTCCCTAAATGTAAACTTACTTTCGAATATTATGCCCAGGTATTTCAAACTGTGTACTTGAGTTAGAGGTTGTTGCTCAGATATGTTTCGAGTTCTTCGCGTTCGTTTGGCTTTAGTCTTATCATATGCGTTATTTTTTATTTTTGTTCATTGAATCGATTTTTTCTTTTGACAATGTTGAAATTTTTCTCATTTCAACATTGGAAATGATCTCTGCTTTTCTGATGGATTCTGCTTATATCATAGTTACGAAGTCATTTGCCAATGCTACTGTTTTCGTATGGTTAGTGTATCTGAGGTTCAGAAGTGAGTTGTATTGTATGTTCCAAAAACCGGGTCCGCAGCAGGAAACTTGAGGAAAACCGTTGGTAATGTTCTCCATTTTACTGCTGTTAATTGATAACACTGCTCTTCTCCCTATATAGTAGTCCTTCGTAATTTGGTAAAGATTCTGGAGGAATTTGGCTCTCTCAGCCACTTTAGTATGGCTGGCCACCAGGCCGCGACGAAAGCTCCCTTAACATGTAAGCTGGCTATGATGATTATTCTACTTCTTTCCAATTCAGGTTCAATAAATTGTTTCACTGCCATAGCTGCATCTGCCTTACTCTTTTAAGGAGTAAATCTAAATTTGTTGTCATTTATATAATCAATTTTGTATTATGGTGCATAATTCCGTTGATCAGTATTTTTTCTAGCACCTTCCCTCCCATATTCAGCATAGTTATTGGGCGATATTTGAACGGGTCTAGGCTGTCTTCATTGCCAGATTTCGTAATTGGAAGTGTCTTGGCAGTCTTCCAAATTCTTGGGAAGCATCCTCTTTTGAAACAATGGCTGTAAATAGAAATTCCAGTTTTAGAAATGCTTTTGAAAGCAAGTTTTAAGGTTTCGCTTGTGATTCCGTCTGGTCCTGGTGCTTTCCTGGGATTGAAATTTTCAATAGTCTGCTTGACTTTGTCGTGGGTAAATTCTTTGTCGTCAGGGGTTTCTATTGGATGGTCTGCTAGTCTTCTGATGTTCATGTAGTAATCCGTGTCATCTTGGGCATTGTCTTCTAGAATGAGCTGTTCTATCATTAACTTCAGTGTTTCTATTATAGTTGCAGTTCTTTTAGCATTCTGATTTTTGTAGCGTAGTTAGCGTTACTGTATTTCTTGTTTTCCCTCGATGTGTTGGGGTATTGTTTCCATGAGTTAATTTTCTCTTTCCTTTTTGCGTTTTAGTACTTTTTCTTTTCTATGTACTGATTCTTTCCATTCTCCCTTAGTTCTTCGTTGTTTATAGTTTGCTGGTATCTTCTTCTTATAGCATTTGTCCTTTTTATTCATTATCTTGGGAGCGTCCGTCCACCAAGGAACTGACTTTCCTTTTGTTGTAGTTTTCGGAGAATTTAGGTGCTTGAACGTTTTCTTGCATGTTGATTTTACAGTTTAATCGAACTTCTCTAGAAATACCCCCATGTCTTTTTGACCTGTCAAACTTGAGTACAGTTTCTCGTCTATTTCTTTGGTGTTTCCGTCGTTTTCAATTTGAAAATTCTTTTAAATCGGCTGGAGCAAGATTTGTGAAATTAAGTATGTTGTCCTTTTTTATGTACTGTGTTCTTAAGAAATTGTATATTTGTGCTTATTCGTATGCGAAATTTAGGGTAAATATTATAATATTGTCGGAGTAACGCTCTTCTTATGATATCTACCCGTTTTTAAAAGCTGCTAACATATGATTATTCACGATAGTTACGTCTATATTGCTTGAACCTTTGCTGCTTTGAAACGTTGTCTTTGTACTGTCTTAATTATGTGCAATTGTTTAGTTGCGAAGAACCCCTCGGCAATTTGCCCCCTGAATTAGTTAGAACGTCATGCCAAGTTCTTCATCGGGAGTTACTGACCATTGTGACGATAAGTTTTGATCCCTTGGTTAATTTTAGAATATTTTCCAAGGTTTTTTTATTTTTTAATTGGTTCGTTGTAGTCCACATAAATGCTAGCTGTGTGAGAACTTGTTTGTCTTTTATGTATTTCCAGAAGTACCGTGTTATTGTCTGACAATTGTGCGATGAGAAGAGCATCTATTGTATTCTCGGGTATTACAATTGCAGCCCTGCTTTTCCCTCCTCCAGAGGTAAACGTTCTATAACCTTTAGTAATAACCCTAGAGATTTATTTTAATAAAGATATAGTTCTTGTATTAGTGCAATCCTTATTGGTTGTGCAGATATTATCTGCATTAACTAATCTGTTGCTACCCTTGAATGTTGTCTGTTTACATGGTTGAATCTTATCTGATGCTGTGTGTAGTTTCGTGTTTTCACTTTTCTTTTCGTCTGTTGGACCGCCATGTTAGGGGTCCGTGTTTTGCTTGTATTTTTCTAGAACCGCAAGCAGACTAGGGCAGTTTTTATGTAAGGAAGAGTGAGCAGTATCAATTTGGCTGGTTTGATGGTGCTTGTTGCATATCATGCAGTTAATGCATTTGTGCTGTAACTTGATGGCAGTGAATTCTTTTAGTTTGTGACTCCCAATACACAAGGGACATGTTTTCTCCACCTTGCAGTCTCGGAAGTCGTGGTTATATCTGCTGCAACGGAAGCATCTTTTTCCTACTATGTAGTCGTCGTCGATGCTGCAGATTGACCATCCCAGTTAAACAGTTGCTTACATTAGTTTCCTTCGGGTCCATGAGTCCACATGTATTACCAAGTTTCCTGTTTCCGCTTTGTAGTATAGCAAAAGTTTCTATTTCTGGATTTTATATTTTATTTATATATTTTATATTATATTATATTTCTGCAACATTTTCGAGCGTTACGTCTTGAGGGATGTTAAGCATAGGATATATTATTTTCTAAATATCAGTCTCCAGTTCTTCTCCACACTTTTCCCCAATTCGTTGCCCTAGAGTTTCCATTTCATTCTTACTGCTCGCTTCTATCATGACTGTTCCATCCCTGAGTGATTCAAGTTAGGTAATCCACACTTTAGTTTCTGTAGTGTTCACTTTTGACTTTAGTATTCGAGGGGTAGGTTATTTTTGATCTGAGCGTTAGTTTGTAATTCTTTACTGTGCTACCTGCGACTACTCTGGAGTACAGCTTCCGATTACAGTCGTGGGATGGCAGCACTTGTCTACGGTTTGTTCTTGGTAGTTCCCGCTCTTGGACTCTAGATGTCTCCGCGTGTCCCATAGCGGTTGTACTTCTGAAAGTAAGAAGTCTCATTTTTAGTGTACTGATGTGTTCTTCCATGTGTTTGTTCGGTCTTCTTTTCTCATCAAACATTTCTTTTATTTTATGAAATAGATTCCTGAAAGTACTTACTGTTTGGAAGATTGTCTTCTTGAGTATGTATGTATGTATGTATGTATGTATGTATGTATGTATGTATGTACGTACGTACGTGTGTATGTATGTATGCATGCATGCATGCATGCATCAATGTATTTGTATATGTATGTGTATGAGTGTGCTACGTACGTATGTATGCATGTATGTATGTATCTTTATTGCTGCATTCTCCATCACTGGCAGTAATACTACATGCCTTATTGTGATATTTACAAATGCAATGTTTAGATATATTTACATTGATTATTACACACTATAAAGTTAGCTTAATCTGTTTGGTATTGTGGATTTAACACCGTTAAATATATCAAAAGTGATTTTGTTTGTAGATTAAACAAGTATTGTTGTTTCGTTATTAACCCTTCAGAGTGGATTTAGGAGTACAGCTCGTCAGCGATGACGTCACCTGTCGTGGAGTGACGAGCAGCACTCGTCATGTTACACGCTGTCACTCATTCGACAATATCTCAAGAAAATAGGGAGAAAAAAAGTAATCGGACTGCTTCGCGCGTATTTGTGAAGGACCTGGCTCTCTTATGGTGTGGGAAACAGTTCCTAGAAATTATTTCCTAATTTTTTTCTCTCCTCTCAAATCTGGGTTTTCTTTTTGCAGTCTCTAATTGCACAGACGGCTTACTGTGTCTCTCTAACAAGGAAATTAAACAAGAAACGAATGTTATTGCTATAATCACGTAGCTGAGGTCTGTAGCTTTGAAATGGTGTATGACATCACCTTCATGTATCAACAGACTGTTGGTTTCGTCACGGTTTGATATAGCGTTTGGTTTTCGTTTGAAACGGCAGTTTGCTGCAGTGATGGCGACAAGAATGAAAACTTGTTTGAGGATGAGATTGAGCAAAGTTTGCTCGAGGAAATAACAGCTTCTGATCAAAGTAGTTGTAGTGACAATGACTAAAGTGGTACGGATGATTTGACTGTAGGCGAGGTAATTGGTTCGGGATCTAGTGATAATGAAAGTGACGATGCGCAGTGTGCTACTGCATCCATTGCGCCTAGTGCTTTGAGTGCTACATTTATG
>Ga0268261_10001485_pt1 | contig 16161 bp, 10 predicted proteins | sample TergutNc150P1_FD_190353 | JGI IMG/M metagenome (GOLD analysis project Ga0268261, IMG submission 190353) | Nasutitermes corniger P1 segment gut microbial community from laboratory colony in Florida, USA - Nc150 P1 (SPAdes) (version 2) | ecosystem: Host-associated > Arthropoda: Insects >...
TCACCTAAGGGTTAATGATTTAACCCTTATCCTACTAACATGGAGAAAATGGTGAGCTAATAATGCCAGCAAATAGCAGATGGGATTTAATTCGGGTTTTAAAGGGTTAATGTCTGTATTGATATGGGAGCTGGATATTCTCGTATTTGATTCTTGTGTTTTGTCACTGTGCTCTCTTTACATACATATCTACACATGCTGGGGATCAAATCTGTGATCATCTGAATGATAATACCATGCAAAAGTTTCTGTTTGCTTCATTGCAAAATCCTTACATGCTTTGAGAATTAAGGGGAACTGCTTTCGGGAAAACCTCTTCTCCAGTGGGAAGTAATGTAGCTAAGTTTAAAAGTCTGCATGTATTTCTTCCACAGAGTAGAAGGCATTTAACTGCAGCATATATAAAAAGAGTCACTTATTGCATGAAAATACTATCTGTACAGTGCTGCATCCTTTCAGAGGTTTTATTTTCATTTTGTTTAAATTGTTTGAACTTAATCTGTACTAATAAGCGTAATATTTACAGCATACATGAGTTCTCCGTGTCACATTGAGGTAGTTTTGACTGAGAAGGAAGAGGTGGTTGCAAAGGCCACAGAAGAGGAGCCTGCAAAGAAGAAGGTCTCGAAGAAGAAACTGGCTCGTCAGAAGGAAAAAATGATGAGGAATTAGACATAGCAATCACAAACTGTTGGTCTACTGAAACGTCAAAGAAATGCCAATAAAAATATTGTATAAAAACAGTTTGTTATTTATTTATAGTGTACTAACATGTGTTTTTCATTTGTTTTTTAAACTGAAGATGACATATTGCTGTTGAATGACTTCTTCTCATGGCGTGGTGTGATGTTTATTTCTCCTCAGCCCAACAGTGTTGAGCGTTGTCACTAACATTATCTGTGTTTGTGCACCCCTATGTAAGAATCTCTACATCATACTTTTCCTCTCCTATATCCTGTGGCTGCTTCTGTCATTGAGCCGTTCCTTCCATATGCTCAGTAACCACAGTTAAACAGTTTTGACTGATAATCTCTGGCCTGGAACTTGTAACATTGACCTTGTTGATTATTACAGGCATACCCATAGTCAGTCATTCTGCACTGCTGCATCAGAATACATATTCTAAATGGAGGTAAGAGATCAACTTCTTGCCACAGTCATATACTGTATACCCCTGGGGAAAGTCCCAAGGGTTGAAATATCCAAAAAGAATTCTTGAAAATTCTGACCCTTCAAGATGAGACCTTTACATTGTCTCAGAATTTGGGGAACAGTTACTTGGTGCCACAGCATCATATTCCAGAACACAATCCTCAAGAATAATCTTGCTGGGAACTTTGTTGTCAGTAATATGATTGAAAACAGTAGAAGGGTGTGAAAGTTATTAACCCTGTACTTCATTGTTGGTGATGCAGTGTTATTTGCAGAAGTGTATACTCCCATGGAAGATGGTGATAATGTGTGGGGGTGGATTTTATAGGAGGCATTCATACATACATTTCTGTACATGCATGAAAATTTTATTAGGAGATTTTGGTTGTGTAGTTAGGTTATTTTAATTATGGTAATGTGAAGGAATTGGTGTTGCTAAGCAAAGTACACCAACAGCAACCGTAGGCCTTGAAAGCTGGATCACTTAGTGCAGGTATTATTCAGAAAGTCTCTCAGTCTACAATATCCAGCCATCCAGGGTCTACCTGGAGAGGAAGATATGCTCCATGAGGACAAAATATAATTTGTGTGCCATATAACAATCTTTAATAACAACTAGTTACAGTATGGATAATATTACATTTGATCTCAACAGTTGAGTAAACTGAAACTTTGAGCATTGGTGAATTATGTCCTTGTGTCATTCATGGCATATATATTCAACTAATCTACACAGTACTTGTTTATAATTTAAATTCAGATTATATTATTCATATCAACCAATAACAGAGTCTCTGTCACTGCATGTCTTCACTGACTATGGATAGGAATTCCACTGTGTCAGACTTTTGTGCAGTTAATAAACATTCAAGCCTAAAGTGATCAGAGCTATATTTAACAATAAAATGTCCAAACAGTAAAATTAAGCAGTCCTAAATTTTTGTTATCTTGTAATGGGAAACAGGTGTAATATATTTTAGCAAGGGTGTGGGGCTTTCTGAGTTATATGCCAGGGAGATTTATTGTATGAGGCTGCATTGGAATTTAATTTAGTTCTATCACCCAAAATTAATTTGTGCTAGTGTCTGATAAGAATGGAAATAAAAAGGAAAAAATTTCATTGTATGTAAAATACAGATGAATGACAGCTGGTGTGCAGAAAATAATTGTTTTAATCTTGGGTAAAGACATTCTGTTTTGCCATCAACTATATAATTTCTAGACAATTACAAACAGCAGTTATGTGTCCGTAATTGTAGACTTATTATGGTTTAGGTAGTTGCAAAGCTTTCTAGGACAGAAGTGGATATGCCAGCACTAGCAAATGGGTTCATTCATGCTCCTTACACACCAGAAATGGGTGTTTATAAGACTCAGGCAAGTGGATTGCCTTGAGCAATGTTCTAATGACTCTGCAAGCTCAAATACATTAATGCTTTAGCAGATGACAAACAGAAGGCTTACAGCACTGTGGAGTGAGGACAACATACGACAAAGCAACATACTGTCCCCTATAATCATTGTTAGGCAGTGAAAATTGGTGAGCAAACATTTCTGTTGGTAAATGCCTTCCCATCCTTGGTAGGGGTCTGAATATGCATTATTTGCCAATACATTTTGTCAGAAATTCTGATGCTGAACAATAAGGCAACTTTGTGAGGACTGGTAGTAATTCTACCCAAAACAGTGTAGCAGGTAAACTCTGTTTTCCCTGTATGACCCCCACAGTAAATGAATATACTCCATGTGGAAGTTGCTGACAACTATAACATTCGGACAAGGTCACATTGATGGGAAGGTGATGTTAGAAGCATTTTTTTATTTTTAATGAGGTCATGCATTGTAGCTTCTAGAAATGTTCCAGTAACTGTATGCATACTGGCATAAATGTGTACATGGTAAAGGACTATTTAGAAGACCACTGTATCTGAGGGTTGATTATTGCTACCAGATTGGTATATGGTTCCTTTACAGAATGTAAGTTGTCTGTACATATAACTGATATTTGTTATTTGAACACAACTGAAATGGAAAAGTTCTCTTTGAAAGAGGGGCTGATGGAAAGATATTCATAGAATATGACTGCAAAATTACATTTACAAATAAAACATATTCACAATGTGCCATAACAATTTTCTGTCTAGTCATTTCTTATAAAAAGTTTTTTTTTTAATTTATTTAATTACTGGCATAGTTACTTAGAAATATTTGTTTTACAGAAGTGTGCTTGCACCTATTTGCCTGTCTGCATAAGAAGAAAGTCTTTGTTACACTTTGCTTCTCTGTTTAGTATGATGAGGGAATACTTAGTCCTGCACTGCAGTTAACCCTTCAGTAAACTTGGGGCTTAAATTCCAACTGCTTCCCAGGATGAAGGCATTTTAAATTAATTGCACTCTTAAATGCATTCACAAACATAATGGCTCACTGAGACCAGCAGCTCGTACAGGATTAAGGCCTATACAGTGCATCAAGGCCAACATTGAAGGGTTAATGTCAGGCTGTTACTCACTGCATAATTCGTATAACTCCAGTCACAGTTTAGGCTGCATACCCCAAATAGAAATGTTTATTAACTGCAAATAATTTCATAACTCAAGCAACAGCTATTTTACATGAAAAACTGAAAAAGAAAACTGGATCCTGTAGTACATGAACAATTACAAGGAACTTTTTCCTTACACATAACCCACTTACATTCCACGATAGTTTGGACTAAGGCTAAAACATTGCATGTTTTATCCTACAATTTGTAATCAATCCAGTTAAATATTATTGTCCTTGAAATGGAAGAACCATTTCATTTAATTGCACAAATCTATTTTTAATGAATGGTACTGTTAATAGAATTATAATGACTGACAGATAATTGTACTCCATTCTATTCTATTCCCAATTATAAATTACAGTATTTACACTTCTCATATGTAGTAGACATGACGCATAATACACAAACAAACAATACTGAGCAAATCTGTATGAAATTGAGTATTCCTAATGTGTAATTTTATGCCTTTGATTCTGTATGTAATGTAGCTCTAAAATGGTTGTCGTCGTCTTTTTCTTGCGTTTGGAAAAAGTACTCATTGACAAGACATATAATCTTCATGCACATCTACTAGTATGAAAACGTTTTGAGTACAAATTGCACGTACTTGTGCGAAAGCAAAACTTGATCAGTTGTTTCAGCAGAAATCAGTCACTTTGTTACTTTTATTCAGATTACAGTGTCCTAGGATTTGATGCTGTGTGGTTATGTAGATACCAAGATTCTAGAGAAATGTTGATATCTCTCTACTAACCTACAAAGTGTCATACCCTTCCTGGGTGACTGTAAAATTAATACCCACTGCCTTGAGCACATCAAGTTCTATATATGTTTTGTTTAGTTTTGCTGGTTGTTACTGAGGCACTGTGTTACAGTGTGTGATTAACAGATTTCAGTACAAAGGAATTGCTGACATGATGTTCTTGACATGTAAATGAAGATTGAAGAGTTAAAAGTTCAAGGGTGCACATAGTACTACTATACATACCACCTTGTCAATTATCCTTCTTTAGACTATCGTATTAATTTGGAATGGGCAAAATGTTTTACTTTAATTGACAAAGTGTGGCCAGAGTTTTTCAGATATGTTCCCACTCTCCAAACATATTCTGTACTCAAAAAGTTATTTTAAAAAATATTTACTATGGATAAAAATATTACTGAGTTTATATATTTGCTATGTAGGACCTCAAAAAAGTTGCGTTTACTTTTCATAATTTGATGCAGTATAATTTTGATTGTGTAAGTTGAAGTTATGACAGTTTTGATTTGAAATTATTATGACTAAAGTAACATAAAATTCCATACCAAACTGTTTCTTGTTATGATTAGTTCATTAGCTTGTTTAAATGTATATTAAGAAAATAACATTTATGTGTATACTGTGTTGATTTTCAAGAACAAAAATGTGTATATTTTAACAATACACATTGCACCCAAATTCAATAGTATGCAGAATGAATGAATGAAAAATGGTTAGTCTTTATAACTGTTTCATCTGAATTAATAAACATGCAACTGTCTACTGACAAGTACATTTCCCACAGTCTTTGAAAGTGACAAGTTCAACACTTTCATTTTTCGCTAATCATATGTGGGTTATGTTTTATGATAATTTAACCCACTAAAGCTCAGTAGTTACTATATTTTCCACCATGTTATACCCACAGTAACTCTACATTTTCCGCATGCAGCATATTTGTGTTTTCCATACAGTTCTTGTAATAAAGACCAGTTGTTTCCCTATAAACATTAACTGACAGTCTTCACACTGGAGATGTGTTTCATCTGTGAGGTAGGAATTGAATCTTTAAATAAAAATTACATTTACTGACATCCTTAAAGCCACAGATATCTTCGGTGTGTTCTAGAAGAGTGTTACAATTTTTATCACCACCAAAGCGCTGCCCTGTTCAACAAATTATTGCTATATACATAATCCTTTCTCAAGTGGGTTATTTTACTTTTTCACCTTGCAGTGAGTATTGTCAGACAGGATGGCCCATATGTCCACAGACTGGAATGCCCTTCAATCAGGACAGAATACACCTACTGACCAAAATGGGCAATGACTTTTCTGTCTACATTCAGTAGTTAAATAGCCAATAATTTTTTAAATGTATTCATTTAGCTGCATAACCCCTTGTGTCCTGATTGTAGTGTACATTGCATGATTGGCATTCATATTACATTTAAGACTCCTTGATAAAACAATCTGTTGAAGCTGTTTGGCCCATTACATGCACATCCATTCCCAAATGGTGCAGTATTAATTTATTGTCAAAAGAGTGGAACTTCTTAGTACAGAAAAATGAAATTATACTGATTTCTGATATTGTGCCTATTAAAACAATGCAAGATTTAGTAACAACTAGTAATGTGCTTATATGACAGCACTGCATTGTCTGTAGCTTAATACACAGTGAAAAACTTGGGGTATCCTGGGGAGAGATTCATCTGAAGTTTAATTCACATACAAAACAAATGCATAATTGTCTGCAGGATGCAATACTTCTTCAGAAAATGAAAGTTGCAAGTCATAAAAGTTTAAACACATAAGTAAATTTTTAAAGCCTTTACCCAGTTGTCTATTGTATCAGCTTATTATAACTGAAAGAGTCAAATCATTAAAACATGTAATGAAGTAAAAAAGTTTCCAGGGAATGTCTCAATAACACGTGGCCAACAGTGGAGACAGTTATCCCATAACCCCGCATCTTGTAGTGAAGCTCAGTGCACCTATCATATCTCATAGCATATTTTGCCATATGCAACTATGTCTGCAGTTGACCTGTCAAAATGATCACATTAGCAATTACAGTTATAGTTAAATTCTGAAGAATTTCAGAATTTAACAAGAGATCACACACACTTGATGAATACAAATATGAGTTTACATTTAATTACAAAAAGGAGGAATGTGTTGCAAAATTTGTATCTGTGATAAATACGTTCGATATGACAGTTTCTAATATATTACATTAGCAGTAACCTTTAAAGATGTAATTTAGAATGACTGGCAAAAAGTCTACCATGCATTATGATTTGAGGCTTAAAGTTGTTTTCACTTGCCTGTGGTTTGGCTCCTCCAAAGCCAGATGGCTGAAGCTACCACCTAGTACTGTAGTATGGTTTCATTATTTACTGTGCTGCATTTACAGTCTATAAGAGCTACATTGCACCAACATTTTTAATCTGTTAATATTTTCAATCTTCTCTCCACAGTTAAGGCATACAAGACAGCATTGGCACTTGTAGTAAAATGAAACCTCATTCTTTATTTATAAAACACGGACCTTCAGTCTTAAAGCTATCAGGCACAAAGTGTGCTTGTACAGGGCAACACCTGTTGCATTCACCCTGTATTGACAGACTACAGTGCATACATCAATGTACAAAGTAACCACCTCATTAGTGTTAAAAGTAGGAAAAATTATGAACAAGTGTCCCTTAATTAAAAGTAATGTTTAGTCAACTTTTTACAATACATATCTGCAATCAAAGTGTGTCTAATAAAGCTACTTCTACATTGTTGCTCTCCTATGTGGACATTCTATGAAACCACTAATTTCATCTCCACTTCGTTGCTTCAAAGTCAGACCATTATGACAAGATTGTGGGCAGCCTCCACTGCTTGGATTCAGTATGTGATGACAATGAATTAAGTAGGTGTCAAGAAAGTGGTTCACGTGTTGTGTTTGGTAATATCAAACATAGTAATCCACCTCCTGAAAAAAAAATAGTATTCCAATATATTCTCTTTATCTTTTGTACCAAAACTTCAGAGCAAGGGTACACACTAAGAAGAAATTCAGGTTCTCAAAATGAGTTTCCTGTGTTAGCCAGTTTAGAGAATTTACAGAAAAAAGTCTCTAGCCCCTGCCAGGAATCTAACACTTTTTTTTGTTTCCAGTCCATAGTCTGGTGAATATACTAACTAAACACTACATAAGTTTCTAAGAAAGGCAAGTATGAATTAAATAAAATTAATCTTGCTTGCTCCCTCTATTTTTAGTCCCACATTAGAATGCGTTTATGCAGTACGATCCTTACCTATAAGAAGTGCAGCCACTATAAAAGTCGGTGCAGGACAATACATGTCCAATAGGGTTGCTATCACAATATTGCCAATGATACCGCCTAGTCTGGCAGCAACCATGGATATTGCTACACCAGTTGCTCTGGAAAATGTGTATTTCACAATTTCATGAATATGAACCAAAATACTGCAATAGTGCTTCCAGAAGTATCAGGATGTTGTCTATAACTTTATGAGTGTTGTATATAAATTGTGTTTGGGAGGTGAAGTAGAATGGAATATAGTGGGTCTTATAATTCCTGAATATTAGTTGAGAGGCCTACAAAAGGATTCTGAGGCTGATCAAGTGAGACTTATGATATTAAGTTCTTACAAACCACTGAACTCTGTAACAGCCTTCAGTTTTCCCATCATGTATTCAATGACATACTCCTCATTGTGGAATCTTTTTCTTCAAGAAAGTTTTCAGGCTTCAGCAGTCCAGTCCAGATCTTGGTTCTTCTGGGATATCATGTTCCATCACTGGGTGTTTTTTGTCCACCATTTTGAGACCATGTAGTGGCCTCATCAGAGGGCTAGATGATCGGTGACAAAGCCCCCTGAGATGAGACTAGAACATGGTCTCAAAACAATGGGCAACAAACAGCCAGTGATGAAGCACAATATCCGAGAAGAATGAAGATCTTTTTCCTTTACATTCAGTTTTCTTTTCAGTAAAGAGCAACAGATTGTAATGGGCCAAAAGTGGATAGTAGTGAGAATGTGGTAATACAGAAAATTTGTTTCACAAAATTCAACTATAGTTGGGCAGTTTGGGAACATGGGTTATTATGACAGCCAGGTGCCACTGTTCAATGTTGCTATGAGTCCTCTTCCAACATAAACATGCAGTTACACAAAATTCTCATATTTTACAGGTTTACTTTCAGGAAGGTACGCACAGTGAACTAGATCTTTGTAACACTTGATCACACCAGCTCAGAAGACAAACTAGGGCTGTGTGAGTGACAAAAATTTTGCTTTGTTTTTGGAGAACACTCATAAAGTGCAGAACCTCATCATATTGAAAAGGAAGCCTCAACCTTCTGTGACACAAGGTTGGAGACTAGGCATACAGTCAAATGATGGTGCCACTCTCAGTGATCACAGAGTAAATGTGGAACATATTTTACTGACACTTCAGGTACACCCACATTATCAGTAAGGACTGATTAGTACATTTCATATGTGTGGTATGTCAACTTTGATGGCAAAGAAAATTTGGTACAAACCATATCTCATATACAAATAATTCTTATATAAATCTTAGATGCTGACAAGAAGCCACTCATTTGGTCATCCTCAACTGATATTTGTCTGTATTATAACTTTGAAAACTACTGAAATGTCATTGAAGGCTAACTGCTTCCATGGTGTAATACTCTTTGGAACATTTGCTTATTTTCAAGTAATTTTCCTGAGTTTAACTTCCTCCCTCATGAAGCTCAGGTAAAAAACATTAGTACAATGCTGTGCAACAGGATGAGGTGTTTGGGTTAGGCCAGCTTTAGTCTTAGAAATTTCAGGTTGAGCTACCTGGTATGGAACCAAACTCACAAGGTTGCCACGTGTTCAGCATTTGCCAAACCACCCATTTTCCATGGCTGTACTGGAAGATGTCATAACACTGCACTGTTCTGACTGTTTGGGAAAGAAAGTTTTTCACAACTACAAAGAAACAGCTGAAGGTTTGGAAGCAGGCTGCCAGCAACCTTCTATTGTGGTTAGGTGTTATATTTCCCAGCTAAGGTCAAACTTCATAAGAAATATTACTGATTATAACATATATTGTTCTTTAAGGCTGACTATTTTTGACTGACATTTTACTTAAGTATGTCACCATATGACTGAATGCAGGTGTTCGAATGGCTCCGTACATCTAGATTAAGAACACACAACATGAATACCATTGCATCTGCGACTCTAATCTCATCAAAGAGATACGGCAGTCTCAAGATTTTTTTTTTATATAAGTTTAACCCAAAACAATAACTCCGTAAAAAGAAAGCAGTCTTACCTTAAATTTGTTGGGAATATTTCTGTAATAAGGCAGTCAAGGGCTGCATTACCACAGCTGATAACACTGCTGAACACAGCTGATACTATAAGATTTTGTTTTGTATTGGTAACGAAGTACATACCAATGGCACAAAGGCCAGATGAAAATGTACTGAAAACTGAAACAAGAAACAGTTACCATAAAAGATATTACATTGTTATGAACATCAACAGCCAGCAGAGTACAAATATATCTTTGTCTCTTATGAGAGATTTAAAAGCATGCAGAAATTTAGGTTTCTGAAGAATGATACAACACAGTACTTCTCTGTTACGTATTACATCACCCCGACGTGCTGCAATAAATTCCCGTGTGCCACAAAATAATAAGAAAAATTCCGCTGAAAACTAAATAATGCTTAAATACAAACCACACAGACCTTTCTAAAGCTATTCAATTAGTAAATTCTTACAAGTTAGAAATTAGTATTTAGAGGGGAGATAAATTTTGTCCCAGAACATGGTAAAACGTGGCCTCAGTTTGTGAACGTATGCTAGTTTGCACAGCTGACGTGCCTTCAGTCCTGACCCCTGAGCAAGCTGCAGAGAGTCAGCTGTCTTTAGTCATGGGGTGCAAAGGAACTAATTGTCAGTTCACTTGTAACATATATTTTATTCAGCTGAACAAGGTATTCATTTGTGGTACCTTTGCAAAGTATACATAATGGAAAAAATGTCACCAAAAGTTTTGTAAAAAATATCCTGCATCAACAGTACCATGTAGATGAAGCATACACAGAACAGTGAAAGAAAACTGTTAAAAATAGGTTCAGTGCTGGATAAAAATACAGGAAATAAGTTTTTCTCAGACAAACCCATACAGCTGATGATGTTCTTTGTGTGACAAAATTACAGTCTGATGTGCAAAAATCTACACAAAACTGTAGGACCTATGTTTTTTGAAGAAGCAATAAATTCTGGCTGTTACAGCCAGTTAATCCTAGCACAATTCTTCAGGGAATTATGTGAAGACAGAATTGACAGTTACCTTATGCAGGACAGTACTATGGGCCATAGAGAATATTTCTAAACACCTGCACCAGAAGAGGTATTTGGCAATAAATAGTCAATAATATGCAGATTGTGGCCCAAGTAGATCCCAAATTCTAATTTGTGTAGTTATTATATGTGGGGAACATTTAAAGACACAGTTCACATAAACTATCCATGTTCTCTGCAAGAAAAGCAAGACAACACTTGAGAAAATCAGGTGTTCCACCCCAAGAGCTCTTTTTGGCATTGCAAAATATTTTCAGCAAGCCAGTGTTTAGCACTCTTTTATAAAACAAGTTAAACTGAATTGCAGAGGAGAAATTGTCTCCAAATTCCCAGCACAAGCAGGCTTCATATACAATGATGCTTATGTAACAGCTACTGTGCTCAGGAACCAAACAACAAATACTTGCTGCTTATTTATTGTGTGTCAGACAAGGCAATAATGTAACATAAATCATTTTTGAATAATATGAATAGGAGGTCCTTATTTCCAAGTGCAGTGTGAATACTGGAAGAGGAGTTAGAAAGGGATGCTGTTTGCCACCAATTCTATGTAGCTTATACAGTGTCTACCTTACCAAGGAACCTCTTGCAGGGTTCAGGACTTCAAAACAGGCGGACAATAAGTTGCACTGTGAAACATAAATGTGACCTTGTGCCCCCAACTGAGGAAGAAACCTTACTACAAGGCATGACTGACAGAGTAATTGAAATGTGCAGATGCTATGGAAGGAAATTGTGCAAACCAAAATCAGTAGGAAGACCAAAAACAAGATGAAAGGATGTCATCCAGAAGGATGCATTACAGGTCCTAGGAATACAAGGATGGAGGAGATGAGCTGGGGATAGAGAAGAAAGGAAGTGTCATTTGAAGGAGGCCAGGGCCAGGAAGAGGCTCCACTGCCACATATGGATGGATGGAGATGCTATGGAATGGAAATGAATGTGGAAATAACTAAGATAGTGAGAATCTCAAGGCAGCCATCCTCAAAACAGATAATATATCAAAAAGAACTGGAAAATGTGGAGTATTTCATCTCTTTGGGTAGCACAATAACAAATAATGCAAGATGTACAGGTGAAATTAAATCCAGGATTGTCATGGCAAAAGCAGCAATCAACAAGAAGAGGGATCTTTTCACCAGCAAACTGGACTTAACTGTAAGTAAGAAACTAGTCAAGTGCTACATTTGGAGCGTAGGTTTTTATGGTGTTGAAACTTGGACATCTTAAAAACCAAAGCAAACTGGAGAGTTTTGAAATGTGGTGCTGGAGGAGGAAGGAGAAGATTGGTTGGACAGTTCATGTGAAAAAAGGAAGAAGTATTACGTAGAGTCAAGGAGGAGAGGAATATCCTACATACAGTACAAAGAAGGATGGCTAACTGGATTGGCCACATCTTGCATAGGAGCTGCCTTCTAAAACACAGTGTTAAGGGACAGATAAGCAGGTAGGATAGAAATGACAGGAAGACGAGGAAGAAGACACAAGCAGATACTGGATGACCTTAAGGAAATGTGGGGATTTTGGAAAATGAAAGTGCAAGCACTAGATTGCACTCTGTGGAGAACTCATTTTGGTAGAGGCTATGGACCTGTCATGTGACAGACTCTATGGAATGAATAAATGATATCCAAGTACAAGAAAGGAATGTGCTGCAGCCTGTATGTAGCACAGTATATATTATCAGGAACCTGCACATTAATTAGATCCTTTCATATCTCTGCAACCAGAGAAAAATATCTCATACTGCACCTTTATAGTTTCACAGAACATGACAATGTGCATCTGAAGTTCCCCATTAAGGAAGTGGTAATCTTTATGGCTGGTAGTATATGTAAACAATCATAACAATAATATAAGGTACACATTCCAAAAGCAACACACAGTTCTGAGTTATCATATGATTAATCATAGTTCAGTTTCCTTACCATGGTACTATATTTGTGCTAAAGTGTCCTTTTAATGACACTGATTGCTTATTTGTTTTATTTTCTTTTCCTTAACATTTTTTTCTTCACTGTTACATTATTTTCTTGTAAATGAAGTTCTCAAAAACATATTGGGTGCAGCTAGGGTTGGATTGTGTGGGTAATTTAGGATATTATATGATAAAGAATTTCATAATTTATACATATCACTCAGTACTGTCAGAGTAACAAAATCAAAGAGGAGACTATGCATGTTGCTTTGATATGGAAGACAAGAAATGTATGTAGAATTTTTATGCATAAATCACTTGGAGTCCTGAAAAGATGAAAGGAGAAGGATATTAATATTGATCTCAGAGAAATAAATTATGAGGTCAGGAGGGTCATAATCAGTGGGTGGATTTGATGCTGGCAGCACTGAACCTTTAGATTCTACTTCCAGAGACATTGTTACATGGATATCTTACAAATGTATTATATTTACCGAGAAAGAATTTCCTGCCAAGCCTATCCATGAAAAGCACAGCAAGAATGTTGCTTGGAAGTGCAGCTGCCACTGTAATAAGGGATTCCATGAACACATCACCCTGAATTTTATCACTGCACAATTTCTCCTCAGATTCTAAATCCGTCTTTACAACATATTCTGTTACTTCGCACACAGTTGTTTCCTGTCCTTTATGTGCTTCAGAATACTCGTTAAAACGATTGAACAACTCAGGAAACCACATCATAAGTCCATAATACCTGAAACAACAATGAGAATAATTTGTGTTAGTGAATGGTAACAATGTATATCAGCTCTGTACAGCTGTTTAATGAGAAGGAATGATGTAGCAGGACTATCAGTGTGCCATCATTTAGGCCCCAGTAGTCTGTTATTGGTCATAAAGATAGGGTAATATACCAGCAGAGCAATTGGTTGAAACTGCTATGCAATACATTACACAGAATCAAAGTTAGTATGTGATGTGTGCTACAGAATTTAATTAAAAGGGAAAGATTTATTTGTAATTCTTTAGTGATTTGATTTTTATTGACTATATCACACAAACAATGGTTAGTTATATTTAGTGTAATAAGTATTATTTGACATTCTCTATAAATTATTGTAAAGAGAAAAATCTCTTCTCCTGTTGCAAACCAAATATTCAAGCTGTAGCCAATAACTACAGTACAAATTCCACTGAGGTAGTTTCTGGACTATAAGATGCATCTAGATTTTAGAAGTTTTAGAGGAAAAAACCTTCAGAAGATCTGACGGTGCATTTTCCAGTAAGAAGCACGCCTTGTGCTCTAGAAAAGAAGTAATTTTAATAGTAAATAAATTACCCAATATGAAAAGTGAAGTTAATTGTGATAGAAATGACAGTAAACTTCAATATTGGCGAGACAAAGAGCTGCTTGCTGTTGTCCATAATGTCACTCATTACGTTACGACACTTTCCGACTTCCTCAGCTTCTTTCTCTTTCTCAATTTCTTCTTCAGTTTTTGGAAATTCATCTAGTAACTCCTTTACCTGCAAGTCAACACACATTTAAAATACCACTGTTTTCTCTCTACATACATTTTCAGTGGATGTATTTCAATCTATATTCCATACTTCTATACTGTGTTCCCCCCCCCCCGGTCTTCCAGCACAAATAATTTCATGTGATAGTAGTAAGAATTAGTAAACATAGGTAGAGAGTTACATAAACAATGTTTATTAACAACTTGTCACACAAGACATGTGAGCAGTGTGTTCTTTTTTTATATTAAATATTCTCTGGATCCTTCAACCTGGTAAATTGCTCCTCCTTTTACAGACTTTTCAATTGATATATACTTTTAACCTTGTCTGCATGATACAATGTATATTTTAAGTGGTATTTGAATCATACAATTAATCCTGTAAGTTTCCATGAAACTGGTATTGCCGTTTTTACATAGTTCAATATCACATTCACTTGTCTTTCAGACACTGCATACAAGTATATGTAAATGTATATATGAATCAAAACAACATCCAGACATGATATCAAATAAATGTAAATTAATCCATATGCTTGACTAAGCACCATGCCACAAAAGAATATAGGCGAGTGGGAATATTGCTGCATGCATTCTTAACCTTGGCACTGGATGGATGAGAGTGGTCAGCTTTATGCACTAGCTGTTTTGCCACCAAGGAAAAAGCCTTCCAGTAACCATGGAATAGTAGGCTGAGTGAGCCCCAGCACCGGTCTGGAAGGCCCTGGTGGGAATCTAATCAATTCCATTCATCCAGCCTGGAGCATAGTCAATATACTGATTTAGCTATCCCAGCTCACAGACATAATATAAAAGAAACAAACAAATTGTGATTTATGATAATTACACAAAAATGAATACTTGAAAAAATTGCACAAATTTACAAAAAACTGACTTGGGTTGCTTAATTTATGTGGCAGTTAGTATGTCAGAAGAGCTGTACGTACTTTATCCATAGCAAGAATTCAACTCACTGGATATAAATCATGCTGTCTGCCTGTGTTGATGTGATATATCCTTCTGAAAACATTCAGTGCTCCCTCTTGGTCACCTTGTGATAGTAAAAATTTGGGGCTCTCAGGAAGAAATACCAGTAGAATAGCCACAACAAAACTAGGTACTGAACAAACTAGAAGAAATATACGCCACGAATTGTACTTAAAAGATGATGAAAAATATCCCATACTGCTTGGAATTATTAACCACGCTAGACCTGAAAATTAGGAAAAGAAGTTCAATACAATTTACAAACATAGTTACTACAAAAAAGAAGTATATTAAAATTACCCATGTGCATACACTGCACTATTAAGACATGTGGGAGGTAGGGAGTTAAAGCACCAAGCCTTCTTAACCTAAGCACCAGATGGAGGACAGCATCAACTTCAAACTTCAACTGTCTTACCTCTAGGAAAAACATTTTATAGGAGGTTGGATGGGTTCCAGACCCAGCTGGAATCAAAGGCAATGAGAAAAATCTCTGCCCCTGCTGGAAACCAAACCCCAGTAATACAACATAAACATAAACTGTATATATGTCAATCTGCAATGATTCAGAGAAAAAAAAATTAATGTCTCACACTTTTCAGATAACATATATGTGAATATCATTTCAGTTTTTAACACTACTGGTGCAACTTAATTCTTTTTCAAAAATAGAGGAATGTATGAAGTAAATTAACCCTTTAAACCCCGAATTAAATCCCATCTGCTATTTGCTGGCATTATTAGCTCAACATTTTCTCCACGTTAGCAGAGTAAGGGTTAAATCATTAACCCTTAGGCTACTAATGTCATATATATATATGGAGCACCTATTCTTGATGTTTCTAGATCACACACAACGATGCAGCACAGTCGGTAGGACTCCTCTGGACGAGTGATC
>Ga0268261_10001486_pt1 | contig 16160 bp, 14 predicted proteins | sample TergutNc150P1_FD_190353 | JGI IMG/M metagenome (GOLD analysis project Ga0268261, IMG submission 190353) | Nasutitermes corniger P1 segment gut microbial community from laboratory colony in Florida, USA - Nc150 P1 (SPAdes) (version 2) | ecosystem: Host-associated > Arthropoda: Insects >...
GCGGGGGGAGAGAGATTGGCGTGAATTTGAATAAGAATTTTAAAAGTACTAGACGAAATTTAAACTGAATTTACGCTTTTATAACTGACAAAATATACATCAGAAACATTAAACGTAACGCAGTCGACAAATACGATACGTTATAATTAATACAGTACAACCAGCATTCTACTTTTATGGCTATTCGGAAGACAATATTTCGTTCTGAAAGTGGATTGTAAGGTTTAAGATCGCAATACCCTTTAGAAAGTTATTTTCTATTGTCGTCCACGGAAGACCTGAAGATATTGAAATTACGTGTTTTTCAACAAGGGAAACCGAACTCTTCGATCCGTAAACGGTTAAAGTGCATGGTGTCATAGTTAATCAACTTACGAATTTTTAATAAAAGCTAAGGGCATTCAAACCAAAGAAAAAAGGCTGGAATTTCCTAATCGGTATAGTCAGCAGGCTACTGGATGGACGTCCAAGGAATCACAGTTCGATTCCTGGCAAAGACAAGAGTTTTATTTCTTCTTCAAAACTCTGGAACCCACACAACTTCTTATTCAATGAGTATTGGGGCTTCTTGCTGGGGGTAAACTTGACAGGCCGTGAAGATGACCACTGCCCCACATACAGTGCTAAGTTTAAGAATGGGTGGAGTTACACCTCCTTCCTTCCCTGTGCCTTCATGGAGTGGGCATCTATGAATATGCACTTTAAACAGAGAAACAAAAAAATTCGTGTTACGCAATTTCAGGTACACAGCCATTTTGGGAATGCAACTATTTCGTATGCTGGGGGACATCTGTGTGACGACGTCATATTCATAAGGCTAAGAACAGTTTGGGGAAGTTGCTCTCTTAGTTCATGACTCCGTATCGACTACTGAAGAACTGAGTTCGGAACTGAGCTCTGCCTCCCCCGGAAGGAATTTCAAAACACGCCACCTAACTGGTGTACTGCACGCTGCTAGCAGTAGAAAAATTGTTATTCGCCAGTTAACACTGCTGTGCGAAAACGGTGTTCTCACAAGGGCTGTTGCAACGAATGTTTTCGAACAGAATACCACATTATATCCACTCGTTCTCACCCCAGCTTCTGGATTCGCGAAGCTGAGTACCGAACTGCACTTTCGTAGTCGGAATATTTAAAATATAGCTCAAGAAAGTCTAGTTCTACCTACTTACCATACAGCCTAGGTCCTCATCTGCATAGAGTCCTGGGAAGTGTTTCTGGTCACCACAACTGAACGTGGTGTCAGGAAGTTCTACTCGTGAGGCAAAATTGTCGTCGAAGTTCTTGTCGTATCCAACCGGATAGTACTCTCTGGGAGCATTCATAACTTTACTGGGTGAAGCGAGAGGGTATTTCCTGACTGGACTCGCTACAGATGGTTTCTTTGTGGTGGTCGACGTCGTGGTCGTTGTGCTTGTCGCAGCAACCTGCCGTTGCTGAATCAACTGCTGCTGTCGCAGAGCTATTGCTGCAGCAATGGCCTCCTCAGATAAATTTGTCGCCTTGGCAAGTGTTTTGATGGAGTACCCCATTGTGGCTAGTGAAGAATCCACGGCTGGGGATGTAGCATTCTGCTGCGCTCCTTTCCGCAGGGTTAAGGTGTTTGTGGACAGTCCTTCGTCACCATCAGTTGGTGAGTCCTTATGATCTTCGTGACGACGCTAAAATGAATAAAAAAGACGGCTACAGTTACATTTGAAGACAGATCTTTGTCCCTGTCGACAGACGTGCCCTTTCCCTTTTTATTTAAATCTGTCTAATTGAAGATATGGAATGACAGCTGAGAAAGAGGATACTGTTCGACTTAAAAAAGCTGGGAAGTATAAATTTTACAGAGAGCTTGAAAATCATTGCACAGGAACTTTATACAGAGAACAGAACGTATCCTTTTCATTTTTATTCAAAAATATTTTTAAAAATTTTTGCTCAAATATTTAGCGAGGTACGCACGCACGCAGTGACGGCTGTGGGTCATAGGGTATAGTGTCTCATATTGCTGTCAAACGCTAATCGAAATTAAGCCAGGAATGTGTCAACAATGTTAGTAAACGTTACCGATGCCAAATTTTATAAACATTATTTTAGTGGTTATTAAGTTGATATGTGTGGGCAGACATGATGAAGCTACGGATGAGATTTTTTTATTGATTCTTCGCTGGGAAACAGGCGATATCTGTGTTTAGTTTACAGGTTTAGACACTAAAGTATGAAAACACAGCACACGAATGACTGAAATAAGTAGGCTTCCATTACTATTGCTTATATTTTCAGTACTTAAAACACTAAAAATACCCGACGTTATGTTTATTATTGTTATAAAGTGTTTATTATTATGAGCTGTATTGTTAATTGTATATTGGAAAGTACGTTGTCTTCATGAGCACGGAATACACTAAGCGCTGTTTCTGCTATTAATCTTTTAAAGACGAAGCGCAGACCCCTTTATTTAAAGACCCAGTTCGTACCGCGCTGTAAACACTTTTCATCTCGGCTGTAAAAAACAATCAGTTTATGCTGTAAGTAGCACAAGTCGCTGTTTGTTCTCAGATAAAATCAAAACACATAAATACAGTGTCAGCGGAGCGTACAGTTGTTGAATGTTAAACTGGTTGGTGTATCACGTAACCAGTAGGCTTTAAAAGCTTAATACTACCACTACTGCCTCTGCTGCCGGCACGTATCTTTACCTTCTTCAGATTAATCATCTGGCATTTTCCGGTTAGAACCTGGAACGACGAAGTTGATTACTAAGTAACTGCTGTATCATGAAAACGAACCTGGAAGTGGTTAGTTGCCATGTTGAGAGAGTTCCTGAAGGCCACCGGCGCTTTGACCACCTGCACTCCCACTGCTGATGGTCCAGTGGACGCCCGGGTGATGGACGCAGGCATGGCCTGGAAGGGTGGCACAGGAACGCTGACAATCGATGCTACTCCGACACTGTTCCCCGACGCCAGCCGGGAAGGACGCGAGACGTTACGTTGCTGGTCACTAATTGGTGGTAGAGGTTTGAAGGGAGGAACGGTGACGGTTGGGGCCCTGTTGTTGGCCTGAATCAGAGGAAACATCGTCGTTACTAGAACATTCAGCATAACAAACTAATTTAAAATTAAATTCTTTTGTGATGTTGCACCGTGTCGACGGGTAAATAGTTACTGACGATGTAACGTGTTTTAGTACCATTGAAATATCAATAATTATTTACTAGTCGGTCCAGAATAATATCCAATAAGACTGGAATCATCAATAGCATCGTTGTGAGACCCTCAAATCTCGTGCAAACTCACTGTATGGTGACATAACCTGCACGTTCAACACAGTTAAGTTGGACTTTGAGGTGAGACATCCCCATTGTGTTAGTCAAATCACAAAATATAAAGTAGACACTTGAAGTCAAAACACAACTATATTTTATATATAGCTAATGATGGTAAACAACGAACAACTACATGTTTCGGCCTCTAAAAAGGCCATTTTGAGGTTGTACATTTAGTGAAAAGAACTGTACAATATACAATGTATCTTCTGTCTGATGACGAGATCTCGTTCATCGTATCATATAACATACAACTAATTTAAACCCGGATGACTCGTAAGTATAATGCCATAGAAGGTAGTGTGCTGAGGGTATCGGACCGGGTACCTGCCCCGTATGGTTATAATCACATTCTCTAGTCCATTATAATCGCCCATATTCTATTTTTTCAGATAGGAGACTATACCATCCACAACAGCACGCATACCATTCCTTCAGAAGGAACTCCGTGCCATAACAATATTGAGTACTACACCGCACCGCACAGAACAGGTGCCGAATCGCACTCAAGTGGTCCCCTTCCACAGCACTACGCACATCCTTGATCGTACTGCCACAGCACACTCGCTGGTAACTACCTCATATTGAAGCCAGCACAGATGCAACATTGTTCTACCGACACTAAACCGCATACCCTGAAGTACCCGGTCCGCTACCCTCCGCACACTACCTTCTATGGCATTAAACTTACTCGTATTAGTCATCCGGGTTTACATTAGTGGAATGTTATATGATACGATGAATGAGATCTCGTAGTCAGGCAGAAGATACATTGTATATTGTCCAGCTGTTTTCATTAAATGTACCACCTGCTGATGACCTTTTTAGAGGCCAAAACATGTAGTTGTTAGCTGTTTACCATCATTAGCTATGTATAGTTGTGTTTTGACTTCAAGTGTCTACTTTATACTTTGTGACAGTTAAGGTGGATTTTCAGTGTAACCATTATTTACTATTAGATTTTTGCCTTTTCTAAAGTATCCAGACAGGCTCTGGGGCCCACCTAGTTCTTTTACGGAGTAAAGTGGACGGAACCTGAAGCTGGCCACTCACCTCCACCTAGCGCTGAGGTGAAGAATGAGTGGAGGTATACTTCTTCCCATATTTGCCTTCATGGCGTGAAAAGGGAATACATTTTTACTGTCTTATTGACTCGTCGGGCGGTTTAAGTCGTCGGTCTGCGGCCTGCCGCTTGCTGGGATTTTGGGTTCGACTCTTCTTGGGGACATGGATGTCTGTCTCTTGTAAGTATTGTGTGTTTTCAGGTATACCTCGTAGTTCTATGCGTCGGGATTATCGCTCGTCCAGAGGATTCCTACCGATTGTGGTGTGTCTAACATTGTGTGATCGTGAAGCCTCGATAATGAGGTCCTAGCGCACTAGGGGCTGTTGTTCCATTGGAAAAAATTACTATTATGTTCATATGAATAGTCTTAAACAAACTGAAACAACCTTCAGTTTCAAATTAAAATGGTTAAGGTATACTACAGCAAACACTTTGAGTTTCTAAAAACCATATGCGCTATCGCAGCTGTTTCTTTGAAATCAATCATTAAGCTACTTTAGGTATCCTTCTTCCTTAGGATTTTCCAATTGTCTGTTTCCCAAACAAACTGTGCAAGTTCTTCTTGTCTTCTTCACTCCAGTCGACACGCACAGCCTATCGTTAGATCCCAGATTAACTGTCCTAACCACATAGGTAACTTGTTTTACCGTGTAAGTTTTTTCATGAAAGTGTTTCCACACTGCACCCTTTGAAGACGAAGGAAACAACACCCACGAAAATGGAACAAGCCTGGTATAGCCGATTCTCTTTTGCCGATGATAACTGCATAGCTTCAAATAAGCATACGTGTACTTCATCTTTTCCTTGTGAGGTCTTGTGGTTCAGTAGTGATTTCCAACACTGCGGAGGAGCTTCCTGTTTCCATTTTCAGAGTTGAAATACATCCGCCTTGAAGATGGAGACAGCAGCCTTATTCGAAAATTCGTATATAAAAGTACATCCCAAACTGTCACGTATCGTATTTCAGCGGATACTGAACAGTGAATGACATTAGCTCTTTGTAGCGAACCAAAATGTGTCAGTCCCATCAAATTTCAGACCCGTGCAGGGAACAGATTTATGAAACGTGTTCTCATGTGTATACCAGATGATGGAAAAGAAGATACCAAGAAGGCGACCAGCAGGAAAACCTTGCTGTGGTGTTGGTTTTCTCGTGTGCGGTGCCCAGTGCTGTAGGTTGGAGCAATTAATAGCAATTCGTCACTCACCACAAACGTTGCGCATGCGCATTTATCGCGTTACTAGCAGGGATTGTTTCCTTGCCGTTGGATTACAGTAATCGCAGAGGTTAGTTTGTAGTTTTGTATAAATTGATCTGTAGAGGTTTTGGAGTTACGTGTGTAACCGAAGTAAATATTTGATTTCCTGCCAAGTTTGTTCTGTCCTACTTAACAATGCAAGCTAACTCAATTTACATTTGCGTGCAATATGCCAGTTTCCAAAGACAAAATTTCCTGTGTTGTGTACCAAGGAAATATTTTGTACAAAGGCCTTAGATTTCTCTTATTTCGCCAAAGTTTTATTCACGGAGACGCGTTCGTCTGATGAAATATTATCTCCACACTTGCAGTGTGCTACATATTGTCGAAGCAAAAAAGTAAGTAATTAAAAAGTAAAGAAAAAAAGTGAAAGGCGTAGTGCACTTATGGGCAACATCTCATTAGTCACTTGAAGAGGTCGCAGGCACAGTCAGATTGTTGCGTAAAGACTCAAAGCTGAAATACAACCTGGTCTGCTGTTAAAACCTTCAACATTTTGTAATATATGGCCTACTTCACGAATGCGCCTGCTTTTAGCTATAGAATTGATAACTACACCGCCTCTAAACGTGTTCATACTCTTTAAAGGGGCTGTCAGTAAAGTTTTCCCTCTCTACACCATTAAGGAATATGGGGAGCGGAGGTGAAGCTGTATTCGTTCTTAATGTCGGTACTAGATGGACGTAAGTTGTCAACATCCCGCCACGGCCGCTCAAGAAAGAACCCGGTGCCCATTGAATAGCAAGCTGCTTAGGCCCCGAACAGGTCTGGACGGTTTTGGGGAAGGGAAAAAATTTCTTTTATCCTACCAGATTTCGAATCTCGGACCGTCCAGTCCGTAGCCTAGTCATTATACCGACTGACCTACTCCGGCTCCCTCATTGAAAGAGGTTATATAAACATCACCGATGTTTGTGATGCAGTAACATTTTTCGGTAGATATGTTGTAAACAATACTGTAATTAGAAGCTCTCTCCAGTGCTCTAGAAATGAAGTCCGCCATTGGACATGGTCTTGAGCTACATTGATCCATCTTCAATTTTATAAAGTAACTCGTACGTGTTGCCTAGGGAGCTAGGATAGCAGAGTCAATATAGTGACTCGGTTACAGGCTGCATAACCGAGTAATCGTGGTTCGAATCCCAGCAGGGTTATGAGGTGTATTCTTTCTTCCAAAGTGTCCTGAACGGGTCTGGGACCCAAAAAGCCCATTGCTCAATGGGTGCTGGGGTTCTTCCCGGCGGTAAAGCGGCCGGGGCGTGATGTCGACCACTCCAAACTATTGCGGGGTTTAAGAATGAGTGGTTCTATACTTTCGCTCCGCCATATGCTTTCGTCAGTCGCGTAGGGACATCTTTGCCTTTGCCTTACCCGTTGTCTGTAATTACGTCTATTATGCACGAACGCGACCAACTATTGATGAAATTACGTAAACATAATGCGGATGTCTTTTTGCTGCCAGTCATGTGGCGTGAAGAAACCGTACAAACATAAGACATTGCGTTGCATCAAGTTATAAATTAACACTCTTTGACCTACAAATTGCAGGCACTAATAAGATGTATTTAATATTTAATGTATTTAGGAATTATTTATGGAATTTTAAATTGAGGTAAAATGGGTTAAGTATGTTAATCGGAAGATGACGTAAGCAATTGTAACGAGTGTTATGTAAGCCGGGTCACCGACAACAATGGACGATACAAATTCACGTGTTATCACAGCTGTGTGGTTGAGGATTCCGTTCTTCTGGAATGTGACATTGCTTCACCGGGGAATTATAATTCCCAGTGACGAAGCATCATACCCTAAAACTCTGAATGTTGTCGTGATTTTCCTCATTCCCTCAATTCGGCTACCACAGTAGTACCTTAAATAAAGCCACGATCACTAGCTTATCATTTCAAAATTATTAACCAGAATCATCCAATCTTTCGGCGCTGTATTATCTGAGTTACTGACATGGAAGAAATATTTGCTACAAATAAGACGAATAAAACAGGGGCGAACAAATTCCTGGCGGCAGGGCGCTATGACTGCCAAATTTTGTATGTTGGTGCCTACATTTGTGGATCCTGAGTATGGAACTTGCTTTATGTCACACTTCTGGTGCGTAGAATTTTTATTTGACTTTAAATTTTTTAAAATTGTGTCTATCTCTGGAATAAAATGTACAGAAACGTACTGTGAACATCGTGTTAAGTGATGGGTTTTTATATTTGTAATGCTAAAATTCGGGGTATGAAGGTAGAGAGTTCCTCATTTACGTAAAATGATAACTAACGATGTTCAGTTTCGGTCATCGGTTCATCGGACAGATTTGTAACTAAATGAGGGCGTTCTCAGCTGGTATATTTGGCAGGTTTTCCCCTGAAGACGGAACAGACCAAAAGGCATAATTCTTATGGGCGACGATGTTGATTATAAGAGATATTCAACTTATGATTTATCATGACAAGATGGGCAATGTACGTATAACGTAACATTGCGGCGCGTTCGAGTAATACGTAATACCTCCTCGGGTATCCTAACAGCCTGATACCTTTTAATTCGAAGAAAGCTCTTTTATGGCTTCTAAATGCGCTAGAAACAATAAAACGTACATAGGTATCCATGCAAAGTGCCCGGTATTTCTGCTTGATTTTAACCAAATTTGGAATTTCTCGACAGATTTTCATAAAAGTTCCCAAAGTCGAATTTCAAGGAAATCCGTCCAGTGGGAACCAGGCAGAAAGACAGAAAGAAGAATGGTCGGGCAGGCATGGCGAATCTGATCAGGGCCCTTCCGGGACTATGCGAACTCGCGTAAAAATCCGTTCGGTGGAAGTCGCGCTGTTCTGCGGGTATAGACGGACAGACATTACAAGGCTGAGTGTCGCTTTATGTAACTGCTTTGCGAACATGTCTAAAATTAAGAGATGTGCTATTAACACATCATATGGACAGCACTCCTTACTGTTGGGAAATCCTCGGTTGTGAGGTCTGACTTTATTGAACGTAGCTTTTCATAGTTTTATTTATTCATTCCAGTGAAGTGTCGTTTCCTTCAAAATACTTGGTAGTTTATTATTCATTAACAACCATATCATTCCGCTTCATGTAATCCGAGCTATTCACAGTGTCACAACACAAAAAAAATAAATGTTTAAAGTAAAGAGGAATTTACTGCAGCATGCATCAGCTATATTCTAACCAATTATTAAGGAACGCAGTACGTAATATGTCACAGAAACACTAGTATATATTTCAAATTCTTATTTACATGAAAGGCACTGGGTATTGCGACGTGTAACATGCATAGTGGAAATAAATATTCCTACAAAGTTTAGTTGGGAAGGTGAGGATAAAATACTTGAGAGACCTGGGTGTAGATTGGAGGGATTTGTTAAATTTGATTTTTTAAAAAGGTGTGTGATAATGCACATTGGATTTAGATGGCTCAGAATAAGGTTTGGGCTTCTGTGAAAACAATAATAGACCTCCCAGTTTCCTAAGAGGCGTACAGTGTGCTTCGCAGTTGAGAAACTGTCAGCTTCCTGACGAGGAGTTTGTTCCATGGACTTTTTCCGCATTTTGGTGTCAGTGAACTTAGAGAACTGTATAGAGATGACTTTAAAATGTGTTTTTATGTCTGATTTCTCGAGAATGTAGAGATTGTCCGGTGCAGACTCAGAGTTTACGGTCGTCTTCAGACTAAGTCTTAAAGTGAACCACCTTGGAGTAGGGCCCAATGTAAATCGCTCTAAAAGGTACTTCATACGAGGATTGGGATCATTTTGCAATAAAAGCGCTACTTGAGGAACAGCGACACCTTTTCCCACTTACGTGTAATGTTATTTGCTTGCTGGCTTACTTTCCTTTCTGAAGGAAACGAGTTTGGAAACGTAACCATGGAGTTTAGCATGCATGCAGGTCTTCATACGAGGTAGGTGATATGTGTTAAGTTTTTTTTAATTATGCTAAACAACTTGAAATGGATTGAAACTTGTTCTTATACCATCTATGCCTCAACTCCATACTTCGGAGGTTCTCGAGTTGTCGCGTGCATGCTTATGGACGGGCAGACGGACAGACGGACAGTGCAATCTTAACAGTCGCTCCACAAGAATGAGTACGCGAGTAACAAGTAGTCTTGTGAAGTTAAAATACTGTCGGTGTGTGTGTGAGCGTTCCCCAAAATAACTGATCGATATTTACGACACTTGCTATGGACATTATATGTACTTCGTACATTTTACTTCCTAAGACGATAGCAAGAATACGGTCATTCGTTCATTACATAGTTTCACTAGTGACTGGTCCATAGAATCTTCCAAAACGAATTCTTCACACAGCGCGATCTAGTGTTTCCTCTTCCAATGTTCAGTATCCTCTAGTTTCCTTAAGGTCATCCAGTAGCTGCTTAGGCCTATTTTCTCGTCTTCCGTCACTTATATCTTAACGACACGGATGGTCCACGAGATTTTAAAAGTTGAAAGTGGAGATCTGAATTGATATATGACAATGGATCGGTCAGTGGTGACATCCAAGGAAATGTTGGCACTACTGTGTGATAAATCGCGTGGAGATATATCATCAACATATCGCTACGATTTGTCAGAAATAGTGTTTAAAATTGAAATTACAGTAAAAATTGTGATGTCATTTCCGAAAATATTACGTTGAAAAAATCTGCACTTGCATGACTAAATTTTTCATTGATAAAATAAGACGATTTATTATTATTATTATTATTATTATTATTATTATTATTATTATTATTATTATTAATCTGTGACATTTTTACATTTGCAGGTGATAAGTTAGAATCCGCTAAAATGCGATCCTGTAAACATATATGCACGAGGTCTAACAAATTGAATTTAACTGGATATTTTTTCATTTCTGTCCGGCGCTGGAGGACAGGGGCTGAAAATGTTACTCCATGCAGAGACAGGGAGCCAAGAACTACTTGCAAGGCTAGCAGTCAGATGTGTCTCTATTCATTGCAAGGCACTCACCGCCAGATGTTTCTCTATACACAGAAAGTCACTTACCACAAGATGTTTGTCAATAGGCATAGATTCACCCCCCTACAGATGTCTCTTTATATTTGCGAATCACCCACCGCCAGATGCTAAAGTATACCCTCAAGTCACTCACCGCCAGATGCTGCGCAGTAAATGTCTGCACTCCGATGTTAGCACTTCGAGCGTCCTGCACAGACCGACGTTTCGAACCAGGTTCTTCTAGCGCCGGCTCGAATCCCAAGTGATCTCCCACACTGAAACCTGCAACAAGTGCAAACTAGCAATTAAGGTGTTGGACCGCTCCGTGTTTTGCAAAAGATATCTCGTTTAGAAGGCTTACCCTTCTTGCCTGGAAGTTTCCCGCAATCTTTGAACAATTAAATATAATGAATATTCCAAGAACTCACGTCGAAAGTTAAATGCTTCCAAGGAAATATGGACTACTGACAAATGTTTCTTTGAACGAGGACGGAAATGTGATAGTGAGGTTCTCACAGTGTTCAATGTTAAACTTAGCCTATTATGGGTCGTAACATAAACGTGTATTGTGGTAGATAGGTACCGATGTCTGGGAGGAACCCATATACTATATTGCACGGTGTCATATCTTAAGAACTTCTTAATCCCTACAGCAATAACAGACCAGTGGTTCTCAGTCGGCGTGTCTTGAGGCGTAAATGTTGGAGTGATTATTAATATTAAATTGTAAATTGAATATGTTCAACGAAAAACCGGTATTGTATTCCATACACACACACAGAAATTTGAGAAAGGCGGTGGAGGCTTTATTAAATCATAGCTTAGTTGAGGGGCACCATTATGTACCTGTGCAAACCACTGCATTTTCTGCAGCTATTGAAACTGGTATTTTTACCCCTGATATTCTTTTTATACTTCACGAAAATTGTACTTTTTCGTACAGCAACCAACTTTATTTACATACACGTATAGTTCTACTACATTGTATAGCAGGAGTAGCGTAGTCAGTATAGCAACTAGCTATGGGCTTGAGGGTCCGGGGCTCGAATCCAGGTAGGGGCAAAGAAATTTTTCATTCAAAATGTACAGATTGGCCCTGGAGCCCACTAAGTCTCCTATTCAATGGGTACGGGGATACATTCCAACTAGCACCGAGGTTAAGAATGAGTGAAACCTTACTTCTACTCGTCCTGTATGCCTTCATGACGTGGATAAGGAAAAACTTTACTCTTCTACTCTTAGCACAGTTTAGCTCAGTGTATTTCACTTACAGCGTGGCCAGATGGAAAAGAACATCCCATTTGTGCCGCGCCCACAGAGCGGTTAAGAACCGCTGAGTTAAGCGAAACAAGACATAAGTCATTTGGAAACAAAATTCTGTGCAATATGCTCCCTCGGGGTGATATCCATGTCAGTTGTTTTGAGTGACAACCTTCCTCCCCATGACCGGGGTTATGATGGGATGTTGGAGAAATAGTGGGCCTCAGAAATACTGATTTACTTGAACCACCTAATGCGATTGTCAGCCCCAGAATATTTCATTTAATTTAGTCGCTGTAAAAGCTTCAAAACTCATATGTCGGATATTTATTTTGACTTTCGTGATGTTGCTTATGATTTTCAATGAAATATAACCGTTCATGTCACTCCTTGTAAGTTTACACAGACTTATTTATTTTTAAGTGTAATTGAAGCAAATGATTAAAGGAGAACCAGGAATATAACTGGACTTGCTAAATAAATTATTTCAGGCTGTATTTAGGCATTACTTCACACGTATTCTACATGAGATAACCTTTTGCAATAATTGTGGAATAAATGCCAACATCTTTTACGTTGGTAGCTACGCACCCTCTTTGGTATGAAGCTCAACTAAGCGTTACTTGTTAACGTTAAAACGCAATAAACAGCTAGATTTTTTGTTGAAATAAGTTGCATTAACGAAAATATTTTTTTACTTTACATGCAAGTTAGGAATCTATCGGTTATTCAAGAAATTTCGTTCTTTTTTTTGTCAGAGCCCGGATATTTATTATCCTACTTTTATATAAACCAAATGAATTGACTCCACTTACTTACATAATTTTTCTTAGGATATATTTCCATATTAACTTCCCATTTATGCCTAAGTCATTGAAGCTGGTCTTTCACTTCACGTATACGACTAAAATTTTGTATGAATTTTTCATACCTCAGGTGCGTGCTGCTAATTCTAACCGGCTCATCTGCATTTTATAATGAGTTCAATAATTTTCAATTTTGTAAAATACTTACTGATTAGTGTTAATTAACTCAGTAAAAATATAGAGTAACTTGACAGTAAGACCAAATAGGGATGGAAAATCGCAAACAAAACGAGGACTTGCGGTGTAGGTAAGAAAAGTGAAAGTTTACGAGGTAAGGGAAGAAATGTAAGGAAATTTTGGCTTAACTTAACTGATTTTGGCGGCAATGACAATAATGACAGATGTAACACCGAAATTCTCACATTTGCATCAGTTGGTTTGTTTACCGCTTTGAAGAAGAAGATTCAGTTCGAACCGCGCAGTAAACACACTCCTGTTCTTTTTTAGTATATTTGTCCAACAAATGCACAGTATGTATTAACAATATTTGTTTCTTAAAGCACTTCTACAGGTTTCGATGTTTATACATCATCCTCAGGGAGGTTCTTATTATGTACGCTAATGTTACAAAATCAATAAACTGGAAACATTTATTCTAGCCATTGCTGCAAACAATTGATAGGCCAAAACTTTTAAAACTTCATAAAATATGTCAGATTGTTTGTAATTCTTAAATTGCTTGTTTTATTACAGTAAAATGAACATTGTTATGTGGTTAGTGGCTGTAAATGCAATGAAAGTAAGGTAAAGATGAAAGGTAAAGTTCTCCCTAGAACACGTCACGAAGACCCAAAAGAGGAGCATAACAACTCTTTCTTTAACCTTGGCTCTAGATGGGGTGGGTGGTCAAAGCCACGCCCCGGCCTCTTTACTCCTAGGAAAGTTCCGGTACCCATTGTACTCGTATAGGAGGCTGTTTGGGCCCCAGTGCCGGTATGGACGGGTGCGGAAAATCTCGCTTCCCACGGGGATTCGATCCACGGACCGTCCAGTCCTTAGCGTGTCGCTATACCGACTGAGCTATCCCGGCCCACATATATAATCAATAGAATTTAGAAATATCTTTCTTGTGGGCACAATCTTGCCAAGAATCATGGTAAGTTACATTTAGTCATTGAAGTGATGATACAGAAATATTAAGTTGTGGTTTCTATTGTTAGAAGACTGGAAGTGGTGTACTCCGGGACGTAGTACGTACACTTTACCAAGGTGTTTTTATTTTCAAAATGTTGTACGATTTCGCGGTATATTCGTAACATAATTACATATATGCTTATGATGAAATGCGTTTTTTGTACGGACATACGCCGAACTCAAAAAGGCTTAATAGGATTAGGTTCACATCTCTTATACCGGGTTGCATCCAAATCTTAAATGAATATGGAAATTTACAGATAGAAAATTTATTTACGCCTATAAATATGGCTTTCACGGCGTCGATTTGTACGAAACCCACAATTACTCAGCAAAGTTTTATAGACATATATACCGAAGTTTATACAAATCTGACGAAAAATGTAGAATGTACGGGTAAAATTCCATTTGCGCCCTTGAATTATATATGGCTTTCACTGCACCGCTTTCTACAGAACTCATAATGATTCAGGGACATTGTGTGGAGATTTTCTATGCAGAGTTTCACCCAGATCTGTTGAGAAATATAGAAAGGGTAGGTAGAAATTTATTTTTGCCCCGAACGTGGAATAGGGCTCTCACTAGACCTATTTCCAATAAACTGGCCCCTGTTGGACAAATTTGTAAAAGAATTCCGGTACCAAGTTTAGTTTCTAGTACTAGGTAACCGACAGACAGAGACAGACAGCGCATTAAAATGTTCTGCACACGAGGCATTGTAATTTTTCTTTGTAAAGAATGTCTGAAAGCCCAGCAGTTAATGCTGAATACAGAAATAATCGCTATTCTGAGGTACGTACGAAACAAATACGTGTACACTGTGTGTGAAGAGCGTAGAAGTTCTGTATGTTTAGCCTGGGTTTATTTTGCGTTTATTTTTCAAAACTATCAGTCATACAGTTTTTAACTTGTGTATGAATTATCTTCGAGGTTCTTCGCTTGCCCAACAAACCAGCTATTTTTCTTGTCTAATGAACAAGAGACTGCAATTGTCATTGCGTCGGATGGTCGCTCAAGCTTGCGCAAATATTACATTTGAATCTGCCACATGCCCTCATTCTACCGTAAATCTGTCACTGTGGATTATTTTATACGAAACAAACAGTACTTGAATTATTAATTCGGTAAGCTTTCGCTTGTAATGACAAACTCGTTTTTTGCAAGAAGCAGGCAGTGTTACCCATAGTATATAGTACTTTCAGTGCCAAGATGGGCCACATTAATCACTTGAACGGGAAAAATCATTAGTAAAGTAATAACAACGACGAATAGACTCGTCCTTGTATCGGGCATAGCCGTCACAAATTTTGGTTGATGCAAATGGGCCGCAGACATACAGGTGAAAACTAGAGTAGCCGTGGTGACAAATATCACGCATCAAAATTACATATACATAAAGTGTGTCCAAGAAATGGAGTACTTTATAATCTTATAAAATATTGCATCATATGACTTCAACCATTTGGAAAAAATTCCGATTTTATTTGTTCTTTACAAAGTAAACAAGGTAGGCCATGTACTGAAAAGATAATATTGTGGCGAGTTCGCGTAACCATTGTTGCAGTGGAAGCACAGCCATGCCAGCTGTGTGTCCTGTTGAGCTACATGTCACTGCCAAATATATAAAAAATTGAGTGTTGCAAAACAATGCCCTTATGGCAAATATTTGTCGCCGACAACAATAAAATGTACGTGCTTCTTCGTTTGCTCATGGCATTTTATAGACGCACAGTTTCGCTAAACAGTTCATAATGACAGGTAAGGCGTTATGTAGTTTCTTAGCTTTCCTAGTGCCGTAAAACATTTTACGAGATCAGAGGGAATTAATAAATTACACAGCAATAAATATTACATACATTATGGATAAGTGCCTGTATTCTTGCCTTAGTTACTGGCAGCAAATTTCATCTTTGCTGCGCCGTATTATTTTGTCGCCTGTGGCCTGTCTGGCTCTAACATATTTTTCTACGAATATTTCTTTATTAAAATCCAACCGATGCACTCTTTGTAATTATATCAACATTAAAATAGATTAAAATTACATTACACACTCCGATATGTTTCGGTCCACGCAAGGACCATCCTCAGGGAGTTCCTTAGTACTTAGCTGAAACTATTTATATGGTTTTGTATGCACATCAGTGTAGATGCGGTCAATGTTATGGCAGCATATCAACTGTAACAATGGAGAACCCATTTATAGTGTGACCTATAGAGAGCCCAAAAATTTTGTATTATTAATACAGGTTTCAAAGTTGAAGACGTATGAGA
>Ga0268261_10001487_pt1 | contig 16146 bp, 18 predicted proteins | sample TergutNc150P1_FD_190353 | JGI IMG/M metagenome (GOLD analysis project Ga0268261, IMG submission 190353) | Nasutitermes corniger P1 segment gut microbial community from laboratory colony in Florida, USA - Nc150 P1 (SPAdes) (version 2) | ecosystem: Host-associated > Arthropoda: Insects >...
CATTCACGAGTACTTGTGTGCGGGGAGGACTGGCTTCGTTCCCCGGGCAGCGTAATGTCAGTTGTGGCATTGGGAAATGATACAGCCAGACGTTCCGGTGTCGTATCATCGTTGATTGTTGATAGTTGAAAATAAATTTCATAGTTGTTTGCCGGTTTGGACTCTGGAAAAATAATCTAGCGGTACAGATAAGTCTTTGTGTATTAAATATCGCTGAATCCAACGGGCATACAGTGATGGTTCTTGTAACGCATTTGCTGTAGTCTTTCTCTGTGAAAGGTATATAGCCCTGTTGACTGACTTTTAACGCCAAATATGGATAGTCAAAAGCATACTGAACAAATTTGAAGATATTCGCTCATGCAAGATAATTATTTTATATAGTGTGAAGTGATCTGCGGACTTGAGGGGAATATGTAAAACGAGTTTAATGCAGTGGGAATTAGCAACAATGGACACTTTAGACAATTTATATGTATGTATATCTTCGGTTCTAGTGCCCGCTATCAGTTCGTATCCCTCCGGCAAATGAAGTGTTATATTTCTAAGTGTACTCTGAAGTGAAGAGTGGCTAATTAACTTCATTGATAAGCTCCCTGAAATGGCAAGTTGTATGGCACTAAAAATTTCATCTAGTTGGGTTAATGGCAACAAAGTAAATTCCATCTGTCTGACAGCTGTGTATGTTGTGCTTTGTTCCAAAAATGTAAGATTAAACCAAAATAGGTCTCGGGTAATTTGCTGATATCTATCGTGGGTTGAATTATACTATTCTTCACGATGCTAGAAAGGTTCGCAATACTCTGCCTTAAGTGACGCCATATCAACTACTTTCTTTACATGTCAACTGGTTTGCTAAAGAATAAACTATATCTGAATTTCTATTATGTAAATCATCAAGAACGTCGTGTAGTTCATGAATATCTGAAAAGTGCTGTGCCGAAAATAGTCTTTAGAATGTTACCACCTAGTTTAAGTAAACCTCGTCGGGGATCGGGTCGTGGTAAAATATAAAAGTTCTGAATTTTATCTTCTAGAATTTGTACAAACAATTCCATCTATTTAATTTCAGAAACCGACGTAAATTCTTTTCTCTGTTCGACAGCAAGGTCTGACGTTACTATAGAAAGTACTTCGTGATACGTACTCAGGTCTATATTTACTTCAAATCGCCATTGATCGTTTGAAAGGATAACATCCCTCTGCTTCATAAATATGACACTGTGATTAAGTGGTCGAACATTTAGTTCTGCTAGCACAAGTTGCAAGCACCCTGTAACATACGAAGTCGCATACAGTTAATACACATTTTACGCGTTTTCAGCGTCTTGAGAAAGGGTACGTAACCTAGTTTAGCGGTGGGTGTGTCCTGGAATTTCGGAGTTCACGCCTATAGAGGGGATAGTTGGAGTGATAGTTGGGGTCGTTTCTGTCGGAAATTGGAGTATCGGTTGGCAGTTGGGCGAGGTCAGGGGTGTCTGGACTGTGGTCAACTAGTGGTTCGCGTTCGATTCTAATCTAACTTTCTGGGCACACAAGCGTCCATGGTCCAATTTTAAAATCATCCAGTGAATTTCCGATTGCGTTCTGAGGTTTTACTAGTCTCCTGAGCACATTTTTCTCGGGCATTTGCCTCAGTTTGGGCTTCCATAATTCAGGATTAATTTCTTAAGACGGTTAACGTGCACATCTTGACGTTTGTCCCTTAAATCCATTATTTCATAATTAAGTTCTAAAATTTTCTTGGTAATCTGTCAAGGGCCTGACCATGGGTTTGCAAAATTGCTGGTCAAACCTGGCTTAAGGGCAGGGTTATATAGGTAAACCAAATCCTGTACTTCAAGCTCCCGTGGTTTAGATTTACGACCATAAAGACGTTTATTGTTCTGATGTGACTTTCTGTTGCATTTCGCTGTTAGCTTGCAAGCTAGACTCAGATTCGATTTGAGGTTTTCCAATCGTTGATCGTCGTCGGTGTTGTCTTTAGGAAGGCGAGCCTTTAAATTGTTAGTACTGGGCAGAACCATTTCCCTCTCATGCAACGAGTAAAATGGACTTAACCCGTGGTTTCGTGAAGGGTGGCTCGATAGGACATGAAGTAAAAAGACAAATTCTTCCCAATTTTTCTGATTAGCATTTACGTAATGCGAGAGGCATCGATGGAGGTAACGGTCGGGCCTTTCCACCATCCCATTCGAGGACATATGATTGCTGGAAGTACGCACCCTGCGGACACCTAATATTTTGCACGTTCTTTGGAAGAAAGGTGACAAATTATCTGCCTTGGTCCGTGATGAAGGTCGAACCTGAACCATGACGAGTAACAATTTGGGTTGAGTACACCCTCGCACATGTTTCGGCAGTATGATCGGAAATGGGAAACGCGACTACATACTTAGTCAGATGCTCAATAAAAGCGAGGAAGCACTTTTTCCTCGCGGCGTTTTTGGGTAGGGACAAGTTATATCCATCGAAGTAACTTCGAAGGGAATTTTGGGCTCCTCTACGTCGCCAATTGGGGCAATCATTTCCCGGTTTTCTTCTCTGGCAAGGTTCACGCCTTATGTACTGCTCTATGGTTTCATTTTAGACCACCAGTAATTCAGTGAAATTAGGCTTTCGTTCGCTTAATCCCAGGATGTGCCACGCACTTGGGTTCGCGGTTTTCTGTAATAAAATCTTGGATTAAAGTCTGCGGGACCACTAGCTGATGTTTACCGTTTTGCTGACGTCTGTGCATGACGTTATCGCTATCCAGGAAGAACTTACTGTGATAAGTGCCTGGGTTTTGTCTACGACAGAAAGCATTCTTTCTTAGTTCCTGTTGGACACTCTCGACTTAGGCGGTCTGGGTTCGTGATGGCTCCCACCTGACGGCTCAGAGCATCTACGTGTCATATGTTAAACACTGCTCTGTGCTCGACTACAATGTCCAATCCGGACAGTTTTAGAGAACCTTAAGAGGCGACTGTTGTCAGCAAATTTCTGCAAGTAGGTTAATGCTGCATGGTCTGTCCTAACTAGGAAACGCTTGCTATACAGGTAACAGCGGAAGTACCTGGTTGTCCACACCAAGGCTAACATTTCCTGTTCGGAAACTATAATTTGTTCCGCTGTGTTAAGCTGTCTACTTGCGTATGCGATCGGCCGCCCCCTTTCCGTCTTGGAATTGCGACAAGATGGCGGCAATGACCACCTTTGAGGCATCAGTAGTTAGTATGAAGGGCACTTAAAAATATGGGTAGGCCAGTATGGGCGTGGTACACAACCTATCCTTCTTACTCTGGAAAGCCTGTTTCTGTTGTGGGCACCATGTAAATTGACGGTCCGTACTAGTTAGAGCTGTCAATGCTTTAGCAATTTCGGCAAAATTTGGCATGAGCGTTCTGTAAAATGAAGCTAAACCGAGGAATTCCCTAAGGTCCTTGACATTTTGGGGACCGAATATTGTCTAACGGACGTCATTTTTCCAGGAGAGGCGGAGACGCCTTTTTCTGACAACACATAGCCTAGATAGCGCACCTCGGGCTGGGCAATTACACATTTCCTAGGGTGCAACTGTAAATTCGCCTCATCGAACCTACGCAATATCTCTTCTAATCGTTGAACGTGCTTCTCAGCAGTGTTTGAGAAAAGATCAGATCATCAAGAAAAATCCAACACTGGGGACCTATGAGGTTTCTCAAAACAACATCCATTAACCTCTGGAAGTTAGAAGGAGAATTGGATAATCCAAAAGGGAGGCGATTAAAATTCGTAGTGTCCGAAAGGGACAGTAAACCCTGTGCGTTCCCGGTGTTACTTTTTTATGGGTACCTGCCAGATCCCGCTTAGACAATCTAATACATTGAAGTACCTGGATCCGTGTAAGGAGGCCGTAGCTACCTCGAAGACGGGTAACCGATAGGTATAGAATTCCGTCAGAATTCAGTGCTCTGAAGTCTACACAGAATCTGTATTTAGGAGTGCCATCTGGGCTTTTCTTGGGTACCAAGATGGCGGGCGCTGACCAGGGGGAGTTGCAGGGCCTTATGACGCCTTTTTCGAGCATTTTCTCCACCTGTGCTTGCATTTCTTGCCTCAGGGCGTACGGGGATCTGTATTGGGGACGCCTAATAGGTCGTTCGTCGCCTATGGGTATCTCTTTTCTGGCATTAGTTGCTTTAAAATGATTGGTGTCATCATGGAAAACATGTGCATACTTTAGTAATATCTGCACAATAAGTTCTCTGTCTTTTTTAAATGGTCTAATTTTCCATTCAGTAGCTTAAGAAATAAAGCTTCGTTTTTCTTTTTCCTCTGAGGCTTAAGTGGCAAATCAGAATTAAGTCCTTTTCCCTGATTCATCCTGTCTATCAGCGGCTCCGACACTTCTTCCGCTATACCAAGAACAGGCGACTTGGGGACAGTCAGTGTTTGGTCGCTGAATTTAGCTTGCATGACATACGCGCGCGTTAGGCGATCTGGCAGCAATATTTTTAGCCTGTGACGTCATGAGTGACGTGTTACTGGGGCTACATTCTACATGTGTGATTGCGCGTGCAGGGAAGACTCCTTCGATGGGGATGTGCGCTGGCTGAATTCACACGAAGTGGGGTGGTTCATGCTCAAATTCTAGTTTGCCTGTCACCACTTGTCAGCTCCTAGATGCCATGGTGATGTTTTCCTTGGCTTTCACTAGCCAAGCTCTAGCTGGGGTAGAAGTTTTCTTGCGGGGGAAATCGGCTGGGACCTGCTTGTCCATACGAGCTTCTCGGGTGGGTTGAGGGCTGTGTTGCTCTTTACCCTCCATAAAGACCGTGAGTGCAGTGATTTCTTTGAGCGTCGTACCATTCCCTCGGGGCACTTTTCCAATGTGTGAGTGAATTTTGTTGCAATCTATATCAACTATGGCCCCAGCCTCTTTTAAGAAGTCCATGCCTAGAAGACCTACCGCTTCAGTGGGGAGAGAACACACCAAAATCTAGTGGTTGGATTGACTCCCGCTTAACACAAAGGAGACGCCCTGACGTCCCTTAACGTCTAGGATTTCTCCCGTTACTCCATATGTTTGAATATGTGATCCTCACTTCACTTTTCGATATGCCTGGTTGCAATATCGAAATGTTAGAGCCGGTGTCAATAATGAAGACCCTAATTTATCCTTCCATACCCATAGAAATATAGGGAGTACCGTCCTACAACGTGACCGAATCTGATGGCCTGACAGCATTTACTGTGGCGTCAAGGCGGGAGGAGCTGTCTTCTTTCATGCCCTTCTGCCGTTTCCCGAACTATTTGATTCCTTCCTATAATCCTGTTTAGTTGGGGGTTATCGCCTGAAGACCCGAAACGTCTTGAACGCTCGGTCTGGTTCTTTCACCTGGGCTGTTGGGAGTTGCCTTGTTCTCTTTTTACACTTGTAGGACACTCCCTAGCGAAGTACCCTATACCTTCGAATTTGTAAAGGCGTAAGGCAGCCTTGGTATGCGCGTTCCTAGTGCTCCAGGCTCTTGCCCTGTTGGCATTACGTGGAACTTCCGTCCGTTGACCCTCTGATTGGCTGGCCGTACGTGTACCGACCGCGTGTCGCATCTTATCACTGTCGTACGTCCTACTGTCGTGGCGCGCATTGAAGCTATTATTAAACTTCTATCTCGGCTTCTTGTACCGAAACCGCAATTCGTATTGCTTCCTGTACTGAAACCGGAGATGCGTAACGAACTTGTTTGCCTGGAACACCAATCAAACCAGCCACGTATCTTGCTAAAAGCATGCGTTCCGCATTTTCACTATGCACTCCTTGAGCTACTGGGTTGTCAACCTGACACGTATTCTTCTGAAATAACGTCCTACACCTGTCTGCAAACTCTTGCAGGCTTTCGGTTTTACCTTGCCGGGCCATCTGTAGCCTCGCGTAATGGTACTGTTCCGTATGGACGTTTTTGTACCGTTTTCTGAACACCTCTTTAAAAGTATTCCACGATGCGTCCCGCGTGTGGAGTTCTGTGCATTCTTGATAAAATACTAGAGCAGACCCTTGTAATTTTAAAGCTGCTATCTCCAACGTATCTTTGTTCCCACCTGCCAATTCGTGCGGAAGCTTCAAGGGTTGAAATAAATTCTAAAAATTCGTCGACTCCGAACCTGAACACCTCGGGAAAAGTGAGATTCATGAGAGGTCTTTGTGAACTGCTGGTTCTCCTAGGGACATCCACTCTCTAAGTCTTTGAATCTCTAATTTTGACTCTTCTAGTTTTTGTAGCTGTGCATGAGCCATCGTTTAACAAATTCCAGTAAAGAAAAAATAGACAAACCACAAAAGAAAAGGGGAAAAATTTTGCTCTGTTCGCGGTCTAATTTCGGTTACGTAACTCTTCTTTTAAATTTACCGTAAAAGTATATAGTAACCACTTAGTTACAGTTCCTATACTCCTACACTTGCGCACACGTAATTTCGCGTTGATGCCAACCAGTCTGATAAATCGCACCGCCTCTAACGGATTTTGTTAAATCGCAGCACTGCCAACCGTTTGTAATGCCCTAACTTGGAGGAAATTAGGTTTTACTAGATGTACTCTATAGGACATAAATATACAAGTAGTGTGAGGGGTTCGTAACACTGATACACTAAGGGAATGGTAGAAACTGCCACCAGTCAGTGAATACTGACAGTGCGCTATATAAGGGTGTAGTACGCGGAGACAACTAACTTACCAAAATCACAGTTGACTGTAGATAGTCTATATATATTGTAAATCAGTGATGATAGTGCTATGGTACAGATATGAAGGGGATGGTAAATTATGCAATAAAACAAGAAAGATAAAATGATTATTTTGCTCCTGTATGAACACGAAAAAATATGAATTTAGAATTTAGTTCGGATCGTCCGAATTATATTACTAAAGCGTTTCACTCGAATTAATTTGGAATACAGAAAATTAACTCAGTCAATTCGGCTTACCTTGTAGTATGAAGAAGCGATGCTACATCGTAATTAATATTGAACGTTGTATAATGATTATTGTTCTCAGAGTCTTGTAGATACGTAGTGACCGGCGAACAGCGGTTCCTTCGAGTGAATTGCACGTCAGCAAAAATTCGGGGTTTTTATAGGAGCAAAATAATACATAAACATATGTTATAGTCGCGTCAGAGTTGGGGTTAAACGCTTCGAAAAATGGGGAACTGACAAGTAAGCGCTGAGTAGCAACTGTGAGCGATCGTTGGTTTCGCAATGAGGAAGTGAGTGGAATCTGTAACTATTTCAATACACAAAATTGAAAATACTAAAATTGATTTGTAAAATCTAACACAGTGCTTTACATTTTAAATTCATTACACTATATTAACGGTCTAGAAACCATAGCTGGCCAATAGTTGAGATTTAGGGTGCCGGTCACCTTACAGGAAGCCGTGGATTTGGCAGTTACTGTGGGTAACGCGGAATGAGTGAGAACAGGATACAAAAAGGGTGTTCAGCACCAAGAGGACAGTTCGTCTCAGGGAGTAACTTGCTTTAACTGTGGAAAAAGGGCATTACGCGAAGGATTGCAGGTTACCGAGGAGGAATGGAACCTCTGGGAAATAGTCGCGCTCGCTATTCGGCGAGAGGCTGGGGCGGGCGCCGCCCAGCCAAGCGCCGTGGAATTTCACCCCTGGGGAAGCCCCAGCGGGAAACAAATTTGGTGCTTTCATTGCAAGCAGTTGTCACCGTAGAGATCAGTGCCCCAACTCATGAAAAACAGCGGGGCTTCCGCAACCCTAAAAGGCCGCGGGTCAACAACCAGATCCCCGAAGTCGACCCCGGGGCATGAGGCGAACCAATAGATAATAGTTTAATCGTGGGATCTTCCGGGAATGAACTGCTGCTGGAGGTACAGACAGAGGGCGAGCCACACCAATTTTTAATCGACTCAGGGGAAAGTTTAAGCCTTTCGAAACCGAGTGTCAGCCAAGCAGAAGTTAGACCCATGGATTTGGCCGCGTGAGGGATCACTGGTACAATGCTGAAAAGTATAGGTACCCAGAAAATTGAATTTGGATTGGGGAATCGTGTATATACACATGAATTTTTAGTGACGTCTTTGGACGTAGAATACAGTGGTGTTTTGGTCTCGACATCCTGCGACAGATGATGGCTGAAGTGGGCCTATGCTCGAATGGCCTAATTATTGGGCGGAGGTATACATAGGCGGTGCTTGATTACCAAGCCCGTGGGTCACCTCAGGTCACGGTAACTAAACCCGTCGCCGAGGAGTCGGGCGCATCGGACCTCATCAAACCGACGGGACCCACGAGGAAAGGGGAGGCGACTGGGTAGCAGGGCGTGGGAGAACCCGTTAGCCTGGGTGACAGGAAACTGAACCCTGACGATCCCACTAATCCTAAGAACTTCCATGATACTATGAGCATGTTGTTAGCACAGATGGTTACCCTCCTAAGTCGAGGATTGTCGCGATGGAGCGATTAATGATTAGAGAACCGGGCCAGGAGCGGCCGCGATCAATTATAGTGGAACCAGTGCCCGTCAAAAAACCCTGGGATTTATGTCGCTTGGCTAGTGACCGATGTTTTTGTGACAACCCACCACAGTTTTTGCAGGATATCGGATGCGCACCGGAGTAGCCTGGACGAAGTTCAGGGAGTACCCTAGGAAAATATTCGAGGTAGGACAGTAATGATCTCCGGGTCGCTTAGCGACCGCGAAAATTATGATAGCAGGGGACCCTGCTATTTTATGGTTAAAATGATAAATACGAGTGTTAGCACGATAGATATAGGAAGAAATGTAAAAATAGGGGAAGGTGAACCCCTTGAGCTAGGCGAGGCCGAAGTTGTTACGGAGGAGAACCTCGCGGATTATAGACAATTTGATGTCAATAAAGAAGGGAAAAACGATGCAGAAGAAACAAATAGGGTGTATCACGTTAGTGAAACGGACAATGAGGTCTCCGTACCCCCATTTAGAGGTCAGAATGCGTAAACTGACGCATTTCGTGAAAGCAGAAAGAGATGTTCTAGGTCCAGTGATGATAGTTTTATGACCCATTTTTGTACGACCGGTCTGGAATGCTACCTTGTACCGCCAAGGGCTTCCATGAGATTAAGACCGGGGACGCTTTACCAATTGAGAAGAATCCCTCTAAGGCGTCATTCGCCCTGGGGGCGGAAATGAAAAGACATGAAATGGTACAAAGGGGTGTGATTACACCGCCATGTTCTGAATGGGCTGCGCCCATGATTTTGGTGAGGAAGAGATCAGCAGATGGTTCCCCTTACTATAAGGTTTGTACTGATTTTCGTGGATTGAATGCTATGACTAAAATCCCAGTTTATCCCTTCCCCGACATAAAGAGTAATTTATCCCTAATGGCGGGCAGCCGTTATTTCACACTACGAGACAAAATCGGCCTACTGACATTCCGATCCACACGGATGACTGGGTTTTTTAACGCCCTTTGGGAGTTTTCGGTACGAGAGGTTAGCTTATGGCCTGGCAGGAGCGCCGAGCGCTTTTCAAAAGATAATGGACGTCACATTAATGTGGTCAAAGTTTTATGCTCTTGTATATCTTGACATTTTGATTTTTGTACCATTAAGGAACATGCACGGAGAGTTAGGATGGTCCTGGATAGAATCCGAGAAGGAATGTTTAAACTAAATTTGGATAAAGGTACATTTGCTGCACGAGAGGTGGCATATTTGGGGCACCTTGTGAGCGCAAATGGCGTCTCACGGGACGCGAGTAAAGTTAAGGCATTTAAATCTTACTCATTACCCCGGACTGTGCGCGATGTGCGAGTCTTTCTAGGATTGGCTGGATATAGGTAATTCTAAAATTTTCTGCACTAAGCAAACCATTGACTCAGTTAACAAGAAAGGATTCTAAATTTTGTTGGCCGGAATCGCAACAGATTTCCTTCGATGCCCTGAAGGAAGCCTTGATGTCATTGTCGGTCTTGGCACATCCGTAGTTTGATAAACCGTTCATACTCAACTGTGATGCATCTAATTATGCCATTTCGGCGATACTTGGTCAAGAATATGAGAGAAAAGAAAGACCTATAAGTTTCGCCAGCAGAGTATTGAACAGTCATGTGGTAAATTACAGTACGACAGAGAAAGAATTATTGGCCGTTGTGTTTGCAGTACAAACTCACACATGTTTCCTTTACGGTAGAAAATTCAAAATTGTTACTGACCTTGCGGCATTGAAATGGTTGATTACTGTTAAAAATCATCAACGCGCCAGGCTAACTCGGTGGGTTTTTAAGCTTGCGGAATACGATTTTGAGGTCATACACCGACCCGGCAAGAAGAATGTAAATGAGGATGTCCTATCGCGACATGTAGCTGCTACTGTGAGTAAACTTCCTGGCTCATCTGAGGAAGTGGCAGCGGATATACGCAAACCCCTTGGAGGAAGTATCGCTTACAAAAGAAGCTATCGTGCCGGCAGAAGCTAATGACGAATTTTGTCAACGGGTGTACCGGGCCTTATCAGAGGTGAAATACCCTATTTTTTGGATCAGGATTCAGTATTGTACCACATAACCTCGGACCCATTAGAGGGACGGAAGGTGGTTGTTACCGCTTCACTGAGGGAGCAGATTATCCGGCAACATCACGACCCTGTTTTGCCAGACACCAAGGGGAATATAGGACACGAAGTAATTTGCGGCTGAGTTATTACTGGCCATCAATGTCCAAGGACGTGGAGTTTATTCGGGAGTGTCGTGCGCGAAAATGAAAGGGGGAAGGACTCCCCGGCCCCTGTAGGTGAATTATCCGAAACGGCAGGCCCAATGGAGATTACCTTCATTTATATTTCTGGTCCATATCCGATCACTCGGAAGAAAAACGCCTAATTACCTTAACTGACCACTTTACTCGTTATCCCGAGGCGATCCCGACACCTATTCAGGAAGCAGGGACTGTTACTAGGGCACTGGTCACCCAAGTGTTCGTGCGACACGGGAGCACGAAATTGCTTTCGTCGGACCGAGGAACTCATATCAGTTTTCTTTCAAGGGATGTGCAAGCTACTTAAAATAAAGCAAATTAACTCCACCGCATTTAACCCGAAAATGCAGGGTAAGATAAAAAAATCATGCGGGACTAAATCAAACAATGAGCCACTATGTAAATAAATATGGCAATGGTTGGGATGATTTTGTAGATTATGCTCTTATGGTGCATCGATCCACACCCCACTCTATTACCAAGTCTAGTCCCTACTATCTATTACATGGGCGGGACATGCGGATGCCCAACATAGAAGACCTAACCGCCCGAATGGGAGTGCCCAAGAAAGAACCTGAGGATCAGGACCGGGTCAGCAGTCATATTAGGACCCTTTATGGGAAGACTAGACGAGTCATTCGACGTGGTTCGAAGGCAGAACAAAATTGGTAGAATGAAACAAAAGACGCAATATGACAAAAACACTAAATTGGTGACGTTTTCTGAAGAGGATTACATCTACTTAAAGGAAATAGCAGTAGGAGTCGGTAAGAGTATGAAATTTCATAACAGGTGGCGAGGACCTTATTTGATTATGAAACGATTATCTGATTTCAATTACCAAACTCAAGGAAAACCAGGTAAATACATGTCTTAACGTAAACCGAATTAAATAGTGCCACAACTCCCAGGAAAAGCAAGAGATAGTAAGAAGGCCCCAATCACCCCTAAAAGGGAATTTTCGGACGACGACTGGAATGACAGTGATAATGAGCCACTCCATTTACTAGAACGCCCCAAACAAATTCCCTCTCTTCCGGACGAGACTCCAAATTCTGGGAACAGCAGGACAGGAGGGACACCTGTCGATGACGGACTGACCCAAACTCGTGTATAGACTCCTAGGACCCCACCCCAGGAAGGACAAGATGAAGGCCCGCAGGAAAAATAATAGGTACTTACATGTATCCCATGCAGGGCCCCGATGAACAATGTTCGGGGGCGGCTGGGTTAATCCAGACGCGGGATCCCATGTAAGGGGAGAATGCCGATAACAACCAAGACCAACCCTATCCTTACTCCCTCAGACCGTTACCAGGAAGACGGAACTATAAACCAGTAGAATCTGCTAATGACTAACCTTGGGCTTGCAGGTCTCATCTACGGGCAGGGACATACCCCGACTTGAACAAGGGCTTAATCTTCTTTTATAAATGGGACTTGATTGTGACGGGCAACTTCTGGAACGTCGTCAACTTAGATCTGAGGTGGTATCGAACCCAGCTCGACCTGACTGATATTTTAAAACAGAGACTTTTCAGGAGAACCCCCGTACGCTAAAAGCTGGGCGCTATATTAACCGACAGGAGATAAATTATTTGTACGCAGTATGGGAACAGTTAAATTCGAAATTGGCAGATGTGAAAAGGCTTTTACCAATGACACGCCAGAAACGGGGACTTCTAAATTTTGGTGGAGACGTACTGAATGTTTTGTTTGGTACCGCTACTAGTGCAGAAATACAAGTTCTACATCAGACAGTCCAGAATATCAAGGAACAACAAACAGCTATTACGCATTCGATTGAACATTAGCTCGCCTACACTAAGGAGTTGGATGAAAATTTTAGGCAAAACACACGGGACGTCACCCTATTGGCCAGAATTTTGAAGCTGCAAGTTGGTAACCTCATGAAATTTAATGAGACGGTAGGAGCAGTGGAGTAGAGATTGATAAATCGACTTGAGCATATGGCGAACGCCAGTCAGATAATTAAAGAACTGAAATTTTATAATTTGCAATTACAGCAAGAATTTATAAAAATCCGACAGGGATTGGACGTGACATCTACGGGTAAATTATCTGCCGAACTATTGCCTCCCCATAATTTGTCACAAATACTGCAACAAGTTGCTCTGAGACTACCAACTGATGTATCACTATTGGCCGGAACTAGTTTAGAGGACATGTTTGTTTACTATAAAGTTGCCAGGGTTTAAGGATATACCACTTCCTCTGAGATAAGATTGGTGATTAAGTTACAATTGAGAGGGACCGACCAGGTCATGAACCTGTACCGGATCGAACCCCTACCTACCTATGAACCTCTGTTAAGAAGACATGTGCAGATTATACCTGAAACTATGTATTTGGGAGTTTCGGATAGTAGTCTTTACTGACACCGGCAGATCTCCACAGTTGCCAGCAGGGGCTATTCACTATATGTGAGACTGAGTTCCCTTTGTATCACAAGTGAATCCTTTCATGTACGGGAGCTCTATATTTTGGTAAACATGACCTAGCCCACGAACACTGCAACAAAGTTATCCTCCGGAAATCTTTTAAGCCCATATGAATACATCATAAAGCTACCCCCACTTTTTGGATTTATAGCCTGCCAATGTCAGTGAAGATCACGAAGACTTGTAGAGTAAATGGTACAATGAGGAGCACATACCTAGATCTTATGGGTGCAGGGATTCGGTGTGCGGAAGAAAATTGCCAGGTTTTCTCCGAGAGCTTTTTCCTACTCCCCACAACAAATGGCTACTCAAATTTCACACTTGTGTCATGGCAGGTGGTCATTCCGGAATTGTCGGACTTGCTGACGAAAGAGTAAGCGCAAGTACTTGAAGGTCACCAGAACCGGGCAGATGGGACAATTGACGCAGTCAACACCCTGATGACTAGGGGTCTGACTGCAGGGTAACAACATGAAATTGGTTTGCGAGACCTTGTCTGATATCCGACGGGATCAACACGAAAAGCGCCATTACAGCTGGACGGTCGCCCTTATACCATTCATTCTTTAGTTTATCTTACCTACTGATACTGGCGACGATCTCTCCTAACGATTGCATCACGATGGGCGTGGCAACGGACTGGGACTCCGACGGGAGCGCCTGCCCCAAAACCACGAATTGTGCTCCCCTCTGTTCTCTGATAGACGAGGAATATACGATGGGGCGAAGTCACTTATGGGTCACGGTAAAGAAGTCAGGGAGGAGAGGAGCCCCAACCCTGAGATGTTGCTGGTGCCACCCTTACAGCCGTCGGCGGGCGCCACGGGAGAAACGGAAGGAGACCGAGCCGCCACCTTGCTCACACCTCTTGGCGTGAGGTATTCGCAGCCAGGGCGCTACCAACTCTGAAAGTGGGAGAATTCCTGAACGGACCGACTGGTACATAGAACTTGAGGCGGGAGACAAAACACACTACTCACCGCGACGTTGCATTGCCCGTTCCGGAAGGATGGCCTGAGATGAATCCCGAGATAAGACAGATTCCTTGTACTCTTGTTATCAATCCGTTTTCATTATGAACAATGTATTCCTTGTGATGAGAATGATGCACTGTATAACCAGTAATATTGAAAACATAAGTGTCACGTGATTATAATACCAATTTTACTAACATATTGTTTAGAGTTATATAACTAAAAAGTACACTACATAACCAATGTAACTTCAGAGATGTATTACCTTATTTTAAAACAAATTTTGCTGATGAAGTGTTTAACGCTATACATATATGTAATCACAAAAGAAAATGTTTGCTAGCTATAAGTACCTTGGCAGTGTAATTTAATGTGCACGTAGAACAAGGCTAACTGTTACTGGGCTTCCAATGAAAGGAAGGCGGGACCATATCTGCAGTTTCCGGCAGGAAGCAGATTAGGCTTTAAAATATGGTCGGGCTTTGTTTACGCATGGGATAAATTTATGTGGTGAAATTAATTACTTCATTTTTATATTACATTGCATAATATTGCATGGGCTTTTACATGGATAGGGCTGGGCACATGACGCTAGAGTCATGAGTTTTATTCCGCAACGCTCATGATCACGTGGTTAATTCCGGATTAAGCTAGATTACTCTTTGTTCCAAGTAGGGACGCCACTCGTAGCGTCACTTCAGTACCACTAAGGACTCCGCGTTGGCAAGAAGTGCACTACATACGTTTAGTTCAGCTGGCACAAGGCGACGTACTATAACATTTCTGCCACAAGACTTCGCGTCAGCACAACGTGTAATACAGTCAATTCTGTTTGCAACAGCGACAAATTACAAGTCAGTTCGTTCGCACAAAGTAACGTAATACTATACGTTTAATTCCATTCGCAACAGCGATACAATACAATCAGTGCCGGTCAGCTTATCTAGGACGCGACATGAGTGTGTGTGTGTGTGTGAATAAGTTACTCAACATATAAACAAATCACGCAGTTATTAATTACATGTTCATATACAACTACAAACAATTGGTGCCACGAGTGAGAAGAATTAATCACAGTTCTATTAATTATCAACAGTGTATTACGTGTTTGTATTAAGAATTAATAAAGTTGTTCCTTTATCTTGCCAACTACATGAACTTCTTGTTCAAGTCTTTGTGTATCTGAATCAGAGCGGGTACAGGCTTAACAACTAGGTCCAGTCGCGGCTCCTCCCGCTTGCCGATCGTAAGTCGACCAGGCCAGTGACAAGTAGCGACTGGATAAAACAATGATCTTTGCACGGTCTGGGCCTATAGAGGTAATGGCGTCACCTGTGATGAAAATCGTGGTCATGGGACCCCTAATTTTCATTTAGGATGGGAGGAGTTTTACTGCAGGCGCCTGGCTGTCCTGAATTTTTTAGGTTATTCTCTATTTTTTATTTCAATATACCATCTGGTGGAAATGCATGAGGATGTGGGAACATGTCCATGAGTAAGCACCCACAGATGCTGTGTACGAACAAACACTAGTGACCTAAATATAACCCATATCCTGGAAAAGGGAACGGCAACATGATGTCATGCGAACATGCATTCCTCCGGAAAGTTACGCGGAATGAGGACAATTTCCATCCAGTCACTATTCAGAGTTACAGCATGACAGATGAGATCATCTACCAGGGAATTGTCACATAAATACGGAATTTTGGTTAGAATTGGATTCTTTTGCCAGTCAGTCATTCAGTCTACCAGAGACATCAGCTTCACCAGGCAGTTGTAGACGTCAGTCAGACATGCATCGAGTGCTCTTCAGTCGGAGCGACTGCAGAATACGCACTGCAAATGGCGGCCAAGATGGCGGCGACGAAAAAGTCATCGGAGACAGTGATATTTCCGTGGCGAGGGAAGGGTGTAGGCGAGATGTGAGACTGTGAATGAGGGGTGTGGGAGGGAATGGCGGGAAGGTCGTGAATGTGGGG
>Ga0268261_10001488_pt1 | contig 16140 bp, 13 predicted proteins | sample TergutNc150P1_FD_190353 | JGI IMG/M metagenome (GOLD analysis project Ga0268261, IMG submission 190353) | Nasutitermes corniger P1 segment gut microbial community from laboratory colony in Florida, USA - Nc150 P1 (SPAdes) (version 2) | ecosystem: Host-associated > Arthropoda: Insects >...
GGGGGGGGGGGGGGGGGTGAAGATCCTCAACCTGGGACTTAATCAGAGGAGGCAGCTCTCTGCTTTGTGCCATGGTCAATTATGATTAATACAGGGACCTTACAGTGGCACTTAAAAGATCTTTTGGTGTGGGCTTCACACATATCAAAGTAAATGTACAAAATTTAATTTTTCTTTTTAATTTCATTAAATATATTTTGTTTATTTTATATTACATTTAATTGATTTCAGTTCATAAAAATACTGTTTGTACATTCATTGCATTTATATCAGAGCTTTAAATAATATACTGTTGTATTATTTATGTCCATTTTGAGAGTGGCCTGGAATGTAACTGATTGACATACATTATATAATTAGGTTCATTTTACACCAGTTTGTTGTGCCATTTCCTCCAGGAACAGAACCTTATCATAAACCAAGGGCTACCTGTGCAAGGGTTTCTTCTGACCTCATTGATCATACATTTGGCCAATAGATTATTTTCCTCCATGCCTCAAGTTTCAGCAAAAAGTGCATTGCCTTGCTACCACATAAGCTGCACATACAGCCTGGCCCTAAGAGGATTACAGATGTTAAGGATTAATTAGAGGACATGCAAAAGTGATTATGTGTTTTGTGATGGTGTTGTTTGTGTACATAATAGGTACCACAGTTTTATAAATTTGGTTTACATGTTGTTGTATTTGCGAGACATAGCACTCTGTGTCAGTTTGTGCAGTGGACTGGTTCAATTTGAGGTCTCGCTACATAAAGTTTATCAGTTGCACTCCTATTCCCCTACTGCCGTGTTATTGGCAGTTGGATTATAAAGTGCAGTACAGTTCTTAAATTGTTGGCTTATTACTGTTTTGTGCAGATGAAATGCATAGTCCAGTGAAGTTCAGAAAAAGAAAGTAACAGAAACTCTGCAGCCAGTAACTTTATTTTTACTTCAGTATGTATGTTGCACGTGTGTTGTGGACGGTACACATCAGACCTCCATGTATTCAGCTTCGACCATAGCACCAAGGATGGTGTTCCTGTATAGAAGTCGATGTGAAGTGTCTGTAGCCAAGACGAGCAGCTTGCTTCACATTGCCATGTTTCAGATCTTGTGCCTGTTAATTGTTTGTAAAGGACTCGACAGATACAGAAATGAATGGCGTGCCACATTGCTAGATGGACCATGACAGTTAAGGTGCTGTAGTTGGGATGCTGTTTGTTGACCACCATCCCTGCAGTCTGGATTTTGCACCCAGTGATTTCCATTCCTGTAGACCCTTTAAGAAGCACCTGGTTGACAAGTGCTGTGCAGCAGGCATCACTATGGATCAAGCTCTCACCTCTTGGCTACGCACACTTGACTCCAATAACGCCTTTGGCAGGATACAAGCCTTGGTGCCACAGTAGAATGAATGCTGAAATGTCACTGGTAACTGTGTAGGTTTGATGTGTGCCGTCCGCTACCTTTGTGCCTTGTTTTCAACATTTACTTAATACCTGACATTTCAGCCTTACAAAGAAAAGTTGGTGTCTCCTGAAGCATATGCATATGTTTACTCATGGGGCCATCTGTTACATTGGCCGCACTGGCAGATGTGGCAGTCAGATGGTTTGACATTGGTGGTCAGTAATGGTGTATTGTGCTGTGGTGCACTCACATGAACTGTCCAATTTCTGCAGTTATATAGAGAGAGACATATTTGACAGTACTCTTATCTTTTCTCCTCCACAAGGTTGCTCACACATCAGAGCCTTCTACTGATGGTGTCAACATTACAGCTGTTCCTGCCAGAAGTAAATGTATGTAGGAAGTACCGAGATTTCACTGTATTGGAATTGAAATTTTGAGTGACATTTGTGCCTCCTTTTGTTGTGTTTCAGGAGGACAGTAGCAGCCAGGAGAAGGAAACAAAAGGTACTGTATGGCAGCTGGAACAGGTGTTTGCTTGTGTTGTAAAGTCAAGTGCTGCAGTGTGTGCGGCAGTGTGCAGGTCCCATAGTGAGTGAAGTGTTACAAGATGTTGAAGTGTACAAGAAGAAATAGCTTCTGTTTGGTTAGAAGAAAGGAGCTGATAGTTGGTAGTAACACAGCACAAATGGGGCCTTGTCTGCTGTTGTCTTGTAACACATAGGCACTTGATTTTACATTGTTTTTGTATGGTGGGTTTGTATTATGTGTTTTGATATGGGCAGCTGTGTTCTCAGTCTCACAGATGATAGTCTGCCATCCCCCACATCACATGAAGATGTCAACTGTCGGCACGAAGAGCTAGTTTTTGTCTCGTTAGTAAACATTGTGACAGGTTGGAGCAAGGGGCCCACCTGTGTAGGTAAGTGTGGGGTCAATGGCAGAGTAATGCTTGTCCACTCTTTCAGTAGCTAATGACTTCTGCGGTGATGGTGGAGTCGACTTGCTTCCTGTCCAAGCAGCAACGACGGCTTCGGGAGCAGGCACTGATGAACGCCATCGTAATGCTTCCTTGATTGTCCCTGTAGATGAGGATAGTGCGGTGGCAGGCTTGACTCTGCAAGAGGCGGAAGCAGATGCAAGCAAGAAGGATTCACTGGGCAAAGAGGAGAACAAAGAAACTGCAGAGGAAGAGTCGCAAAACAAGAGCCAAGAGGATCAGAGTGATGATAAATCTGGCGCAGGAACCAAGAGGTTCGTCTCACACTCACGGGGTTTGTATTATAACGAACAATCGACGAGGTACCCTCGCAGCGAGTTTCACCATGATTTTGAGGATGACAAGTTGTGTGGTAATGTATTGAGGTAGAATGGAGTCCGTGTATGTACCTGTAGGTATGTTTGGGGTTTGTAGGTTAGGTACGTCAAGATGGACCCATGGCATGATGAAGACATGTGACCTGTTCTCTTCGGATCATCAGTTCATTAAGTTTCAAAATATTGTATTCTGAATTGGTGAAGATTAACACAATGAAATTTTATGCTCTACAAAAGTCACATATTTTGTTAAGTAATTCAAGCACAAGGACACAGTCAGTTGGTTGGTAGGTGCAAATGGTGGTGAATGGTTGAAAGTCACAAAATTGAGCATTCATATTTAGGGAAATATTGGAGAACTAAGGGACTGCTGGTGCTCAGAAGATGGCTGCATTGGGATGCATCTTAAATCCATAAAATTGTTTGAGAAGCCGTGGTTTGCCGCCTCGAGATGGATGTGGAAGCTCGCTGTATTGTGGCATTGTGCCATAGACACCTTGATGGCAAGATGGCACTCAGAAGAAACACAGGTGCCCATCTGATAGAAATGGCTGCACGTAATTTTCTTTTGTTATGATGCGCAGTAAACTTTGTGTGTCGTAATGTAGGGATATGTCATGGGGTGGGTGGGGGCAGTGTGTGCATAATGTTGTTGGAGGACCACAGTGGATAGTGGGTGGGATTGAGAGTGTCAGTTGTTGTTCAGTGTAGATAAGATGGGTAACTGGCTGCCAAATAGGCACTGGATAACATTAATTAAATTCTAGGTTATGTAGTGTTAGCAGTTCATAGCTTGAGGTAATGAAGTTAGTGACACTGTTTGAATGTAACACTGATATTTTGTTTGTGGTTCCCTCACAGTTCTGTTCCTGTTGACTCAAAGTCACCAAAAGATGAGAAAGGTGAGTTTTCTAATGGCAGATTCACTCACTCTTTGTTAATGTGTAATGGAATACACTGAACTGGATGTTGTCAGGAACTTTCTCGTAGTTTGTGCCAGTTCACTGTAACCGTTTGTAAAGTTCTTTGAAAGAAACTGTGTGCTGATTAATAACTGGCAAGAATTTGTACTGTAATTAGTACCCAAGAGAAAGTGTATTCCCTTATTCTGTGGTTGTGTCTTTACACTTGTCTGTTGACATTAGCTTATCATGTCTAATTTTGTGCTGTAGTGGACAAAAAGAGCAAGGTGTCCATGGGAGGAGCCACAGGTGGCAGCAGTCGCAACCTGTGGGTGAGTGGACTGTCGTCTTCAACACGTGCCACAGATCTCAAGCAGGTGTTTTCCAAGTATGGCAAGGTGAGGCATAGCACATTGTGGTGGTCCAGTTTCAGTTGCAGCTGCACTGCTTATGTGGAGTATTTTAGTGTTCTGTCTACACCTCTGGTTTTCTACCTTTGCCTCAGGGATTGTAATACATACATGAATCCTGTATGTCTGATACTAATAACCACAGAAATTGAACAACGTACACTGAATAACGAACATATGTACGTATCTGTGTGACTCATACCTGTGTATGTCAGGGAACTCAACTGTATGCAGAACAAGTACAAGACAGATGGTATAAGGATGTCACATACAGTAGTCATATGGTCTTTTTTTGTTTCTGCAGGTCATAGGCGCCAAAGTGGTGACAAATGCTCGTACGCCTGGTGCCAGATGCTATGGCTATGTGACTATGGCGACAAGCGATGATGCTTCAAAATGCATTCAGCATCTGCACAGGACAGAACTGCATGGGCGGATGATATCTGTTGAACGGGTGAGCCACTGTGCAGTAGCTTCTTGTGTCATATTGCTGTAAGCTTTCTGTATGTAGACTGCGGTAAGAAATATTGCTGGAATACAAGTTCTTATCACACGTTTTACACATTGCACATTGTGGGCTGCTGGAAGTCATCTCGACAGTGTGGCAGGAAGGGTGCTCTGAACTGTGATAATCCAAATTTGTGTTGTGATGATAAATATTTTGGGGATTTTGTTCTCTTGGGATATGACACCAAATCAGTATGTCATAATTCTTGGACTTTTGAAGGAATTTGTATGTTGGTCTTCGAGGGTCTGCAGGTCTAAGATCCATTCTTGGATCTCTAGACCCTTGAAGATGGCACAACAGTCCTTCAAAACTTCAGCAATCATTTGCTAGTGATACAGCATCATCTTCCAGAATTCTCAGCTACACTGCTGTGGACACCTCAAAACTTGCATCCTGTAATATTATTAAAACTACCACCCTTGAGTACTTAACATGGTCAGTTTGTATCATTTTATATGGTTCCTGAGCTGGGAACCCATTCTGAGCATGATAGAGGATTTTTATGGCTGTAATTGCTGAGATACCATTAGTATAAAGCTAAATGTGTTGGGAAGTCATATGGGAAAGTGGAGATGTAGGTGCGGTCTTTATTCTTAGCACTGGTTAGATGTGAGTGGTCAGCTTCATGGCGCTTGCCACTCTGCGCTGGGGAAGAGAGAGAGTAAACTGGAGCCTCGGTGTGCCACATATTCAGTCCAGGTTATTTCAGGGAAGACAAATGTCACTGATCTGTCCTTGCATTGGAATTGCAATCTGTGGAATATTGGGCCTATTGTCTCGGCTCTGTGCTGACCAATCCGTATTGTCTCCCATTGCCATTATGTAGGTATGAAGAAGAACTGCGCAGGTCAAATCCCCTGGTGAAGACCACTCTAGAGTTGCCTGCGTTATGTGATATCTCAATTGGCAATGTTTTATCATACATACACGTTTTTTTATTATTTATGGCCAGTCAGCAGTGTGTTACAGTTAAAAATATGTTGGCCTGAAGTGCTTTGTGTTGTGTGCATGGGAATTAGTACTCTTATTTTGTGTTATCTTCTGTGTAGGTAGAGCTGTGCATAAGTTGGCCTTTTCAGCTTGTAAACTGAACACCTAGCAAATATCAACCAGTGGAAGTTGCTAAGTGCACGATAGAGATTTTTATGACCTTACCCATGTGTTATTTATCCATAAGGTTAGCCTGGGCATAAAGGGACCTATCTCCACTGTGAGGTCAAAGATCTCACCAGTTGCGGCCAGTGCTTTATTGTTAGGTGAAACTGTTAAAAGATTACATTTGTAGAAGAGATGTGTGGGGCTTTGGCAAATGTGGGAAAACAAGAAGTGACAGCAAAATTTTAGTGAAAAACCTTATTGTGGATTGGAGGATAGTATTGAAACGCATTGTGGTATAGCGTACTAAGAAACTCGCTTTCAGAGCCTGTCCAACATATGCGGTATGTTCTTGCAGCTTGGAGATGGGCAAGGGACATTCCTGTGAAAGGCAAATCTGCTTGATAGCTCAGAGTTGATGGCATTCTGTCCAGTAAGTGACAATCATCTTGTCTTCTGGTGGAGAGGCAACTTATAAGAGACATTGTTACCCTTTGGGCTACTGAGCAGATAAGTTGGTGGATAGTGTGTAAGGTTCAGCGTTGGTAGTTCGGCTACTGAGTGGGTAAATTGGTGGGTAGTGTGTAAGGTGCAGCGTTGGTAGTTTGGCTATGGTTCAGCGTTGGTAGTTCGGCTACTGAGTGGGTAAATTGGTGGGTAGTGTGTAAGGTGCAGCGTTGGTAGTTTGGCTATTGAGTGGGTAAATTGGTGGATAGTGTGTAAGGTGCAGCGTTGGTAGTTCGGGTATTGAGTGGGTAAGTTGGTGGATAGTGTGTAAGGTGCAGTGTTGGTAGTTCGGCTATTGAGTGGGTAAATTGGTGGATAGTGTGTAAGGTGCAGCGTTGGTAGTTCGGCTATTGAGTGGGTAAATTGGTGGATAGTGTGTAAGGTGCAGCGTTGGTAGTTCGGCTATTGAGTGAGTAAATTGGTGGATAGTGTGTAAGGTGCAGCGTTGGTAGTTTGGCTATTGAGTGGGTAAATTGGTGGATAGTGTGTAAGGTGCAGCGTTGGTAGTTCGGCTATTGAGTGGGTAAATTGGTGGGTAGTGTGTAAGGTGCAGCGTTGGTAGTTCGGCTACTGAGTGGGTAAATTGGTGGATAATGTATGAGGTGCAGCGTTGGTAGTTCAGCTACTGAGTGGGTAAATTCACTGAATTCATGCTTCACAGTGTGGTAACACAATCACAACACAAGGAAGCAGCTGTGAGAAAGCCCAAGGCTGTTTCCTTGGTGTGAGGGGAATATTTGATGGGATAGTCTAAAACAGTAGCCATAGCTGCACGCAGTGGTGAAGGTATTTACAGTGTCATCATGTTGTGTGACGACAGTTACTTCGTGCCAGCTCTGCTACATGTCTGTGCTGTGGGCTGAGTGGTCTACACTAATGTGACAAGTGAGCCGACAGCAAGTGACAAACATAAAATAGTGACCACTTATGATTGAATTTCCCACTGTTATTACCACTCATATCAGTTGCTATGTGCAAGCGTGGATATTTTCTTCTGTACACAGAAGGCACATTATTCCTTGCAGTTTTGTTTAGCTAATGTGGCATAAAATGGCATGGGAATATAATGATTGATGATAAGTAGTTATGGTTGTGGCAGTTAATTGTTACCTGTTCAAACTGCTGTGTGAATTGCATTTTGTTGGTCATCAGGGCAGCCTGTAACCAGCTAAACCTGTGTGCATAATGTAATCATACAGTTATTATGAAGGGTTGATGTGAAACTGTGTCATTGCATAATAAGTAGACTGAAGTGGAAACGAATCAGCATCAGGTGTTCAGTGGTGTGCCAGGTGACCAGCCAGCACCAGATGTGCTGTAGGAAGGGATATGGTCATGGGCTGACTGGTGTGCCAGGTGGCCTCTCAGCATCAGATGTGCTGACCGGTGGACAAGGTGACCAATCAGTGTAGGTTGGCTGAAGTGCTTGCTTATATACAGAAACTGCACAGTTGACAGCATTGCCAAGTGTCAGTAGCATAACAGCATAACAGGCTGCATACTGGCTGCTCCCTTCTTACAGTGAATTCTTGCAACACTGAAGAAGTCTGTCTCCTTCGCTGCCCTTGTTTGTGCTTTTTATTGTAGATTGTGATATTCTGAAGGATCGAAATGATTTCACCTTCATGGTAAATACTCCTGTTGGACACCTTGGCCCTCAAGATGAAGGCATTATGATCCTTTGGAATATCTGTAATTAAAAACAAAATGACATGGCATCGCATTTCAGAAGACTTGATTGAATCTGAGGCAGCAGTTATTTAGGAACCAAAAATTTGCATAAAGCTGACATGTTGATGTGAGCTGGTAGTTCTCTTTTCTGTGTAACTGCAGTGCTTTGACAGAGTGTAATGTGATGATGTGAATTGCTAAGCTGCTTGCATTGCAGGCAAAGGGCGATGCCACGGGGCCACCCAGGAAGGGCGAGAGCAAAGTGAGCAGCAGCTCGGTGAAGAAGGTGGAAGAGAAGAAGCGTCACGAACGCAGACCAAGTACGAACATCGTGAAGCCGGAATCGGCTGACAAGAAGAAGGAGGGGGAGGGGGCTGACAAAGGTGAGAATTTGAAATTTGCTCCTTCATATCAAAATAGATCTTGTGTGATTTCAGGCTTCTGCTGCAGCATAATTGAAACCTTCACTCTTCTGGGATGTTGTACAGGGTAGGTTGGTAGTTTGTTGCTGACAGATTAGGACTGCCTGTTGGTCCCTTCTTCAAGGGTCAGGGATCTTAAAGAAGAATCGTGAGAGGGAGGGGTGTGGACTAGCATCATGTGCTTCAGGAGAGGTATAAGTGGTGGGTTCCTCTGAGCACTGTGATGAGCCGTCGGGTTCCATAAGATGGGGGGAATTCCTTGACTAGCTGAGGAACTCGCAGCTTTTTAAGGACTCTGATCTGTGGTCATAGTTGGTTATCTCCTTTTTATGACTTGTGCCGGGGCTTGTGTGCTATGTGCAGAAGGAGCAGAAGTGAAGGAGGAGGCCACAGACAATGGAACGGCGACCACGGCAGGTGGGGAAGGAGAGCAGGCTGTGTCAGGTGAGGACAAGGAGAAGGCTACAAAAGGAGCGGAGGGAGGAAAGAAGGAAGGGGGAAAGCGCCGGAGCCGTGAGGTGTCACGTGAGAGGAGGGAACATAGGCGCAGCGCAGGAAGCAGTCATTACTCACATCAGAGCCACAGCCCGAGCAGCCATCGCCGTGGGCCTCGCCCCCATGCATCTCCCAGCAGAAGGCCTGGGGTCCTTACATTTGCCCAGATACGAGTGAGTGTTGATACTTGTGATGTTGAGGCTGTGCAGTGTGGCATGTACAAAATGTGTACAGGGTGATGTCTGTTAAATATGTAATTTATGTTGTAGATTTGGAATACATTTAGGTCACCTAAAGTGTTCTTGCCACCAGTCCGTGTTAGCATCATCATATCGTGATAAAATGTTACAGCATTTTGGAGGCAGAAATTGCCTCCATTTTCAGAGTAGTGGAGTGGTTGCTGGAATCATAAGGAGGGAAATTTTATGTTGATCATTCAGGGAGATATGATGTCGTTTGGCCAGTCGCAGTTATGGAGGGCAGGAAGAGGGGAAAGAATTGTCCCAGGCCACTAGGTGTGGAGATTTTCACCTTAGTTCTTTTTTGTGCATCACCAGTGGGAGATGTGAGAAACTTTGGATGGTGACTGCTGTTCGATCTTTTTCATTATGTGACGTCGGACATGATAGGCCAGACTGCCTCAAATTGTCCTGTATAATTCACATTTTTCTTCTGTATGACTTCAGCATCCAACAAAACTAATTCACTTACCCTGAAGATGGCGGCACTACATTTTCTCCCAAAGTGCATGTTGCAGAAGGCATATGAAGACTGTCATGAGCAACTGGCATGAAAGCTTGAAACTTTGTATCAATGTGAACTTCATGAATTGCATTCTGCAACTGCAGTCATCATGATTGAACATTAGATAATACTGACGGTGGAATATCCAAGCCTCTGGGATGTGTGCCCTTTTGCAGCAAGTAGTTCCGACGTTTTGAAAGACCATACCACCATCTATCTTGAGGGTCAAGCACTTGCGTTCCTGAAGCCTTGAGTCTTCAGTGAGACTGCTCTGAGGACCTCATATTTTGTATCATGATGTATTTTGCTCATCTTGTATTAGTGGTAATGGTGTGTTATGACACCATTCACTTGACTGCGCTGACTCCCTGATTGACCATGTTGTGGGGCTTTACTTTGTGTGATGCCAGTCCACGTCACTTCCATTTCATTGCTGTGGGGTGCACTTGAGCCATTTATGTGAGTTTCCAGGCTGTTTTCAGCCCAGAGACCAACTTTTCTGGCATTTTTGTTTGTTTGTATGTTTCTTTCTTTTTTTCTAGTTCCTTCAGGTGTGTGTGGGGGCATTGTGTCACATTCAACCACAGTCATTCTCCCCACCCTTTCTGATTTATTATTCACCAGATGTCTTACTGTTCACTGCTGGATGAACTGAGCTGCTGACTGTCATTTCCTATTCCCTTGTTCATGCACCTGTTTTGTAGTAACATACCGCTGGCAGAGCAGGTCACGTTGTCCAAAAAATGAAAGCTGGTACCAGTTACAGACTGGCTGATGACAGTTTGTTTTGGCAGGAGGAGAGAGAACGTCAAAGGCAGAGAGAACGTGAACGGGAATTGCGGGAGGAGGATAGGCGACGGCGTAATGAGGTTTTGAGGCAGAGAGAAATAGAGAAGATGAATAGAGAGGAGGCCATGAGGCTAGAACGGTGAGTGTGTGGGCCATTGTGCTGTGTCCATTACACTTTTTCAGTCAGAATCTTTTATGCTACTGTCTTGGTGCAGAGCAGTGATGAAGGTGTATTTGCTGCTGTTCAGGGCTCAGGAATTTGCAGCACACAACATTCTGCTTGCAAGGATGATCCAGCTGGAAGCAATTAAGGCTCCAGAGTACAGTCTAAATATACTAGTTGCACACCATTCTAATATTTCTGTGTATGTCAGATGCTCTAACAAGGGTAAAACTTTGTCCCTGTGCGTGCCACGAAGTCATGTAAGGGGAGTAAGGGTAGAGCTTCATTTATTCCTGTGGTAGCACTGCTTGAGGGGGTGGTGAACTTTACACCCTGGCTGCTGTATGCATAGGGAGTGAACCCCGGATGGCCAGTGGATAGGAGGCTGCATGGGCCTGTAATGCTGGTGTGAGTATTTGGAAAAGAGGACGATATCTTGCCTCTGGTGCAAATTGAAACCCAGACCATCCAGCCCATAGCTGTTCACTATACTGTCTGAGCTATCGTGGTTTTCCAGACATTTCTTAAACTGAACACTGAATGTTGAGGTTAGAGAAACAGAACACACATACTGTATGTATGTGAACACAAGACGACTCTAACGACCCCCCAAAAAATAAAACAACTGCTAAGAAAAAACATTTGTTATTAATTTAATACACAAAACACATCAGCTTCTGTCTACCTGTACCACTCAGTGTCACTGTCTCCATCATCACAGTCGGTGCCTTCATCGTCCGCACACTCACTCCTAACATTCCCATCCTTTTCACTGCCATTCCACAACACATCATCAGTCCCATGTGTGCGCTGGTATGTAGTGCCACAGAATGTGTGTACTGGTATGTAGTGCCATGAAGTTTGTGCACTGATACCTAATGCTGTGATATGTGTGCGCTGGTATGTAGTGCCACAGAATGTGTGCACTGGTATCTAATGGTGTGGTATGTGTTCACTGGTGTGTAATGCCATGAAATGTGTGCATTGCTATCAAATGCTGTGGTATGTGTGTGCTGTTATGTAGTGCCACAGAATGTGTGCGCTGGTATCTAGTGTTGTGGTATGTGTGCACTAGTATGTAGTGCCATGAAATGTGTGCACTGGTATCTACTGCTGTGGTATGTGTGTGCTGGTATGTAGTGCTACAGAATGTGTGCACTGCTATCTAGTGTTGTGATATGTGTGCGCTGGTATCTGGTGCCATTTGCTTGAAGTGTTGCTTTGTGTTTGGTCTGGTGAACAATAAATTACATACATTTCAGTGAGAAGGAGAAGCTGCGCATTGAACGGGAACGTATAGAGCGAGAGCGCAATGAGCTGATGCGAATGGAGAGAGAGCGTCAGAGACTGGAGCGAGAGAGACTGGAACGTGAACGTGAGGAGCTGAAACGCCAGCAGATGAGGTAATGCCATGGTCATGGATGGAACTGTGTGATTGGTATAGCTCATCTATTGCCGGATGCCAAACATGTAGCATGGTTGGAGCACTGCCACCCAGAAGCAGGTGGAAGAATAATATTGGAATGGTTCTTGTGAAATAGTGTATTTCCTGGACCATAACATGCACCAAAATTGTAAAAGGCAGATTCAGGGAAATGAAACATTTTACTTACAGTAGGACCATCAGATGCAAGAGAACTGTAGGCGGTATTTTCCAGGGGAATAAATGCTTGTGGTGGTTTGGAAAATGCGGTAGTTTGTGGAACTGCACAGTGACAAGCTTGGATATTAGCATTATTGAATCTGTAGGAATTGTACTGTGTTTTGGCACCCACCGACTTCCTCTGTGTTCCCCTTACCCCTTTTGGGGTGGGGGGGAGCATGGTGTTTGTTAGCAGACAGTGTTAGTTAGCAGACAGTGTTTGTTAGCAGTGTTAGTTAGCAGACAGTGTTAGTTAGCAGACAGTGTTTGTTAGCAGTGTTAGTTAGCAGACAGTGTTAGTTAGCAGACAGTGTTTGTTAGCAGACAGTGTTTGTTAGCAGACAGTGTTTGTTAGCAAACAGTGTTTGTTAGCAGACAGTGTTAGTTAGCAGACAGTGTTTGTTTGTTAGCAGACAGTGTTTGTTAGCAGAGAGTGTTTGTTAGCAAACAGTGTTTGTTAGCAGACAGTGTTAGTTAGCAGACAGTGTTAGTTAGACACTGAACAACAGAGTTTTGGTTCCAGATTTGAAGAATCACGTCGGACAGCAAAACGCCCGTCCAGTGACCGCCGGGATTCCTACCCTGAAGAGAGGAAGCGTGTGGCAACTGAGCGTCGCTATGAAGGCCCTGGTCGCTTTGATGATGGAACTAGGTACACAAGTGTTCTGAGATATAAGGATGATTCACAGATTGCCGTATGTTCTGCATGAAACTGATGGACATTGCATCTCAGACAGCTCTGTGTGCGTGTATTTTGGTTGTTAATTCCATGAGTTTCTTTTAAAGAACTGGGGATTATTTTTGTTAAGTAATTATAGTTGTGCATTTGTATTGATGGTGTGTGTGAGTGCACGCACATATACGTGCAGTTTGACATATTCATATGATTGGTGGTTATCATTGCCTCATTTATGAAACACAAGAGGTTGGTTCTGCTTTATGGAATACACATTGTTTCCTTTATTTCAGATTTGAACGTGGGCCTAGTTTTAGAGTGCGTGATGAGCGTCGCAGTGAGAGTGATCACCGTACCAAAGTGGACGTGCGCCACTCAAGGGACAGGTACCCAGAGTCCTCAAAAGGTAAGGAGGACTGAAATGTTAGCACATAGCTGTGTCTCAGTTCAACAGTGCTGATATGTTTAAGGTTTCCGTGCATGGTCAGCACTATAGAGCAGTGCTAAGTATTGCACAATGTTGTTGACTGTCTTGGTTTAATATTGAAGGATTGTGCAATGTATAATGTTAGTCAAATGAAGTTTGACTGACATTATGTATTGTATAATAGAAAAGAAGCAATTGGTTAGTCTATGTTCAGTGTTGTGTGAATCGGCTACTGTCTGTCTGCAAAGCTCTAAACACACAACCAGCACAAGCAGGTATAGCACTTAACCCTTATCCTGCTAATGTGGAGAATATGGTGAGCTAATAATGCCAGCAGATGGCAGGTGGGATTTAACTTGGTGTTTAAAGGGTTAATGAATATAGTGTTTTCAGAGGTATTTCCAATGGCCAAATAGCATAATGGAATGGATAAACACTGACTGAGAGTGCCTGCTTCTGGCACATTTGCAAAATTGCAAGTAGTGTTATTAGCTGTGTCATGCCTGTCTGTCTGTAAGTAACAACTTGTATCCGCTTGGAACAGCTTGACTCCCACGGGACGGATTTTCGCAAAATTGGATGTTCTGGGGTTTTTCCGAAAATATGATGAGAAAATTCAAGTTTCATTAAAGTTGCACAAAATAACGGTACTTCATGTGAAGACCGATGTATATTTTTGACCATATCTTGCTCATTTCTTAGAATGAGAAAGATTTCACACAAAAATTGTGGAGAAAGTCCAAACACACATTTCATGTCCAGTAATTTTTATTACGGATATTGTGCCATTTTTGAGGTGATGTGGAAAAATATTGTAGAGCTGGGTAGGCCACAGAGAACACTATTGCACTTGTGCATTGCGTAATGGATACCTAAGGCTACAAAAACACTCTGAATGTGTAATACTTATTGCATTGCAACTGCGACAGTGGTTGCATGAATGCGCCTCACTGTTACATTGTAACTACTTTGCCTGTCTTATTGAAACATTGCTAAAGCAGTGGCCACACAACATCAGTATCACTCAATATGGTGACTTACCCCGACCCATGAGTAAACTGAAATATTGCATAATACAAAGTGGTCTAGGGAGAAATACATTGCACAATACTGACTCAAGGCAGGCAGGTGTAAGTGTGTCTGCTGTGTTTGAACTGGCGCAGATGTTGTCTTGTGTATGTATGGTTTTGTTTTTGCTCTGTTGCCATGGAATATGAGAACCAGTTTCCAAACAGGTAGTTAAATATAATTTGGAACAGTGGATGTGACATTCACAGTTAAATCCACAGGAAGCACTGGATTTGATCTTCAAATGTAAGTCTTAAAATAGAGGGACCTTGTTGTGGAGATTAACCCTTTAAACGCCAAGTTAAATCCCATCTGCCATCTGCTGGCTTTATTAGGAGCTCACCAAATTCTCCACATTGGCAGGATAAGGGTTAATGGTGTGGAATTATTGAGATTGTGGTGTTTAACATGGAGCAGCTTAAATTGGTGACCATTAACCCTGATTGTCCATATGGAATGCTTCTGTGTGCTGTTAAGTGTTACTTGTCATGGATGAAGGGTAAACGCAGTTGTGTGCAGGTGCAGGAATGGGCATTTAAAGTGAAGTAACTTTCCCCTCTCAGCTGCCACATCGGTCTGTAAGGCTGGATGATAAACGTTAAGTGGAAGTTTGTTAGTGCTGTGGAAATGGAGGTGAAATGTTACCAGTTTCATCTAGCTGCTGTATCTAATGCTCAGTTGCTTGGTCTTGTAGATAGTAACACTTGAGTTTTCTACTTGAAATGGGGTTCCTTCTTCATGACTAAATTGGTGAGATTTCTATCTGTGCAACAATTATATAGCGGGCGCAATATTGACAGGAGAGAGTCGTTACACGGATCGTTCAGGAGACACATGGCATGCGGCTGGCGGCCCACCAGCAGTGAAATCCTTCAGTTCAATGAGCAGTGGAGGCGTACCCCCTCGAGACTCATGGGGCCCATCTAGTGACAGGAAAGCTGACAGTGGTCAGAGCTGGGGACGGCCCTTGGACTCGGGGGCCTCGGACAGGTGAGTGGCTGTGAGTGTACACTTTGATGATATTTGGTGATTATAAGCACATTGTTATTGTTGCTGGCATGAACATAGTTTCTTGCAGTAAATGCATCTTTTTCAAGACACGAATATGTCTTCTTCTCATCAGTTTATTCCGTGTCAACAAGAGACGTGACTTACTGCTGTGTTACTTAGTGCACCCACCACAGCATTCTGTGCTTTCAGAGTATTTTTCTGTTCTTAGGGCATACTTGTGATTGTAATGTGATGCACACACGTCCCTGCATGTGCTCAGCATTATTATGTGCAGCAGTCTTATACAAAGTTAGGCACAAATATGATGATTCATATAGCATCTACATTTAGCAGTTTATTAACCTTTAGGGTCTGATATAAAATCTCACCTGGCTGGAGTGTCCTATATGTGTGCCAGAGCTCTTGCCATTTGAATATTTCACTGTAAGTGCCATGAAAACACACAGGGCCATAAAGTACAGCTTTTACTCATACTTAACTCTGCACTAGATGAAGTTGTGGTCAGCTTCATTGTTCAGCCACTTTACTGCCAGGAAGGAACCGATATACGCATTGAATTGGAGCCTGTGTCATCTCCAGAGCCACTGAGGGTGATGTTGCTAGCTGTGTTCTTTATTTTTCGTCCATCAGTATATTCTGACAGCATATAAACAGCAGGTTTGTCATGCAGTGTGAAGATATGGTGTACAGTGCGAGTCAAAAGTCACTTTGCATCTCTACTCTGTCAATCAAGAACATTCCTCAGAATGAATTGTCATGTGTCTTTGCAAACAGATCAGGCAAGCACATGGCTGTAATACTTGCTGTAACTTGGGTAGGTATGAGAAATGTGTTGTGTTATGGACTTTGAATTTGTGCAAAGTCTGCAGGAGGCACAGTCACTTTATATAAACAGGGGGG
>Ga0268261_10001489_pt1 | contig 16139 bp, 12 predicted proteins | sample TergutNc150P1_FD_190353 | JGI IMG/M metagenome (GOLD analysis project Ga0268261, IMG submission 190353) | Nasutitermes corniger P1 segment gut microbial community from laboratory colony in Florida, USA - Nc150 P1 (SPAdes) (version 2) | ecosystem: Host-associated > Arthropoda: Insects >...
TACCGACTGTGCTGCGTCGTTGTGTGTGATCTAGAAACATCAAGAATGGGTGCTCCATATATATATATATATATATATGACATTAGTCGCCTAAGGGTTAAATCATCTACAAATAGATACAAAATATGTGGAAAGCAAGATAAAAGCAACCTCTCCTTTACAGAGGAGCTTCCACAATACTGATGTTACTATGTTTCTTTAAAAAAATTGGAACCAACTGCTTATTAACAAATACGTACTCCACACACAAATGCAGAGGCTCCATGGACTCGGCACCTGTTGTAGGTTCTATAAAACCAGATCCCTTGCCTCGTAATGTTACCATTGCTCCTGTTTCATTGCGAATGTAGTGAAGATTAGCTCCTCCCTGTCCAATCAACTTATTTCGCAAATCAAATGTTGGTGGAGCATGCTCAAGGCCAATCAAAACTTTCTCCTGTAAATCAGAGAAAAAAATTATACTCTTCATAGCTTTAATTATTCATGAAACAAATTTTAATATCACTTTTGTATTCCTTACACATACAGTCACTATTTACTACATTTGTCTTCATGCATATGGTAATTTCCTGTTTAAAGTGTTCATCACAAGATACATGTAGAACAATGGAGGGGAAATGGGGAGGAGGTGCTAAAATTAGCAATAAACCTACATGTGTAGAGAAAGAGGAATGCACAAGGTATAGGCATTTACTGCAGTTCAACTGATTTCTGATGACATAACAAATATAAACAACATTATTCAAATTCCTATGCATGCATCACCTGCTGTATAGGACATTCACCCACTGGCCCCAGAATAAAAACCCGGCATACCTCACAAAAAACACAATTTAAATGGCCATTATTACTCTGCATGCTATTGGCAACAACTTTAGTCAACACTCAATATTCTCAGCATCACACTTCATATCAACTATAGGTTGACCTTTGGCACCAAAGGGTTAATCTTATTGTAGGTGCTTCCCAGCCAGCACTTGATACCTAAAAACCCTCAAAGACCATCATAAATAATACACACCGAGTACTCTAACAGTGTCATTGTTTTATTACAGTACTGTGGAAAGAAGTGAATCATAAAACCAGGACATATTTACTTCAAGTATTATGTGTATTTTCAAATCTCTACACTAGCAACTGCTGCACATTTCATTATGTCCATAGTGACTATAGCAGTGACCCAGATCCACCAGAAAATTGTATCACACTGAAGCCTCTTGATTACATAACCTTGGATTTAAAACATAATATCTGTACACGAAACATTAAAGCAAGAAATACATAAATGACATGGCAATGTGCAATTTAGCCAAGATGCCTGAAAATATTAATTAAAATTCATGGCCTAAACATACCCAAATGTTGCCATGTCATTTTGAATGAGCATAAAAGTATTCTACAGGAATGCCACAGGTCAATCATGTGAATATGGAAAATGAAACATGTGATATAAATGACTGAAACTGAAATGCTTGAAAGGATTGTATTATGTTAATTGCATACTGTCCTTACAATGGAAGGCATTGTAGCATGAATACTCATCAATGGTGGTGGCATATTTTGCTGAGGTGGTCCTATTTTGAATTTGCTCTGACGACCCAGTGGTGGAAGCGGGTCCATCTGATGTTGCTGTATGATCTCTTCTATTTTCTGGACTGCCACTGCAAAGTAACCGAGGGGTTACTTAGCAAACATCCTGGAGCAATACCATTGGTATTATGAGCTAGCATAATGTATACATCACACTTCAGCCACCAAAAACAGTTTAAATAAAGGAAAGGATATGATATAATAGACAACATGTAACATAAAAATGACATGCAAACAATTACAAATACCAACAACACAAAATTAATATATGCATTAAATATCAGTAAAACAAAGCTGTCAATAATTCTGCATTAGGAGTTGAAGATATAATACACAACAATTTGAGATACCATATCTACAGTCATCAGGAATGGAGAGAATAGGCTTCATCGGCCAAATCATGAAGGTAATATCAAATTACAATTCTAGTAACAGCTCTTTCGATTGCCCAAATCAGAAATTACATCACATTAGCTGAAGTAGATATATTCATACTCTCACAATCTTCAAAACAATCAATTTACTATACTTTCCATCAATACTTTCCCAGTAATTTTACTTCCTAAACATTTTCCACACAATTCCTTTCTATTGAGAGCTATGACGGCACAGTTGGTAGTAACTAGACTAGTGGCTGCATGTATGAGGTATCGTGGTTCAATTCCAAGCAGGGAAAAGAAACTTTATCTCTTTTCTGAAGCATCCAAAACACCTGTGCGCCCACCCAGCCTCCTATTCAATGGGTATGCGGATATCCCTCCGAGAGGCTAAAAGAGGCAGAGGCAAGAAAACTGACCACACACCTCCATCTGATGCCTTTGTGGGATACATATGGGCAACTTTTCCTTTACTTTATCTTTCCAAGTCTGAATACTCTACCTTCCTATAATTTTATTTCATATAAATCTGCAACCTGATTACTTCCCATTACCAGCTTCACATAAAACTGACTTGACAACAAACATTTTTATGGAAATGATTGGAGAGGATGACTACAAAAATCAAGGTTACTGTAGGACCACAATCACGAATTCCATGCTGATTATGTACTGAACTGGCTGAGATCAAGTTTCATCTAACAATGAATTACCTGAGAAGTCACTGAATTTTTCTTCCCAAAAATATGCCCCAATGAAATCACAGTAATGCAACATTAGGTGTAATTAGTCAAGCAACCATTCCAGCTGAGACACTTCCCTTCCTTGCTTGTACCCTTTTTAATAATGGCACAATAAGACACATACACACACATTCTGCAAATTTAATGTGGGGTACATGTAGAATGCAGGCGATTTCAGCTTACATAAAAGCATCCAAAAATAGAATTACTGCTCCTTCTTACAATCAATAGCTTGTTTGGTGGCTGCCTGAATATGAAGATACAGTGGCCTCTCGCCTGGATTCCTGGTACGCTCCTCCTGGTTCAAGTATCTGCCACGTGTTGAGACAGCAGCACCTACACAAATACATCACGATGTGTAAAAATACCACTTCCAATTTAGAAATTAAGGGGGGTAAAAAATGCTGTATATTTCATACATTCCATTTTTATGTACGAAAGATGACATGAACAGAACACTCTACGAGCAGGTACACAACCTGAAGTGAGCAGGAAGAAGTCATATTCAGCAACTTTTGATAAGAATTATGCTCTGTTGTGGCTGTACCTCTCTGGTGTGACCATGCAGCCATAGAGATATGACAAGAATGTGCCATGCCAAAGAAGAATGAAGGCAATAAGAAGAAGACTTGGTTAATATATATACAGAGTTTAAATAAACAAGACTCCATAATATAATATACGCAACTTCCAATGGTGTTCTTTGTATTTCATTAGGGCTACATTCATAAGCCAAAAATCTCTCATATTTTATGGCCTTTAGCAAAGGATTCAATATAGCTGGAGACTAAAACAGAGACCTAACATTACAGAAGGATCTCACACTAAATTTCACCATTTTGGACCAATTCTTTATTACATACATTGAAGACAGCCCACATACCGACAAGTAAAGTAAACTTTACTAGGGGTGAATATGTATGGAAATCAGAATTTCCCCACACCTGTCAATGAGAGTCTCCAATTAAAAAAATAAAATAAATAAATAAAAGTTCATCCATTCAGAGGCTGATACCATGGCACAGACAGACAGACACAGACAAACAGACATTACCTACAAACAATGCACTCATTTTTAATTTCCAAAGAATGCCTAAAAGTAATTGGGGTTTTACAGAAATTGAACAGGTAAGACACATCCAAAATGGACAATTTCCATAAATCATTCCATAAATCACATGCCCAAGTTTTCAGCCACAGAATCAGGGAAAATAAACAAGAACTATATAATCCTAAAGAAAGCAGGTGAGAGGTAGAGACTGGATTGATATGATTCATGACAAACACTTGTGTTCGACACTTTTGAACACCAACAGACCTTCAGGTTCCACACAAGATGGGGAATTTCATGTCCAGATGAATGACTATTAGCTTTTCAAGAAGGACTCCAAGCCAGTTATGTTTAAATTACATGTACAATAACATCTCTAATTTTCTCCAAGAAAACCTCACTTAGCCGTATGAACTGCATTCATTCAATGAGACACTTTTGCATGGTTTCATACTTCTACCACTAAAACTCAGTTTCTGGGCATGTTATCTAATGATGCTGTCAGCTACCTAAATTATATTCCACTGGTGATAGAACACTAAATGAATGAGAAGTAGTGGTGGAATTATGACAGCACTTGGAGAAAAATCTGTTCCCATCCCACTCTGTCCACTACAAACCCCACGTGGACCAGCCCTGGATTCAAACCAGACATTCACACTGAGAAGTCTGCGAATAACCACCTGAGACAAGATACAATTTTCTATCATCATATATATCCAATTACAGCCATGAAAATGACAGTATAAGATAATGTGTCAAATAAACAGTGTGCAGTGTTTGACTGCAGAAAATGTTCCACCAGTTCTCATTCATTGGTCAATAATGTTGCTCCTGGGGATGACTGTGTAGACATGTGAACTGTTCAGCGTTCGGCTGTATGCGTTTATGAAACATACAGCAGGTAACAACCTGAATGACAACAGCATACTGGAAGACACTGAAGAGCATCCAAAGGTCACACAAACTGTGTTGATAAAATGATCAAGAAGCACTGTACAGTGGGAGACCATGAATAGTGCCCATGGCTCACCATATCATGTTGATGTAATAATCAAAGTGAGGAGTGTAAATCACTGCCATGGTCCACCCACCACACAGCACATTCTTGGCCAAGTGTGACTTCTGTATCATCCCAAAAGAGAAGGGACACCTGAAAGGACATCACTTCTTATAAGATAATAAGTCAAGGCAGCAGTAAAGATGTGGTTCCACCAAATAGATACACCATTCTATCAGGGTGGACTTATAAAACTAGTACCATGTTGTTGGAAATGTGTGGTTCACAAAGATTATCATGTGTGTATAAAAGTATATCTGCAAGATTACATAACAGAGTTCAAGAAGAGCATTTGTTCAAGTTTCAATGAAATATGTACTCCTGTTCTGAAAGAAAAAAAAATAAAACACACATACAATAATTTGCAACAGACATTCACATAATGACTTCCAAAATTTGTTTCTCCTCTGCTTTTGTGCCACCTGAAAACACAATACTGCTTAATTTGGCATCTAATGGTTTTAATGCACTACTACAGTTCTGTACCATACACACTACTATGCAAAATTCCTCACATTAATTGTTTATGTTTTGACATTACTGAATTTTTCACATATACAATACCACATAAATTAATAAACAGGCACTTCTATTCCTTACACGTGTATGTTACTTTGATACACACAAATGTATGACTCCTATTGTCAAAAACAATCTTATAGGTCCTGGCCCATCCCAGCCCCATGTGACTGTCAAAATGCGCACACACGTTCCACCAAAATAGTGTTCATAGCAAAACTACGACCAGAAAATTATAAGGAAAGCTGCATTCAGGGAACTTCACAAGAAAGTTACTTACACATTTCCATAATGACAACAGTTTACTTCACACAATTAATACAGACATATCTAAATGGTAAAGCTGTACCTTCACATACCATGAAGGCATACAGCAGAAGTATAGCTCCAATCAACCTTAACCTTGGCACTAGACAGAGGTAAGTGGTTAGGCCCACACACTGGCTAGCTCATCTCTTTGGAAATAGCCTCCTGTAGCCAATTCATATGAGGCTGGGTTAGCCCCACAACCAATCCAGACATTTTGGAGAAGAGAAAAATCTCTTGCCCCTGACAGGATTCAAACCACAGATTTTCCAGCCTGCAGATTAGTCACTATACCAACTATTCTATTCTGTCCACAATATGTACATATTTGTAAATAAAAACATAAATGGAAAATCTAATTATCTACTGCAGATCTGAGGCATGTAACAAGTTGCTGGAGAGGATGATGGCATTTCAGAAGCAAAAGAGGATTTAAAAAGAGACAATGAACATGGAATTGAGATTACTAAACCACAGAGGCTGGTACTTGTATGAAACTCATACCAACAAATCTTTCTTGCATATGAAATATGTAAAACAGACCAAAAGCACTATAGCAATATCTGTACAGAATAAACACTGCATACAAAATTAATCAGTTATGTACCTGAGAACTGGTTTATCTCCTCTTGTGTGTGGCCCTTAGTAAGCAGATTGCGTGCAGCTATTGGAGCCTCGTTAATTTCGTATTCAGAGGTAAATAAATCTGCTGATGTCCGGAAACTATTCCCTACCTACACATAAATTATGAATGAACATTCCCTCAGAGTAATGAAGACAGAAATTATAATCACATTAAATAAATAAAACACTACTGGAACTTACTTACTTTTATGATCTGTGGGGCAGGCTGTTTTAATTTTCCTTTTGCAATAAGTACAGCATTCACTTTGGCTGCGGCTTCACAAGCAGCCTCTAAGCTACTTCTGCTGATCATATCCCTAAATAAAATATTCATTAAATTTCATTATATGCACACAACACAAACAGCTTAAAGCTCTCTACCTCAACTCCCCCCTTCAGTTCAAACTGATACCATGGCTGTGACACATTTCTTTTTCAAAACTTATGTCAGCACATTCTTCATGACACTGGATATGCTTTTATACCATACACTTACAGACAGAAGTCTAAAATATTGAATTCTTGTATTCAACATATAGAAAGTTTGGAATTCAATCCATTCATATTATTTTGTTCTGCAGTATCTGTCTAGCTATCAAACAGAATAAAAACTGTACACATCAAACAAAAAATCAAATTTATTTGTTGGGTCACAAGTACATTCCTTTGGATATGCTGCTAACACCAGATACCAGTACACATCAACTATATTTAAATACTAATGTCTACCATTTATCATATACTATTTATTACATACACAAAGTTCTATTCTAATCTAAATTATTATATGCAACTAAGTATTTTCATTTGCAATGCTTCCTCTCCTTGCACCACTCAAATATGCAGTGTTCTTTCCACTTGGTTTTCCAAATTCATATTACATTTTGTGTGCTATTTTTTCATTTATGTGTAACCACTTACTGTTCAAAAATTTTTCCCTCCATCTTTGTGTGTCTTTTTATATTTAAAAAGTACATGTATATCATTCTGTTGTTCTCTACATAAGGGATGAGTGAACATGTAAGCATGGGTTGCAGTATCCATTCACGTGCTCAACTGAGGAAAGTAGATTTTACCACTTGGCATGTAGAAAGTATTGTTACAAGTACTATTTGTCTGAGCCAAGGCAAATGAGGTTTGCAAAAAGATCTGTAAAAAACTTAGTATTTGATACCACAGGACACAAGATATTCACATGCATTACATTTAAGGTAATACATATTCCCTTTTGCAGGAGCATAATTCAAGAGATCAGGCAGCAACAAACCTCTGAGTTGGTGGGTAAGTCAGTTACATGACATAGGTTATCATTTATTTCTGTAGTATGGTGGTGTCAAGTATTTTGTGTTTCAATTCATTATGTAGTTACAAACTATCCATTGTAGAGTGTATCATAAAACAGACTTTACCATTGCAGACAAGGTAACACATTCTAGTCTACTCACACAAAACAGAAAACTGGAGAAACAATTTCTTGTTTGAGGTATTCTGTTAATAAGTTCATTCAAGCATTGCTGGTGATGGAACAAAGAAAGGGATACAGTGTGTTTGAGTGTATGTGTGTCTATGAAAACATGTCGCTTTTAATACAAACAATAAAAAAGACATATTTTTCTAGAACAGAATGTTGTTACACAATCTGATTTTTCCACAAGACACCCCATATATGGAACTCAATTCAAAATTTTCTAACACAAATATACTCCAGTTCTGCAAAATAAAAGGGGGAAACATGTATAATCTATAAAATGTCAAGGGTAATAAAGAAACATTTTCACATACCTATTCCAAAACTATTAATACAAATGCACCACTGTTTAGTGTCAATTCATTCACCAATATAAATGTTGCGCACCAAAACCAATGTTTAAAAAATACCTGTCACTTCTATGATGCTGCAGGACTTACAGTTCAGAATAAAACTGTATAAACCTTTGTTACAAATTATTTATTTAAGTTCAAACTCCTATAATTTGCATTAAGAATTAAAGACAGAAATACAACACATTGGAAATTATTAGTGACCAGAAGCAAAATTCCTCTCTGCCATTTCATGCTTATACATTAAACCTAATAATATATGGATAATAATTTCTACAATTAATTCAAGTGGCACCAAAACCAAACAGCTGCTGTGCTTACCAAAAGCACTAAAGCCAAACACCAGGAAACCTCAAGCGGTGCTTACTAACAGATTCAATATTCCCATGCGTTGGCATTGGTTGAATACCAGATCATGTACTGCCATGTGTAAGACATTACTTATGTACCCACAAGGACTATCACGCGTGAGTAGAGTTGCCATCGAATCTTACGTTCAGTGGCAAAAGAATCAGTAATGCTAATACGTTACAATCACTCATATGTGACCGTAGTTCCTAACATTTTAAACGTTTCCAGTAATGCACTTCATTAAGTTATGGAATATACATGAACGTGCAAAGAAAACTAATACCCACCATCGACAAATTACATCAAAACCACTTCCATAAGAAATGTTACTTCTGCGTTCCTAACGCTTAAAATAAGCTCCGACCAAACAGCGCCTGTTATGGAAACTCTACCGCATATGTTTCCAAATATTAGCACAGTTATAACGCTGCACCTCAAACGTACACAACAAACCCCCTACACTCACCGACCATTTTCCATTTTATCATCACCGATTACTAACTGCTACTAGCACAGATAATCTCATACAGTTACTTGCATCCACAGATTGTCTAGCATCTGTCAGTGCCGCTTGCCAACACGGATAATGTGGTTTGCCTTTATGTCCCCGTGGATAGTATTGAACGGAGGGAAAATGATGTTATTTGAAATATATTAACGACGTGCAGTTAATACTATTCTATAATGTATTTATTAACAATCTACACTTATTTATGTCCAATTCATTAATGGTTGTATCTCCATGCTGACTACTGCAGCATCATCACTATCATGTGTTGTATTATTTTCTTTCATTGTTTTTCTATGTTGTTGTCACTGTTTCTTATTATTGCACTCTCGTGACTTCTATAATATATTGCTGTGTAATTTCTGTAACTGCATTTCATTCCTAAAAGATTCTTCTGTGCCTTTGGTACTTGGCCTGTCACATGTATGTTGCAATCAAAATGAACGACATAAGAAATTGTTGTGGTGAATACAATATAGCACAAAAGGTTAACATAGTACTTGACTTAATATGTTCCATATCCATACATTAAAGAATATTTAAACTTATGTAATAAAATCAACAAATGCATGTGTATGAAATAAGTTTCATCACATGTTATTAATTACCAACATGTATCGATCACTTTTGTCATCACCATCAGGATAGCATTGCAAGAGTACTAAGAACAGAGTAAACTGCAAAAGTGTGTTGGTGGAAATACTCACTGTTTGAGACATTTATTGTAACATTGAGTGGTTCCCGATGTTTCATATGGCAGATTATTGTATTCTTTGTATTTTTGTAAAGCTATGCCGATTATGATAGCAAAAGCGATTGAAACATGTTGGTAATTAATAAAATGTAATGAAAAATATTTATACACATCCATTTGTTGATTTATGACATAAGTGTAATTAGTAGTTGGCTGCTCCACCGACGGATCTACGGCAACTTTCATAGCTGGAGTTAGTACAAACGTTTAGCGCATTGTCGCATCATCGGCGCTTTAGTACCATTAATCTTTAATAGATGGCAGAACAGTCTGAGATGGCCACTCTATATCAGTGAGTTTCAAATCTTGTTATACATGATCTGTGGCCTCGACCGACTATCTGATTTTCGAAGTACTATGGAATCGGAGTGGTTGTGGTCTGTGTATGCTCTGTAGTGTGTTGATTATTTACTTCGTAGGAACGAACTCCTTATCGTATACAGGCAAGAGCTGTATGGAACACTATAATACGAATGTTTAATAGTCTTATCAAATAGGTTGTGATTTAATATTAGATGCACCGTAATGTGTTACATGTAGGTGTCCAAAAAACACCAAGACTTTGTAATAAACGACACAGCAGCTCACGTAAGTAGGCGTAGCATTTTGTGTATGTGTATTGGATTAGTAAGATAACCAGTTTGCCAGAGTGATAAAAGTGGGTAGTAGTCATTTATTGCGATTTTTAAAAAGTTAGAACTGTACACATTTACTCCGACGCATGTAAGTATTGGACGTGATAGAACCGTTTTCCATTCTTAGGGTTAAATGGGGTACACACTTTGTGGTCTTAGGCCTCATGTCACTGCACATATAAATACATTTACAGCGTTGCCATCGTGAGTGTAATAAATTTCAATAAACAGGGATGACACAAAATAGATTATCTTAGCTGCTGTCATTCACACCGAGTATATCGTGTAAAATTAAGACTTGCCAAAATTAAAAGGTTCCTGGCGTGTGTTGGCGGTACTCTTCTTTTTGGACTATGTCCTTAACATAAAACTGTGTTATGGGACACGTGTTTTAAGGGATATATTTGTTGGAGGTGTTCACATGTGAGTTATGGTATGGTTGTGTGCATCGTATCCGCATGGGCCTTCATATTACAGTGAAGAGTATTAAGAATATGTAACTACAGGTAATGTCAGCTGTGTAACATAGTTGTCAGGAGTTAAGTAAATAATTAGATTGAGTACAAGGTTTTTTGTTTCTATGGTAATATTTGCTTGTTTTTGTTAGGGTTAAAAATATCCTGATTTATGTTCCCATATGTGTATGATGTTTTGTTGAATGACTGCCAGAGCTGCCTTAAAGAGTGTTTACAGTGTGCTTCTGACTAGCTGTATACAGTACACCAATTCCTTCATAAACGCAGAAACACCCACCTACATAAGTACTTGAGAGTGTGCAGGGTAGACATCACGAATGTAACTTTTTTTGAGAAGAGAAAAGTTTCTTGCTCTAGAACTTCTTCAACATGCTTCCACTTTACGTTCCTCATGCTTGTTGAAGCATATGTGTTTTGATGCTGAACTTGTTACCAAATTTATATTTTTCAGACAAATGTGATAATTTTTGGGTCCTCAGTGCAGAACATTTATCATGTCACTTTTTAGCACCTGGAATGTTGAGGTGGCTTCTGAATTTTTGGAAAATTTTTGCACCCCTGGAATATGATTTAAAAAAAATAGATGGAAAGACTTTATTAGTGGAGTTCCAAGGTACAAAACACAGTTGGGATGGGGAAGAGTATATTGATGGTTGTAATAGAAGAAGAATGGTTGCAATTGCTTGGTTGAAAGCAGGAGTTTTAAAATTAAAGAGGAGTGGGTAGAGGAGATTGTCCTTAATGCTTATGTATAGGACATGTGAAACACATATTTGAATTACCCTGAAGCAAGAAAATGGTGAGAGCAATTTGTCATAAAAGGTAGTTTGATATGAATGGGGAAGTAGTATAAATCCATATCAGAAATTATCAAGTATTGGTAAGAAACTTAGGAAAATATTTAGACAAGGTAAAGTGTAAATGGCAGACTAAAGTAAAGGATATGTAATTTTAAAGTTATGTTAAGGAGGGACTATGTGTCATGACAGCTGGGTGTTAAAAGATGAGCAGTTTCATAAGTCATGCATTTAGAATGTTGTTGCTGTTTATATCTTGTACCATTTATGTTACTATTTTATCTTACTAATTGTATGAGCACTACTGTTAGACATTGAATTTAGATGCTGCATCAGTTATAATTGTAACTAATTTGTTGGTGTGTTGTTTGGGTTTGTGTTTGTCTGTATAATGTGTGTCATATATGTTATGTGCTTGTCTCATAATTAGCAACTGCACTGTTGAAGTGACATGTTAACAAATGAGAATTGAATTGAAATAAATCGAATAATATGTCTAGAAGTGATGCTACTTACCAATTACACAGTGCATTTGTCTTCAGTTATTTGGAAAATGGAACATGCCATTGTTCAGCTACTAGGCATGTTCCCTTTCACAATTAACTGATCAGTTACACTGCAAGGTTTCAGGACGAAAATAAGATGCCATTGCATTGCTAATGCTTTTACTGATGCAACATGGACAGAAGAACACTACAGTTTTAATTAATAATATTTAGCCTGACCTAGTTATGAATAATTATTTTTTCGTAGTATACTTTATTAATTGAACTCATTTGAACGCTTGCACAACATCTATGAGCAGAATTTCTTATGAGAATATCCTGAACATTGCAGTGAGTGATTAGTTTTTCTATTTAATTTTGTGTGAGGTACCAAGTTCAAATTTTGGGCCAGAGGTTTTCAGTTTCCTTCGGTTCTTCCAGTTAAATTCTGGAGTAGTGACACAAAGTGGACCACTAGCACTTCCTTCTGCATCTTACTCAACATTCAACCACAGCCACCCTACACTTTAATGTTACATAATGCGGTTGGTCAAAAAAGTTCTGTTAAGTGAAAATAATAATAAGAATTATTAAAGAATAAATTGGGTGTTAGTAATTTGAATAGCATTGTATCTCAGTCATTTAACAGTGTTTGCACTATAGTATGTGTTTATGTTTGCACGGTTGCAGCTGAGTCGCTTGAAAGTTTTGTTGTTCAATGCCATGCCTAAACATAACATGTGGCAGAGTTCCAGCATAGTGTTTGTTAGGTCTTACAGTGGTGACTTTGATGTTCACTTGAAGCCAAAAATAGTTACTTAATTTTTTATGACCTTAACTACACAGTTAGTTGATGCAACATCATTATGGAAGGAATGAACTTTTTTATAGCTATGCCTCACTTTTGTCCTTCATTCATACTGCTAGTCAGATATCACTGATTTGGTCTTGTACCAGTAAACTGTAGCTATCAAAGTTACTGATTAAAGATACTCTACCATGTTATTCATTTGAATTCTGTTTTAAAGACTGCACTGCTTTTTGTCAGTGGCATATTTTATTTAGTTTAACTTTAGAGCATAATGATGTAACTTTGAATAGAGTGTAAGTGATGGATAATATGCTATTTAACTCTTGGAGGACCGATGGTCATTTCAATTATACATTAAACTTCAAGTTTGTACCTCACGGTTAATGCATTCCGCCATTAGAAAAACAATTTGTTTAATCCTGTTTAGGGCAGGGAAGCAGAAGTCCAAGGTACTAGGTAACAAGGTCCCCCTGGCGACTAAGTTTTTTAAGTTTATTCTGATTTATCCTAATGTATTATATTGTACTGAATACAAATGAAGTACTACAGTCAAACACTGCACTTTAATATTTGTCTTCCATTGAACTGAAACATGTAGCATTTGATGACACATTTAAGTGTTGTGTTTGACTGCGATATTTCATTTGTATTCAGTATAAGTTTTTTTAGGTGGTGCCTCCTATTTGGTGTTCTCAGTATGGCTCATGCCTAGAGTTTTGAGTTGCCTCCTAGATATTTGGGAAATCTGTGGACCCCCTGGTTGAGGGAAATATGGGTGTTTATTATGAGGATCATATGGTAGATATAAAATACACCATGGGGGCCAAATGCAGAGTTTCTTAAGGTTACTGCTGGTGATACATATAGTCGCTGTGGATTTCAAAATGTTAGTATGATTATGAATGTATTCTTTATTGAGCATCAGGTCTTATATTTTAGAATAGGGTCCGTATATCAGAATTGTACCAAAAAAAACTTGAAAAATTAGCAAATAATGAATGAATAAATAATACTGTACTAGAAAGTATGTTTTGAAGTTTATAGCATCATTTTTAGTATTACATGTGTATGAGGCAGTGTGATTGGTGTAGCTGTAACACTGTGGACTTCTATTCAGAAGGTGTCTGGTTTGAATTTTGGCCAGGACATGGACTATTCTGGGACTGAACCTTATTGTGGGTTTTCATACTCCCTGCAGGTAAATTAGGGGATAGTACCTCACCAATGAGAAACTGGTATCTCACAAATCTGCAGTTTTTATTTAATATACTTTCCTAGAACAAATCTGAAATGAAATGAGTATGTTCGTCATAAAAAAAAAAATTAAATCTGGTGAAGAGAAGGTTATTTTTAAGTGTCATGTATTGTTCCCTTTCCGATTTTGTATTTTTTACTTTTGAAGTGTCATTATTGTCCACTCCTCTTCATGTCAGGTTGAGGAGTTTGAATTTCAGATATGAAAATGTGTATAATTATTTTATTCACTGTGTTCCTGAATTTTCTTTTCCATAAGGTTGGTTTGTTGACACAGTATTTACTTGTTTGGCAACTTCATTTTCATGTTTTGTTTGATGTTCTGTTTTGTTCCAGATGGGGAATGGAGTCAAACCTTGTGGCAGACTTTATGGCCAAGACTGGAGCAGACAAAACTGTTGCTTACACTTATTTGCAAGGTACAAGTGTGATCATATGAAGTTTGTGTCAGGATGTTGTACAAATACCAGGATAGATCACTACTGAACTGAGGTGTAGTGACTGGATGACTAGGGTTTGTTTCCCAGAGGATTCGGGATTTTTCTTCAGTATAGTGACTAGCTGTGGGCTAGGTAACCGTAGTCTGATAACCACAGGGTCAGAAGTCTACATCTTTGTCACTGCATGTAAAATGGCTCTAATGCCAACCCATTCCTGTATCCATTGCATTCCAGAGGCTGTTCCCCTGAGAGTAAAAGAGCTGGAGCATGAACCTGACCACTTACTGCCATGCAGTGCTAACTTTAAGAATGTGTGGTGGTATAACACACTTACCTGATACATCCTCAGTGAATGATTCTTAGTTAAGGATAGGGATGTGTTAATAATGCCCGTACCAGCTGTGGTGTCTGGCTAGCAGTCTGTCCAGCAGATGCTGTGGGACTCATTCCTCCAGAAAGTGACAGGAGTGTCAAACTTGCCTCATACAGATATGTTGAAAATTGTTTGCAGTGTTTGGAGTTTTTCAAAATAAAAACTCTGTGCTCCTGAGGTACATCATTTTAACATGACTTGGTTCCCACATTAACCTGTACGTCCTCATGGCCAGTGACCATCTTCAGCTTTGCTATCATTTTATCACCAGCGTCAACCTAAAATTCTCTCCCATGAGTACTCTGCAAAAATAAGACAGCTGTATTACTTTCAATCTAATCTGCTCAGCAAATGTTAGAATTACTTTAGCCTTTGGACATTAAAATTTAATAACAGGCAAAATGAAAAGTGGACGAAGGAGTAATATATTCATTGTTCTTGTTGTATTTCAGCAAAGGGATGGGACTTGAATTTGGCTGTACAGGCATACCTGTATGCGTCTGGAGAGTCATGTGGTGGTGGTGGAAGTGGCGGTGGTGGAGGCAGTGGAACCAGACTGTACAACAGTCGCTGGTCTGCTCCTGTAACCAAAGAAAATGGAAACTTAAACAATACCCATCAGTCCTTCTCCAGACCAATGCTTCAGAAAACAGATGCTATCGATGTAGCCGATAGTAAGTGAATTTTGGTTTTTCTGTTACCATCCACAATGGTGTTTCTCAGCCAGTAAGAGAGAAATATTGAGATTTGACAAAACACAAATGAATAAGAGGACACAGTAAAACATATAGGACAGCTGCATGTAGTGACATAATATGAATTTGTAAACAGTATCACACAGATAGGCACAAAACACTGGCAGTTGAAAGTGGTATATTTTTTCTTTTGCAGAATATTAACCCTTTAAACCCCCAATTAAATCGCATCTGCTATTTGCTGGCATTATTAGGAGCTCACCATTTTGTCCATGTTAGCAGGATAAGGGTTAAATTATTAACCTTTAAGGCTACTAATGTCATATATATATATGGAGCACCCATTCTTGATGTTTCTAGATCACACACAACGACGCAGCACAGTCGGTAGGACTCCTCTGGACGAGTGATCAGCTCGTCGCAGAGACCTCTACCTGACAACACACGACACTCACAGCAGACAAATATC
>Ga0268261_10001490_pt1 | contig 16137 bp, 15 predicted proteins | sample TergutNc150P1_FD_190353 | JGI IMG/M metagenome (GOLD analysis project Ga0268261, IMG submission 190353) | Nasutitermes corniger P1 segment gut microbial community from laboratory colony in Florida, USA - Nc150 P1 (SPAdes) (version 2) | ecosystem: Host-associated > Arthropoda: Insects >...
CCACCGTCGTGGAGAGCAACCCTGGCGTAAGCCGTGCTGCACGGGCTGCAAATACCCGCAGCGATCTGCTTACAGCGGCACAGCGTTTGATTAGCACCAAGGGTTATGAGGCTGCATCCGTTCCAAGGCCATTGAGGCGCAGAAGCAAAAAGTCGCCACCCTGGAAGATGCGCTCAAGAACGCGTCCGAGAGTTTTGGTGAGAATGATAAGCGTACCCAAGCCTGGGCTGTGCAACTCAATAATGCCAAAGCTGAACTCAATGGCATGGAGCGCGAACTGGGTGATAACGAAAAAGCCCTAGACGAGCTTGGCACTGAAACCGGAGATGCCGCAGAGGCCACCGATGAACTGGGCACCGAGCTAAAAGAGACCTCCGAGGAGGCAGAGAAATCTGGTGGCCGGTTTGAGAAGCTGGGAAAAGTGCTGGCCACTATCGGTAAGGCGATGGGTGCGGTGTGCGTTGCCGCTGGGGCTGCTGCCCTGAAGCTCGGCAAAGACGTGGTTTCCGCGTATTCGGATTATGAGCAGTTGGTCGGCGGTGTAGACACCCTCTTTGGGGAAGCCTCCCGCACCGTGCAAGATTTTGCGGCGAACGCGTTTAAGACCGCCGGGATGAGTGCGAACGAGTACATGGAAACCGTCACCGGCTTCAGCGCCAGCCTAATCCAATCTTTGGGTGGGGATACTGCTAAGGCGGCGCAAGTGGCTGACATGGCGATTACCGATATGGCTGATAACGCCAACAAAATGGGCAGCAATATCGGGGATATCCAAAACGCCTACCAAGGTTTCGCTAAACAAAACTACACGATGTTGGATAACTTGAAGCTCGGTTATGGCGGCACCAAATCCGAAATGGAACGGCTGCTAAAGGATGCCGAGAAGTTCTCCGGCGTTAAATACGATATCAAATCCTATGCCGATGTGGCTGAGGCAATCCATGTGGTGCAAACCCAACTCGGCATCACCGGCACCACGGCCAAAGAAGCCGCAGACACCATCCAAGGCAGCATCGGCGGGTTGAAATCTGCTTACGGGAACCTGCTAATTGGACTCGGTGACGCCAACGCCGATATCACGATGCTGATGGGTAATTTGGTGGAGCAGTTCGGTAACGTGGTCAAGAACATTGTCCCCGTCACCCAAAACATCGTAAAAGCTCTACCACCCGCACTGGATGGAATCCTCGATGCCGTAGCCCAGTTGCTGCCGACCTTGTTGGCGACGGTGGTTGACCTGTTCACCCAAGTCCTAGCCACGATTCTGAAACTGGTACCGCAATTAATCCCAGCAGTGGTGCAAGCGGTGATGACTATCGTGGGCGCCATCATCGACAACCTTCCGCTCCTGGTGGGCGCTGCTGTGCAGTTGGTGGCCGCATTGGTATCTGGCATCGGTGATGCGTTACCGCAGTTAGTACCGGCTGCCGTGACCGCTGTAATGACCATCGTCCAGGGCTTGATTGAGAACCTCCCGATGCTGCTTGACGCCGCACTCAAACTGGTGCTGGGTTTGGCCTCGGGGTTGCTCAAAGCACTCCCGCAACTAATCGCAGCGTTACCCGCGATTATTAAAGCAATTGTGAATTTCGTTGTGGGTGCCATCCCGCAAATAATCGATGCCGGTGTGCAGTTGCTGGTGGCTTTGATTACCGATCTGCCAGACATCATCACCGCCATCGTCGCCGCCATCCCACAAATCATCACGGCCTTAGTTACCGGCATTTTGGGTTCCATCCCCAAACTAATCAATGCCGGGGTGAAATTGCTAATTGCTTTGATTCAGAATCTGCCGCTAATCATCACCACGGTTGTAACGGCAATTCCAAAGATTGTCACTAGCCTGGTCACTGCGATCATCGGTTCGATTCCGCAGTTGATTATGGCTGGGGTGCAACTCCTGGTAGCGTTGATAAAGAACCTGCCTTACATCATCGCGCAAATCGTGACTGCGGTGCCGCAAATTGTGGCGGCGCTGGTGAAAGGGTTTGCTTCCAACATCGGCCAAATGGTCTCCGTCGGCACCAACCTCATCAAAGGCTTATGGCAAGGTATCAGCGATGCCGGAGCCCGGCTCTGGGGCCAAATCAGCGGTTTCTTCGGCGGCGTAGTCTCCAAGATAAAAGGCTTCTTCGGCATCCACTCACCATCAACCCTATTCGCCGGATTGGGCGACAACATGGCGGCAGGTCTCGGCCTTGGCTTTGCCAAGCAGATGGAACAAGTTGGGGAAGATATGCAAAACGCTATCCCCACCGACTTCGACCTACCCGGCATCAACGTGCCCGGTAAAGGTGGCAACTTCGCGGGTGGTGCTGGTGGGCCGCTCGTGACCGTGCAGCAAATGATTGTCCGCTCCGAAGACGACATCCGCCGTATCAGTCAAGAACTTTACAACCTAATGCAAACCGGCTCCCGCGCCCAAGGCCGCTTCAGGTGAACGTTCAATTTGCGCCAAATTTGTGTCGTCGGAGAGGCATTCATTCAGACTAGCTAATGAGGAATCACACTCCGCGACCAGATTGTATCGTCCTTTCTGAACACTATTCTGAACACCGGAGTTAGGAATGTATTTATGAACCGACACATTAAGCTTGCGTCTACCGCGAGTCATCGACTACCAATTAAAGTTGGCATACTCGGGGCCATTTCGGCATTAACAGTTTCGCTTAGCCTTGCTGATTCAGGAGGTAGTAGTAACGTAAATGCATTCTCACCAATCGCGTCAAATGACATCGAATTTCAAGAACCACTAACAATTTCTCCTGCTGAACAACCTGAAGAGATACCGCTGGAGTATATCGATAATGCGTTAGTGCAAGACTTGCTTGTCTTGCCGCCGATACCACCAAACATGGATCGGTTGGCTGACGAAATTATTGAAATTGCAAATGACGACTTCAATTTCGCTACGCTCCAAATCAGAGAAGACCGAAGCAGCCTTGTCCTCTATTGGTACGGCGATATTCCGAGTTTCGTGGAAGAGCTTATTGAACGCCAACCTGATGTCAAAGTTGAAATCCGCGAAACAGAGTTTCAACCTGGGGTTCTGAGGAAAGTTATGCGGGAAATATTGGCCGAAAACGAGAACGTTACTGCGGTAAGCATGAATCCCGACGGTAGTGGAATACAAGTATTTCTCGCGGGCGCTCCGCAAAACCAACGTAACAGAAGCCTCGTAAATTATTTTTCCGATTTACCCTTTCCTGTACAGGTGGAATATGGTTCATTCTCACCCGCCAACTCTCGGCAGAATGATCGAACTTTCAGGTTAGGTGGTGCTAGGATAAATATGATTGAAGACAGCCGAATTGTGGGCAGATGCACCAGCGGTTTCGCAGCATTACGCCCTAACAACGAAAGCGTAATGATTACTGCTGCTCATTGCGGGCCAGATGGATCGTGGTGGGGTGCCGTCGACATGACAAACGCTACCTTTACGCCTTGGGGAAACATTTCGGCTCGTACTGCACGTTATGATGCCGCCATTATCAGCAGTCCAAATGGTTGGGCTCAGCCATTCATATGGGTAAACGCCTGGGACAGTGCAAGTGTAATTCCAATACATGGCGTCCTAGCCCCACGCATTGGGGACGAGGTTTGCATGTCTGGATCGTTTTCAGGCCTAGTCTGTGGGAATCTGGTTGAAAACACTAAGGAGTACTACCTTTCGTCTAATCCGCAGGTTTCAGTCTCCGGATTCATCTCACGGCAGTTGGACAACGTGCCCGCCGCCGGAAATGGCGATAGTGGCGGCCCAGTATTCCGGGTGGTTAATTCACGCTTCTATGCAATAGGAATAATTTCCGCCATTCCCCTGGATTCGCCTCCCGTTTGCCAAGGTGTCCCCGGAGGCGGGGGCGCAACTGCAACCCAACCGTTGTCTGGACATCGGTTAGCAGTGCAGCATCTGCCCTAGGCGTTTCGGTATTTGTCGATCAATAGCCAATAGAACACTCAGACAAAAGTCTGTTTACTCACCAACTTACCGACGAATCTGGCTGTACCAGTTACCAACCTGGAACGGCTCAAGTCGGTGCTAGCTCTACTTATCCCCGCATCGCTCCAGATATCGAGAGTCTGCGGGGATATTGTTTTTCATAAGACCATTGCGAAGCAATAAATTAGGGAAGGCATTGGTATGGGTTTCAATTTTAATGGCACCACTTCGCAGCAGTTGGGTGTTAAGGCTCGGCTAATAAATTGGGTTGCCAGCCCGCCGCTGCGGAATTCGTTTGTGATGATTCCGGGTAGGGCTGGGGTGGCTGACTTCGGTTCCGACTCCGCCGAACGGGTCATTACCGTGAAGTGCAACACTTATCCGCAGCACTCGTTCGCGGCTTTGGTGGCGAAGTTGGATTCGGTGGCTGGTTGGCTCGACCCGGCTAATGGGTTGCAGCGTTTGGTGCTAGATGACGTGCCCGACCGCTATTTCATGGCTCGGCTGCAAGATGTCTTGGATTGTGAGCGGCTGATTCGCTCGGCTGGGGCGTTTGAGTTGAAGTTAGTGTGCCCAGACCCGCACGGCTACGCCATCACCGATGAAGCCTTTATGCTGGCCAGTGCTGGTAGCCGGACAGTGACCCGCACGAAAGGCAATACCTTCTCCCAACCGGAGTACCGGCTCAAAGCCACCATCCCGGCTGGCACCGGCAAGGCCATCATCATTTCCACCAACGACCAGCAATTGGCAATCGGTGGCCCGCTTGCCTCCGGCGAAACGCTGGTCATTGACTCCCTGTTGATGACTGCCAAAGTGGTGGATGGCTCTGGTGCCACGTTACGTAATGGGCTGCCGCTGCTGACTGAATTGAATTTCCCAACCTTGCGCACCGGCAATAACACCACCAACATCGCCGCCATCGGCAACGCATCGTTCACCCAATTACTAGTTCAAGCTAAGAGCAGATGGAGGTGACCGATGGCAATCAAATCCGTACTCACCAACCAGACCGACTTCACCGGCGAAATCCCGGCCACACCAAATACTGGAGCTTTGTGGCGGTTCAACGAAGCCGCACCAGACAACCTGCACTTCACCGATTCCTCCGGCCACAATCGGGTGCTGACTGCTTCGGGTTGGGCTGGAACCACCGCGCAAATGATCGCCGGAAAACTGGGGCAGTATTACCGGCAAAACACCAACGTGCCAACCACGGAAAAGTCCTACCTGACCGCCACTAATGATGGCAGTTTCTGGGCTAACCTCGGCGGGCGGGTAGTGGTGGCGGGTTGGATTAGCCCAGCCACGTATTCGATTGGGCAGACGTATTCGCCAATTTTCAATACCCGGCAAGGCCCAGGCCAACCCCTCATCTACCTTTCGCTCTACCAAGGCCGCCCTCGCGTGATGCTGTACAACAACGCTGGGACTGCGATTTTTGACCAGGCTGAGACTCCATCGTTCACGATGAGCGCTGGCGGCTGGTACTTGATTGCCGCCATCGTCGATACCGTGGCCAGCACGTCGCAGGTGCTTTTATGCAACCGGGCCGACGGACAAATTTGGGAAGGGCCACTCCGCACTTACTCCGGCACGCTTAACGCTGCTTGCACGGCGAATGTGGTGCTGGGAATGCACGCCGATACCTACTATTACGCTGGCGGGTTGGATGATTGGTTCTTTGAAACCAATTCAGACCTGACGGTTACGGATTTGGAGCATTGCTTCCGCAATGCCTTAATGGCGAACGGCGCCGACAATGCCGCCGACGTTGATGCCCTGACCGAACCGGGCGCAGTCACCTTGAAAAAGACCGGCAGCACCTATCCAGCATCGGGCACGCTGATCACGGTTCCGGCGCCCTGTTCGGTGTCCGGTGATGGCCGAGTATCGGTAGCCTCCGAATACACCCAAGGCGTTACCGCCATTAGCCTGGTGGAAACTTCCACCTCGGATGATTATGTGAATTGGTCGCCGTGGGTACCGCTCGGGATCAACGGTGAATTGAACTCACCAAACGCAGCATTTATCCGGTACCGGGTCACGCTCACCACCAGCAACCCGGCACAGTCGCCGAAGCTGCTGGACATCACCTTGAACGACATTCCAAAACCCCCGTATGAGCGGCTCGGCTTCGCTCGCCCGGTAGTACTGGACGCTGACGGTGCTTGGGAAGCTGTGTTGGAGAATGCGTTTGATGTCATAGTGATTGGTGAGGTCAACGGCGCCGACACCCTACAATTCTCGCTGCCTTTCTCTGACCCGAAACGGGTGTTTTTGGATAATGAGAAGCAAATCCAGATTGCTGGGGAGATTTATCGCGTCCGCACCGTGACCGATGAAAAGACCGCCGACAACAACAATGGCGTCTTGACTACGGTTTATGCGGAGGCTGCGTTCTACGACCTGACATTCTCGGTGGGTAAGGAGCCGGTGGAGTTCAACGCCGCCCTACCTGTGGAGCCAATCAGCTACGCGCTCACCGGAACCGGCTGGTCGGTCGGCACCATCGATGTGACCACGCTGCGCACTTGGAACTGCGAAGAGAAGAACGCCTTGGCAGTACTTAGGATGACGGCGCAAATTCACGGCGGTGACCTCATCTTCGACTCCCGGAATAAGCAAGTCAGCCTGCTCCAGTTCAGCGGCAAAGATTCTGGTGCGCTGTTTAGTTACCGTAAGAACCTGACCGGCATCAAACGCGTAATCGACACCCGCTCCCTCGTAACCCGGCTCTTCGCAGTGGGTAAAGATGGCATGACATTCGCCTCGATTAACCACGGTAGACCGTATGTGGAGGATTTCAGCTTCACCAATGAAATCCGGGTCAGCACTTTGGATTGCTCCAATTTCACCAACCCGTACCAGATGCTGGAATTCACTAACATGCGGCTCGGTGATTACGCCCGGCCACGCATCAGTTACGTGTTGAATGCGATGGACTTGAGCGTGCTGACCGGTTATGAGCATGAGGCTTGGGATTTGGGTGACATCGTAACCGTGGACGACCGCGATCTGGGATTGACCATCAAAACGAGGGTTATCCGCCGGGAATACAACCTGCAGGAACCGTGGAAAACTGTCATCGAACTATCCACCAAACTGCGCGAGCTGGGCGACACGTCGGGTAACAACCTCGCTGATGACCTCGGCCAAGCTGGGTTAATCGGGCAGGAGATTAAAGACCTTGTGCCGTTTAACCTGCTCCGCAACTCCCGAGCCGATTCAGGTTTCGCCTACTGGCAAAACAGCGGCTTCGAAATCGACACCGATAATGGGGTGACGAGTACGTCATCATTCAAAGCGACTGGTGGGCTGGGGCAAACCAAATCCCTAGCCCAAACCGTGTATCCGGCCAATCGCCGCAACTACACCATCAGCGCCCAAATCGGCTCCGAAGACCTGCACAAAGGCCCAAACGGCCAAGTAGGAATCGAATTGGTTTTCCAGTTCGAGGATGGGTCGGAAGAACGTCGTTTCATTGACCTCTACTAAATGGGTAAAACTAATGGCGTGACATTTCATCACGCCATTAGTTTCAAATTGGGGATTAGCCTTGGGTGGCTAGCTCTTGTAGATACATTTTGCGGGCGCGGAAACCCATCACAACCAGCGCGGTAAACAGAATCGTGTCGGAAAATATTGCTACCGCGAGGTAATTTTGGAGGAACATTGGTAGCGAGGTAATTGCAATTACGCCTGCGCCAGCGGAGAATATGCCGGTGAGTGCCATCATAATTAGGCCGAACCACATGATAATTGCCATTGGGATCATAGCCCGGCGCCAAGTTACTAACTTCTTTGCAACTGCTGAATCGTCTTTCAGGTTGGCTATTGCTTTGCTAAAGCCGAGGAACGCTAGGCCGAACCAAATCCAAGTGTCAATGCCTTTGCCGTTTTGCTTCTTCCAGGCTTTGTCGGCCATGAGGTGCTCGCCGTTCCCGGCGACGGGTGCTGATAAGTCGTAGGTGATGGTAGTCATCGTTTCTATTGCCTTCCCACACGCAAGTTGAAGCTCCGAGGGGTGCATTGAAGTAACATGCGATTATCAAGCTGGTGTATCCCTACACCCAGTTCTTGGCATTGCGCCCAGAAAGGCAGTAATAAAGCAAGTACCACAATTGCCGCGATGGTTAGAAGGGCTGAAACCACAATCCCCCCTATGGCTAAATTGTTCTTGTAGCCCGCGCGCTTGCTTTTTAGTAGTGCAATTATGCTCAGCACCAAGCCGACGGGTGGCACCACAAATGCTGCAATCAGACCCGCAATAGCCATATTCCGTTCCGAATGAGTTTGGCCAACTTGCTGATGTGAATAATTATCGCCCCCGCGGTAGGTAGGCATCCCGTTTGTCGGTGCTTGAAGGTCGTGGATGAGAGTAGTCATTTTTCCCCTTTGATTCTCTTACAGTTGGTTATCTGCTGACACCAAATAAGTTACATACCGTTTGGTATGTTAAGCAAATCCGAAGTCGCATACTGAACGGTATGTGGCGCGTTGAGATACCACACGGTATGCCGCGCTGGGAGGGTTATGGCAAAATAGGAGCGTGCCCGAACCACGCAAGTCAAAGCCCCCAAAGGCCATTAGCAAAAAGACCGAAGCGCCAGCCACAACCCCTGTTGGTGGACGCGCCGCTAAGGCTGCTCAAACGCGCAGCGATTTACTAACTGCGGCACAACATTTGATTAGCACGAAGGGCTACGAGGCTGCATCCGTTGATGAAATAGCGCGCGAGGCGGGCTACACTAAGGGCGCTTTCTACACCCATTTTGATAGCAAACAAGATTTATTCCTTGCGGTAATGAATGAACGAACTAAGGCTAGCAGCCAGCGGTTAGAGAGCGTAGCACCGGAAAGAAACCCGCTAGCCCCCGGCAACGACTTCCCAGAAATTCAACTGCTGTTATCGCTCGAAGCAAACTTATACGCACTAAGACACCCGGAACTAAAGGAAATTCTCGGCCCGTTGACGGAACGCCCGCTAAATACGTTAGCGCTGATGGCTAAAGCAATGAGGCTCGGAGAAACTGCACCGGAAATCAATACGGCTCCAGATCGAACTGACCAGATAACTGCTGTTGGAATAGCGGCAACGAATCTCTTGGGGAGCATCCTAACCAACATTTTGCCACCCGACTGGGATATGAAAGAAGTAATAGCCGAGCTAAACCGCAGAATTATCGAAGGCGCTCAAATGACAGATTCTTAATTCCGCACAGCCGGATACGGTTCCACTGCGATTACGGCATCGAGATTAAGTGGCCCGTAAATGTGCGGGAATAACTCGGTGCCGCCTTCCAAATTCTCGACCATAACCGGCGACTTCAATTTATTCTGGTCGATAGTCAGCAGCACCACATCAGGCACGCCTTTGAATATGAAATTGGCGATCCTGTCGACTTGGTTATCGAATGAGCAATGGATATAGCCCTGCTCGGCAAGTGTGGTGCCCAATGTGCTTGTCGTGTATTCGCGTTCCGGCGAGGCTTGCGCTTCTTGCCAATTGTCCAGCAACGCTAAGTGATAAATCAGGTCAGCCACGTACCCATCCTAGTTTGGAGGTGACCCAAGATGGCGGTGTTTCAGATTCAAGCCCGCGATGCCTCACCTAAGAGTTACGGCGAGGTCGAGGCGATTACGGTGCGGCTGGTGGTACAGGACTGCACCGGCCAAGTGTTCTTTACCGATTTGCAGTTGCAGGCTGGGTCGGTTGCGACTGGCTGGGTTGGGAACGTCGCTGAGATTAAGTGGACGGAGCAGGGCTGATGGTTGATAACTTTATTCGCTTCGCCGAGCCAGTGAAACTCAAATCCGATAAGCGGGTGGTGGCGGTTGAAGTGAGGGCATTTATCACCGATTGTACCGGCAGTGTTTGGGTTACGGATATTCAGTTCCAGGAGGGCGAGAAGCTCACCGGCTACACCCAACATTCCGCCACAATGCTCGCAGAATCTGGTAACCAGCCGAAGTTTCAGAATGGGGTTATCCGCTCCGGCGCCACGGCCATCCTGTTCAACACGGGCGGCACCACCGCCGGGCTGGACATTTACCTGTACCCGAACGCGGCGATGCCAGCCGGAGCAATCGAGGTGGCCCAGGGTGCTGGTTCCCATCGGTGCCGGTTCAAAGCAGCCGCTAATCCCGGTGATTATTTTGCCCTATTAGCTGAGCGCCGGGAGCGCAACCGAAATGGCCAGCCCACTCCGAAGAGTGGCTTCTTCCAATACGTGGCCGCTTATGACAGCAAGCATCAAATCAAGGTCGAGCCGCACAAGTCGGCGCGGGTTTTGATGGAGTACACGGAAATGATGGAGAGCGAGGTGACCCAGTAATGGCAGCAGACCCACGCGGTTACCTCAAGGGCAAGCGGAACATGGTGTGGACTTTCATGGGCAACACCCGTATGTACCAGGCGCTCAGCGATTACGGTGACCGGCTGGACACCGTCGGCATTTTCAGTTTCAACATTAACCTTGATGGCACGATTAACGAGACCGGCGTCAGCGTCGGTAGCTTGGCGCCTTACCGGAGCAAGTGGCCGCACATCAAATGGCTGCTCACTTGCATGAATAACGGCACCGCCGAGATTTTCACCGCGCTCCGCAACAACACCAACGGCGCAAGGGATATGTTCCTATCTGAATTGGTCAGAATCATGGGGAAATATCCGTGGTGCGCTGGGGTGGATATTGACTTGGAGAAAGGCGGCGACTTCACCAACCGGGCCGCAGCGACATCGTTATTCCAGCAGATTTATCAGACCGTCAAAACCTACAACCCGACCAAACTGGTCAATATTTGCTTGCCGGGGATGACCAGCATTGAGGGGTCTGTGGGCGGCGAGAATTGGTGCGTTTATTCTGACCTGAACTCGTACTGCGATACTGCCGCGATTATGAGTTATGGGATGGCTTGGGCTGGTAGTGCGCCCGGGCCGGTTTCACCGCGCGATTGGCTGGAGGGTATTTACGACTACGCGGTAACCGTTATTGAGCCGGGTAAGTTGTTTATGGGGTTGCCTGGTTATGGGTGGGAGTGGCAGATTTACACCACTCCGCACGATGACGGTAAAACCTACCGGGGCACTTCGCTGACTTATTATGCTGCGAAGATTTGGGGTGAGGGCGGGTACCACTGGGGCCAAGAGCCTTACATTCCGTGGCTGGCATATTGGGATGATTACGATGCGGTGCCGTTCATGTTTCCGCACGTTTACGACTTTGCCGAGGGCGGCGACGCCACCACTGTCACCCAGCCGATGACTGGTGATGTTTACAATCGGCGGCATTACTTGACCTGTTACGGCAAAACCCAGCATTGCGAATTCGGCACCGTCATCGTGGATCGTGATGGCACCCCGGACACCAGCACCGGCAACCACGGCGCCACCGATGGTGTGCTGACGCTGGGCACCACCGGCACCGCCACATACAACTTCACGGTTTCAACATCGGGCACCTACGATGTGGCAGTCAAAATCTGCTACCCATTCTGGGATAAGAATAGCATTACGGTCGCGTTGGATGGCCAGCCCGTGACGTTCTCGGAATCGCGGTTGTGGTGGCCGTACTGGCGGAAAACCTGCTGGCAAACCCTCACCAAAAACCATGCGCTGGCTGCCGGGAACCACACGGTAACCGTTACTGGTGGGGTGGCTGGGGCGCAATTCTACGGCTTCCGCATCTGCACCGACTTCACCGAAGCACCATCTGCTGGTTCGGCATTGTTCGATTTATCGCCGCATTCGTTTAAGGCGACCGATGGGACGATGGCGCAACCCAACCACGGATTCAGATTGACGACCGAGGTGTTGCGGCGCAAACCTGATTCGGCGCTGATTTGGTATGAGGACTTCCGGGACTACACCACTCTGCAATCGACCTACTGGCAAACCCTCAACGGCAGTTGGAGCGTGTGGCGGTCTGACCAATACTCAATGGACAGGGTCTACTCCCAACTTGAGGGCAGCGGGCAACTGGCGTGGAAGTACAACCAGTTCAACGATGTTCACCTGCGCGCACGGATTGCGTTCCCGGCTAATGGTAGGTGCCGGGCTGGGGTGTTCCTCGGCGATATTTTCTGCTGCATCAACATTGACAACCAGCGCGTGGAACTCTACCAAGGCTCAACGTTGCTCGGCTCTTGGCAGGGCAGTTACGCCAAAACGCCCAATAACCTCGTCCGGTCGAATCCGAATATGTATTTGTTGGAGATGCGCAAACGCGGCAACCAAGTCCGCGTCTACTCCGGCACCTCCAACGTGCTGCGGTTTACCGCATCGGTCAGCCCGACCACCGGCAACGCTGGCATCCAATCTGACGGGCCTATCAAATGCGAACTGCTGCGTGCTGGTGAGGCGTGGGTTTACGAACCATATGAGGCTTTCGATGTGACCATGCCAGATGGCACAGTGGCTCAGTATGGGCGGGGTTACTTGGGATAACGAATTCGAAGTCTTTACCCTAACTAACAATGTCGAAGAACTATCCACCAGAAGCGATGACATTTCAATGGACTACGACTTCTACCACTCAGGCGTGCTGGCGGTTCCTTGTAATGCTGATTATCAAGCGGTATTCACCCCACGGGATATTAACGTTTGGTGTTCCCGCTTATTCCTGGGCGATAGTGAGGGGTTCGGCATCGTCTACTACCAAGACGTAGATTCCCTAGTCTATTGGGCGAACCAAGCCGCCTACCGCTGGAACCTACGCGGCTTCGCCCTATGGTCACTCGGCCAAGAAGACCTCCGCCTCTGGGAAGCCTTGCCTAAACAGGTTTAGGACTTATTTTCGCCAATTGGCAGATAGCGCATCTAATGAGTTATCGGAAAACGAGAAATTATCGCGTTCGCTAACCCCGCCTGTGCGTTGCAATTCCAGACGCCTATTAACTTCAGCGATGATGGCCTGGATTTCTTCATTCCCCGAATCAAATAGGAGGTCAAACGCAGCCTTGCGCCTTTTATTTTCAAGGCTCATGTAATAATTTACTTTATCTTCAAAAGTCTCGATCTTTCCGTACTTGAGTCTATCGGATGCGCTAATCACAATGAGCATAACGATAGCCATGACAATTACTAGTACTACGGAAAACGATAAAATCGTCCCAATTAGGCCATTCGTAAAAAGTGCGCCCATGCCAAAGGCGCACAGAAGCCAAAGTTTGATTCGGAAGATGGTGTCTTTTTCATTTAAGACTCGGGCATATCGTTTCTCGAAACTCTCTGAATGGTCATAGTCGTTGTCAGCGAGTTGTGCGTATTCGTAATACTTGGAGCCGTTGTCTTTATTTCTCTTGTCATAAGCAAGTCGGATTTTAGCGCCGACCGTCATAATAATAATCATTAACCAAAACGCTAAAAGGAATATCAAAAACAATATTGCCTGCACTCGCGCATAGGTGTCCCAGAATGCCAACGGAATCTCCAAATCCATGCGGGCAGTTTGCTAGTAGCCGATGACCCCATCGAACCTGATAACCAATCCTGCCACTCACATTTTCCCAACCATATCATAAAGGAGGAACCTGATATGAAATTTATTTGGCCCAACCTAGAAGCCATAACCGCCGTAGTCGGTGGTTTCCTTGGCTGGCTGCTTGGCGGCATCGACGGCCTGGTGTTCGCGCTCATCACGTTTGTGGTGTTGGACTATCTGACCGGGGTGCTGGTCGCCATCGTGGAACGCAAACTCTCATCTGAGGTGGGCGCCCGTGGCATCGCTAAGAAAGTCACCATTTTCGCACTCATTGGCATCGCCCATTTGATTGACCAGATCGTGCTGCACTCCGGGGCCACGTTGCGTACCGCGATTGTGTTCTTTTACATCGCTAACGAGTGCTTGTCAGTTATTGAAAACTCAGTCCGCCTGGGCCTGCCCGTACCCGCCAAATTCAAGGAAGTTTTAGAGCAAATCCGCAACAACACCGATGGAGGAACCACCAATGAATCTGCATAAACTACTGCTCACCAACAACAACTGCTACAAGGCCGGGCGCACCATTAAGCCGAAAGGGATAATGGTTCATAGTACGGCTGCTAATAATCCGAACCTGAAGCGGTATGTGGGGCCAGATGATGGATTGCTCGGCAAAAATGTCAATGGTAATCATTGGAATCAGGCAACTCCGGATGGGCGGCAGGTTTGCGTTCACGCTTTCATCGGCAAACTGGCTGATGGGTCGGTGGCTACTTATCAGACGTTGCCGTGGAATTACCGGGCATGGCATTGCGGCTCGGGCACCAAAGGCTCTGCCAACGATTCCCACATTGGGTTCGAGATATGTGAGGATTCGCTGACCGATGCCGTTTACTTTGCAGCGGTTTACCGGGAGGCTACGGAACTGTGCGCCCACCTCTGCCGGGAATACAACCTCGACCCGACGGCTGACGGCGTAATCATCGGGCACGTTGAGGGCCATGCTCGCGGCCTGGCTTCCAATCACAGCGACCCGGTTTACTGGTTCACCAAGCATGGCAAATCGATGGCCACATTTCGTGCCGATGTCAAGAAACTGCTCACCAACCCGGCACCGGCCACGCCAGCACCACCGGCTGCGGCGCCCGCGAAGTCGAACACGATTTACCGAGTCCAAGTCGGCGCATTCACGGTAAAAGCCAACGCCGAGGCCATCTTGCGTGAGGTGCAATCGGCTGGTTTCATCGGGGCAATCATCACCACTCAGTAACGGGAAGTCGGTTGTTGCCAGTCCTGGCCGTAGTCCAAGTTTGGGTTATCGTGCCAGGGCTGGTCACTCCGCAGATAGTGGAGTTCTGCCTCAAGCTGTGCGGCATATGCATCCCGGTATTCCGGGGAATTCTGTACGGCGTGGGCGCGGTTGAACGCCGCTCGGCCAATTAGCCCGATGCCTAAGCCGAATGGGATGCCGGTCAGGAACCACAAAAAGCCTGGTCGGTACTGGCCAACCAAATTCGAGTCAGCGGGGTTTACCCGCAATTCACGCATGTCACCGATTTGTGGGTGTGGGTATGAGCAGATTTGTGATGTGTACTCGCGGGCCTGTCCATCTAGCATAAAGCTGAAAGTTGGTGCCATTGAGCCGCGATTTCCACAAGCGCGAAGATCAGTAACGGTTGCCTCGATAGCTGGCCAATTTGCGCGCCATACACCGGATAGTCCAATTCCCAGTCCGGCGAATAACAACCCAAAGAGCAGCGAAAACAGTGCGAGGAACAGGTTTCCAGCTTGCCGGAATGACAACCGCGAATTGTTGCGAACCCGCACGCCACTCGGAAGCCATACCTCAGTCACAAATCTGACCCTACCAGTTAATAAGAGCCAGCCGTCCTTCCTGCATTCCAAGCGGGGAGGGCGGCTTTTTTGGCGGTATACCGATGGGAGGAAAAAATGAATGATATGCAAAAACAGCGGATAAAGAAATTACGGCAGCAAGGTGTTACGTATTCGAAGATTGCTGGGTTGTTGGGGTTGTCGGTTAATTCGGTGAAGTCGTTTTGCCAACGTAATGGCATTAGTAATACGCCGGAGCCAGATGATAAAGATTGCTGCCGCAATTGCGGGGCTTTACTCGTGCAAGTGCCTGGTCGCAAAACCCGGCGGTTTTGCTCTCCGGAGTGCCGGGTGTTGTGGTGGAAAACCAATCCGAGCCGTACCGAGCAAGCCACGTACCACTTTGTCTGCCCCGGCTGCGGCTCCAAGTTCTCTGCTTATGGGAACCAGAACCGTAAATACTGCACGCATGGCTGCTACATCAATACCCGGTTTGGGAAGCAGGTGGCGGCTTGACCGAAGACCAATTTGCCAGAGAATTCCGCTACCAGGCCGCGCTGGCTGTGGCGCGCCGGATGCACGATGCCGGTCTGCTCACCACAGATGAACTGGCAGAGGCCACCAAGTTTTTGCTTGAGAAATACCTGCCGCTTATTGGAGGCTTAACCGCTCAAGCGGCTTGACTATTTTCGATACCAGAGTGACTAATGGTTATCGGAATTAGGAGGTGGCAAATGCGCATAACGGATTACCAACCCCGCGCAACCAAACGCAATAGCAATGCGAAATTGACGCGGATTGAGTTTGGGCGGGAACGCAACTACCAAATCGGTATCGCACTGATTAGGCAAATGCTGGGTGCCGGAATTATTACTGCTTCTGATTTCGCGGATATGGATGATTATCTGCTTTCTAAATACCAGCCCCACTTGGGGCTTT
>Ga0268261_10001491_pt1 | contig 16137 bp, 18 predicted proteins | sample TergutNc150P1_FD_190353 | JGI IMG/M metagenome (GOLD analysis project Ga0268261, IMG submission 190353) | Nasutitermes corniger P1 segment gut microbial community from laboratory colony in Florida, USA - Nc150 P1 (SPAdes) (version 2) | ecosystem: Host-associated > Arthropoda: Insects >...
AAATAGTCTTGCATGCCATTACGCTAGTCTTCTCATGACGCGTATCGAAAGTCAGTGTCTCGTAGGGCACCCGTCTGCCGTTCACAAACATCGCGTATGTGCGGATACCGAAATCCTGAAATCTGTAGGGGTTTGTATTGATGGCGCCGATAAAGTCGCTGTTTCTTACCATAGCGAACAGGAGTCGTTTGTGTAAGTGACCCGTGACGGCTTGGTCGATCGATAGCGAACTGGCCCCGCTAGAGAACGTGAAAAATTTCAGCGTGACTCTTCTCATGTCATAAGAAGCGAGGTTGGTCTTCAGAATATCGTCATGGGCCAATATGATACTCGGGTGGGCTTTGATGCGGCGGACGTACAGTTTACCGTCGAGAAATATAAAAATAGTCGTAGAATCTGCTTTATTATTCATCAGATAGAAACTCGGTTTGGCTTTAGTAAATTTTATCTGTAGCCTGACGCCGGTTAGTAAGAATTTAGGGACATTGCACAGATCGCTATGGATACGTCCATACATTCGATCTCTTTACTATGTTTTTGTCTTTTCCATCTGTCTATGAATCCAGTGTTTGTAGACTCCGATTTAGTGGGGTCACAGGGCAGCATATCGCCAGCATCCTTATACCATTAGCTGTTTGTGAGATGCGATGAAGCCGTGTCATTGCCATAACTAAGAATTGTTTAGAGATAAGCTCTGTCGTTAAAAAGTCACCCGACTGTGTTATATTCACGCCGTTCAGGGCGATGGCACATTGACTAAACAGTGAATGTAGAAAATTATTTGTACCGGCAGTGTGATCGGTCGCATCCAGATCGGTTCCGTCGGCTTTAGGAAATTTGCCGCGAATGTAGATTTTTATATCGGGTCCACATACGTGTCGAAATCTGTGGGAATCAGAAATTCCAGATCGCTCTGCTCGATCGGAGCGATGGGTATGTAGATCACGACTTTTGTCGCGTGGACAGCGTGTTATACCGGTATGCGAGTGAAAACGTTAAATTCGCTGCTAACAAACTGTAATACGTTCTTCTTCGACATGGTCAAGTGCTGACTGATGGCGATTAAGAAAAAATATCGCGTCTTATAGTACTGCCAAGCAAGGCGCGTTTAGTCTTTGTTTTCTTACTTTTGCATTTTGCGGGGCTGACGATGCTCTCGCTTACAACCACCTCCGCGTAACTTTTTGATTATGTTCTGTATAGAGTCAGTCACATGTTTAGAGATGTCTTTTGTTTCGGTCTGCGGGTTTTCTGCGATATCTGTTAGAATTTTACATCCAGTGCGTAACGCCTCGCGTACGAGAGCTTTGAGCATTTCCTCACCTGTAGATTTGGTACCACTCCAATGAATGGGTCTAAGAGTCCTAAATATACCTGCCAGTACACTACCGATGCCATGTCCTTGGTGCACGAAAGGAGGGATGCTGTATGTAGGTCCGATATCTTCACTACCGCGACCTGCTTGTTTCCGGTAATACACGACAAGGGGATCCATTATCATAAATGAGGTCAAAGGTCATGACGTAGGGGTTTTATGCGCGACCAAAATGTAGAACCAGTTTCACTGGCACCTCGCGGCTTGTGAAAGGAATTTTTTTTACCATTAAGACCAGTTATCACTATACTTATGTCATGAAAGGTACGTTCTCGACGGGTACATAATATACATTCTGAGACGCGTGGTCACAATACTTTGACGGGTGAATAAACGTCCGCAAACATCTGACGTATTCGCTACCCACAAACTGCTGCGTTATCAGATCGCAATAAATCAAGGCATTTGTCTCGCCGGCAAGTTCATACGGCTTGGACGTGTGTGGATAAGTTGGACAGCTAAATTCGCATGACCCCACCTCCCAATCATTTGTCGAACCCAGGTCTATAGGTTGCGCCAGTTGAATCTTAAACTCTGCGAGCGTATTTGCGGGATATGTTTTCTGAGAGGAATTACTAAATAATGTGATGTAAAAGTGCTTTCGATACCCCATCTCTTAAATATTGTTTGCGCTAGTAGCATTTATTGAAGTCAGGACCGTAGACTTTCCAGCGCACTAAATACTCTCGAATGCCGCGTCTGACTCGCGTCCTTAGAATTTTATTTATCTGAAAATTGGTGCCTTTTGAGATAAGCACGGATGTCAGCTCTTCACCATAGAAGTGACCTTCGGTTACCTTTCCGTTTAAATCTTCGAGTTCGTAGACGGGTCGAGGGGTCCTACGAATTATCTTGATAATTCGAAATATCTCTGTGATGTAATTCTGCTGTCCGCCTTTTGCAAATTTCATTTTTTTTACTAATACGCACGTGTTACCCCACGCGAAACTTTGATCGTGCAATAGGGATCAGGCTTCGTTTCTCGTTCATTCTCTTCCAGACAGCTAGAACATCAGAATCAGTCACTAGTGCTGGTGGCATGCCAATCGTGCTGTGTACCATCGAGTTGTAGCCCATCACAAACTCGGGGAGTACGTCAATAAATCTGTACGAGTTCTTATATGTGAAGTATTTGTATAATTAATCCAGGATAGTGCGGTGAGATATTTCGACGACTGAGCATTTGACATCGGGGTTTTTAATATCTGAAATTGAATTCCCTCGCGTTTTGACATGTCTTGAAACGCTCTGTTCAAGAATTCCTTCCCTCTATCCGTGCGTACCCAGACGGGACGTCCTCGTATTGGTTTCAAATATTTGGGGTCCTTAAAGATGGATTGAAATGCTGTCGTAACAACTTCACCCGTCTTACTTATTAGTGTGATGATGTGTAAGAATTTGGAAGACGTCTATTGCGGTTAGTAGATATTTGACGCCGTCGTTATATTTGCTGAGGCCCTGGACATCGACCAGATCACATACCCACACGTCGTCGATATTAGTAACCTTTTAAGGGATTCTGTGAAATCGTTTTCGTACAAGTTTGTGTAGCGTGTACGGATCTTGTTTTTCGAGCCATTGTTTAATAGCAGCACGCGCCATATTCTTAGTCTGTTTAATCGTATTCTGTACGACGGCAACTCGCGGTTTCCGCAGAGTTGCGAAAGCAGACGATTTTGTGGGATCACAGTACAGTCTGCTTGCCATGTTCTTATCTCTAAATCCTCATCCAGTATTTGCGTAATTAAACTTCTAGTCCCCGCCGTCTAGTATGAGGAAAAAGCCTGTCGATAATTTTAAATTTAGGTAGGTTGGAGATGTGGATGAGAGAACCCGGTTCGTAAACCTCCAAATGAGCGCTGGATAAATCCAAGATGTTCTTATATTGTTTTAGATCGTCTTCGCTGACGAGTCTGTTATCTGCTCTTTTTTGAGTGAGTAATTCCCAGAGACCAAGCGTGCCTTTAAAATGCGTATCCCTAATATAGAGGTCACTGTTTGTATCCACGGTTACATCGGAATTATCCGTAAAAATCGGTTGCCAATTTTACGCAAACCATACTCCCCATCGAGAACGCCCCTTCTATGAACGTATGGCGATATGTAAGGACTAGCTATCTTGCCGAAAGACTTCCTAGTGAATGCTTTTACGTCTCCTTCACCGATGGCACCTGTAACATCGTCATCATCGCTAGTACTCACGATCCCAGGACTCGTATCTGGCTCAGAAACGACCTCGCCCTCATAGGGAGTTGGGGGAAGCATTAAGGGGGAAACGAACGTCGTGTGGGAAGAGTGTCGGTAGTCTGCGCGGATGACTCGATTTTCGGTAAAGGTAATTTCTGTGCGAGAGTAGTTTAAGGTAATACTGCTTTCATAAAGTCAGCGATTGCCTTTATCAACGCTTTACGTCCTACAGCGGCTTCTTCAATTTCTGCACGCGTCGCAATCCACTTTTCATCCGGGTGAAGGGATTTTTCTTCTTCCTTGTTACACGTGCACGTGTCTTATGTTTAGTACTGTGTGCTGTTTTTCTAAGAGACGATTTTCGCGGGTTTGTAGATTTAGGAAGAGATGTAGATAATTGTGATGGTCGCTCATTCTTATTTAAATAATCTGGCTAGACAAGGTACATTTTGCGTAACATTTTTTACGTGTCGCGCGAACGAAATATGAGACTGGCTACAGTGGGTAAAGTGGCAATTAGCAGAGGCACGAGAAATCCTCTTCGTTGGTTTATCAGGCGTTTCTTAGTCGAGATCGGCACGCGCTTATTATGCAAGCGCGCGGATTGGAACTTTGAACTGTCGTAATCTCATCTTCTGACAAGCAGTCAGCTTTAGATTGTCGTTTAGAACGTTCAGTACACACTCGCTAATCGATTTCACGAGTTCGCTATTATAGTTTTTAATGATGGCTGTTTGTAATTGGGGTTTTGCTGTCTTGAGAACTTGTAGATGGTGATAGTTGGATTTTATGGGCTTCATCTTTTACCTTAGCGTAAATAATGGGAGGATGTACAGACGGAAAGATATTGGTTAGAAACCGTAGCAGATCGTGTTGTATCCTGGGCAAAGTCCAGTAGCAAATAGCCGTGAGCGTTCTGGGTTGCCGCTCGATACGCTTCACACAGACTGGCACTAGCTTCCGGAAGCACTTGCCGCGCGAAGTATGCAAACTAGTACCTACCGCGAACGTTTTTTAAGACGACCAGTTATTTCGCGTTAAGCGATATGTCGCGGCAGTGTGTGGTCTGGTGAAAAACCTTCTGGGTAATTAGAATTACACTGAGGTTCCTGTGGTGACTGCCCTTAGAAAAAAGTTCACACACGGCTCGTTAATACACCTGGTTTAACAAGCCGTCAAGAATAAAAAGACAAGGTTTGCCCCGGGCGTTTTCAAAATTTTCGGGTATACCCTTGTGAACCTGCACGTTTTTCCTTAACGCGGCCAACAGCTGCCTAGGCACGGCACTGTTCGCTCTAACACCAGATAATTCCGCCTGGGAAATCTTATTCGGTACACCGGGTGTTGAGGTTTTGCAGGAAAGTTATACAGAACGTCGACTTTCCAGACCCCGAAGGGCCTCCGATAATACAGGTAAACGGATGTTCAAACATGATGTCACCGGTCATGAATGTCGGTTGTAGGCACTCCGCGTTTATATACCCGAATGGAAGGGACGTATTATCGTTTAAGCGCCTTCGTTTCAAGAAAGACACTAGGTTTCTTCCTCAAGCTCGCTTATAATATGTACTCCCCCTCTACACTTATTACGGTTCATCTTATTTGGCTTTCGTACAATTATGGTCTCGCTGTGATCAGCTGCCAGAATCATGTCTTTCATTTTCCCGAAATTGACCAATTTGGGCGCGCTAAAATTAAGCGTAATTCCGCGCACTCTACAGATTGTCTTGCTCTCGCCTGTCAATGTATTGAGTGTTTTGTACGCATAATTTTTTGGGCCCGCACAGACAACCTCGGAAATTATTTCATCGGGTTTCAGTTCCAATGTCATCTGCCCTATATTGTCCCCCGATTCGATTAGCGAGAGTTCGTTTCTCGGTTGTATGTATATAACAGAATCAGTGTCCGCATAGACTGCTTTGTCTTTTTGTCTGTCCAGCTAATTATACAGGTGAATTCCCGCACCTGCGGTGACGTAGGCGCTTGTGACCTCGTTGGTATGACTCAGGCTCGGCACGCGTTCTTCTGAGGAAAACTGCCAAGAGATCCAGACTACATCGTCGTTAGCAAACAGCATGTTATGTACCTCGATTCCCGGCGTCACCAGAAATCGGTACAGTTCCTGTGGATCTGAAATTAATTTTGTCTGTGACCGATTGCTTCTTTGTCAGCTTTCCCCACATGGAGTTAAGACAGAGTTTCGCTAGACCTCGTTTCGCCACGTTATATCGGATCGAATCTTTGTCTAGCCGGATTCATTCACTCTGATAGAACTGCCGAATGTATAATTCTTCATCTTCCGGGGTTCGGATAACCACTAGCCTCCGCTTTGAGTTTCAGAAACGTGTTTATATAATCCACGAAAAGTCCGCTTTCACCGGTGCCGGGATCGTAATGATTGACTTCGTACTGATAAACTTCTTGAATCGCGAGAATTTTGTATCCTCTGGCAACTGCCAAACGCACTTCATCAATCACTCACGTTCCTTCCAGACACCTTTCAGCATCGCTTAAATGCTGACATTCGCTAGTCGTGTTATGTTCTCGAACACACGAACGACACAGACAGAATAATAGCTTCTTGTATCGAAAAGGGAGGACATGGTGATAGAGGTCCTTTGGCGGCACAATAGTGCACTTCATCAATCCGTCCATCTTTTGACAGGCTAATTATCGGCACATGCCTCACCAACATGAATAAACGGTTGACCTATGGGAAAACTTGAAATACATGCAGATATACGGGTACAGACTTATTACGTCACAATGCTGGACAGAATCATCTTCCTCCCATATCTTATAGTGTAGGCGCATGGCTTCGATTCGACACCACTACAGAGCATCTCGGGTGATCAGGGGCGCGTGTCTGACTATGGGATGCACTAGCAATTCGGGTTTCTGCTCCGCCATCTGGGTTTCGTCAAACTGGCATTCCCATTGAATCTTAACCAGGTATCCTGCCCGAGTTATCTGTTCGATTCTCGCCATCGTCTGCTCATAGCGTTCGGCCAGAGTCTCTCCGCCCATCGTTTTCACGTCTCTGAAAGGCTGGCATGTGCAGCCATGGTAATAACATCCTAGAAATTTGTAGATCCTGCGGGTCTGTCTACAGTAACCGTCAACGCTGTAATGCGGCAATTCGGGAGGTCTGTACTCGCGCCAGTTTCTAGCGTGATGTATCTGCCAGCCGTCGGTCTGTTCCATATGCAAGAGCCATATTAGAGCTTTCTTGCTATATCTGTTATTAGCGCTATAACCTCCCGCGGGAATGAAACCCACGGTCTCTGGTTTCAGGAATTTCGTGCGAAACACTTTATTGCATGCTGACGCGATTGTCAATTCCTCTAGGAAAACCTCCATATTTTCGATCTCGATAAAATCGGGGCAGAATATCTGACATGCCTGTCGCAAGACGATAACGTCTTCTTGGTAATACTGTTCCAGCACGCGACGGTTATCAAAGACCTTGTCTTTCTGCTCGTCATACCAGGCCATGAAGCCCCTTATCTCTCCGTCCCCATCTCATCGACGCCATAATACTCGATGTCTGGTATGGGGCCAACATAGTCGAAATTTGGCTTTGTGTTGAAGTAGTGCGGAAACCACGATTTATACGTTGAAAGTCCGAATGCCACGGGTAATTTACGTAAAGGCATGGGCAAGTAAGACCCGGAATCTAGAAAATGCAGGTGCTGCGTTCGCATGCTGGTAATGTTTTGCTCACATAAAATAATTTTGGGATTCCATTTTAGAAAGATGGCTCTATTCAGAATAAACTGAGAATAGAAAGGCTTGGAGTTGTGCGCTATCGCCACGGCCTTTTAACACCAAGGTCGAGGTTCGCAGAGATAAGATAACAAGTCCCGTACGGGATCCTCGAAGAAAGGATGGCGTCTCCTACCACAGCGCTCACAATCCACGTCGATGGCGTCTTGCATCTCGCAAGCCGTACAGAACTGTTGTAAACAAAGGTCATCGGAATGTGCACATTTGCCTTATCTGAGAACTTTTTATCCTGTGTGGTTTCAAAATCATAGAACACGAATAAGACATCGTCGCTGCGCGACAATTCCTTCTTTAACGTCTTCATATATCAGAAATGACCGACCTCCAGGTTCTGATTGCAGTTTTTACAGTAGGGTTTGAAATATTCGTGCTTTTTACCCGTTATGAATCTATCGCACAAGGCACAGTTGCGCTTCTGCTCTCACACGGACTTTCTTCCTAACTTGTTCGTCTTGTAATTGTCAAAACATGCTCCATTCCTAAACTGTCTATTACAAGACTCGCACGGGATTCGAACATCAGCGTATGGACATGGCGGAATGGTCATACAGTCACTGCAAGTCTCCTGACACCTATACGTCACGCCACTTTTACGCCCATTGTTATAACCTCTGCAGACATACCTCCGTGTCACCGCACCTGTAAAATTATTTCTCACGTGATAATGTTTTGAAACATAGTCATAAAGCAGGTTAATTCTCTTTTCGGATTCCACCTGACCGTCAAACACTATATCATCACAATTTAATCCCCCGAAAACGACAATTCTGTTCTCTTTGAAATGCTCCTGAAATTTTATTATTTCGGGGATTTCTCTGCCATTTGCTAAGTCTATACCTGTCGTCGCAAGTAAACGATCCACAAACGGACGTATTTTTCTTCCCTGAATATACGCTTTGTAATTTGGATCATTAGTTAATTTGGCGATGCTAATAATTAGGGCATGAGCTAAGCAGTTTTCTCTCGCCCGACTTCTACGATACTTCTTTTCAGGTGGGCCATGACATCAAGCGTTCTACCCTTAGTAGTGATGCCCTCACCTCCAGACCCTAGTGGCATTTTTACAGAATGGACGGTCATCACTAATTTATGTGAGGCATTAATCCTAGCATTTGACTGGGTCACCTTCTCGGAAACTGACCAGATCACATCTCCCTTTATCTGGTCATTTCTTTTGAAGCTGATCCCTATAGCTTTGTCCTGCACATTAACTTCGTTGCTAATCGTAACTCCGACCATACCATAGTCCTCGCAATCTCGTAACGCGTACTCAAACAAGTCTGTCACAATGGCTAAGAAATGGGACATCGGGTTCGAATCCTCTCCCTCCAATGGGGGTAAGAGACTCACGGTAAGCTGCGTTCCGTCAGCATTGAAATGCCTGTACTGTCTAGTCAGTTCTTGATCGATCGTGAATCTCCGGGTCTGAATATCATCTTGTGCCATACCCACTCCGAAATCAACACGCGAATGATGGGATCAGATCATGTTTCATCACATACACACTATACAGTGATTAAGAAATATATTACTAATCTGTATTACAGCACAGGGAGGGAAGCTGCTGCCCTAAACGGTTATGTAGATATCAGCTTCCTCGATCTCAATTTATTTCAACGATACTTATGTCTTTATTGCTCTCAACCTATATATGGTCATATGCTAAAAGTTATCACGTGTTTTTCTTTAGTTCCAAAAGTCACCACTGTCGAACACATAAAAGACCCTGCCTATAGCCAACTACTACTACCAGGCGAAAGGACAGCGGAGAGAGAATAACTGAGGAAGAGATAACAGGATTTTCAGAAAAAGAGAAAATTTTGAGGTAAGCATTTCCTTCATTACATTGTTCGTTTGAACGGATCAAAGTTATACGGAGCTTTCACATGTCTTTCAATCTTCTTTTTTCAGGTGGATCTATCGATGAAATTTAAGAGGACTTCGTCTTGCAGGCGATTAAGGAACCGTCTTTGAAGATGAATATACCTTATCCTATCGAACGAGCAGAAAAACTCCAGACTAGATTTGGCGAGGCATACCCACTTTACAAGTATCCCCGCAGACATTTGTAAAAGTATTTCTACCCAGACGTTACGGGGCGCTCTTCACCGACAACGACCTGCAATCTATCAATGAAAAATCAGTTTCACTAGCCCTTAAATACCTCGGCAATTACCCCACGTCAAATCCCTATATTCTAGAAATAGAATAAGAATTGGAGATATGTGTCTAACATATAGTTTCAATGATCTGCTTCTTTCTTTCTCTCTTTCAGTTGATCATGCTTGTCAACGGACAGCCTTTTAACGTCTCCACTATCCGTAACGACAGCCTAAGACGTTTGCGCGCATCTGCCGGCAATTGCACTCTTCTTCCAGAATTCCGCCCTGTACGATTTCCCCACAGTACATATGGCGTCTCCTATACAAATGTTTCTTCTGTCATGGCATATGCTGCTTTCTCACTGGCACTTTTGTGCTTTACATAGTAGGTGTTCTCAGCTCCCATAATAAAGCGTCATTATTTACAGCAATGACACACTCGCCCTTGCTGCGTCACATTTTCCTACAAGATCCCGACCCCTTGGACAATTTCTACATCCACGGATTTCTCTTTGAATTTGCCGGCGCTGACGATAATGAGGACATTTTCTGCTGATATTTCGTGCGACAATTTTAGGATGACGTTTGATTTTTACGGGATAGGTACCACCGCTAATTGTGACACCTCTTCTAATCTAGACTTCGTTCGATTTATATGGCTAAATTACGAACGTTTCAATTTTGTAAAATATTCTATGACCTTTGTTCGCCGTGATTATCCCTCGTTACCCGAATTGCTATGTTTAAAATACTACAGGGCCGAATCTGACGGATGGAGAGACAACGTACATTGCGGCTCGTGTGTCACGAGGTATCAGAATAGATTACGTCACATGACCCGATGTCTACGTCCCAATGACTTTAGTTGTACTATCTGCAGACGTCAACCTCCCTCCCTACTCGCTTCGGCGTCCAATACACTTTTAAAGTTAGTTCTAGAGGTCGATCAGTTCGTACTGACCAGTGAGACTACATGTAGTCAGTATGTTCAAGCGGTCAATTCGCGCAGGGTACCTACTCGAAGACTACTCCCTCCAAACTTTCCAGTCATCCGCCTCCGTTTCCCATGTGACGTCTTCTCCCATAAACTACACCGTCATTGTCAGGGTAATGGGGCGTGGGAAGTAGAGATGAAGCGGACCTTTAGATCGGACATTAAAGCTATCAGATCTTTAGCAGAAATAGAAAATTTATTCTAGTGTAGATATTGTAAAAGGGGTCTCTTCTTTTATCCCATCTGTTTACGTCACCCTATACTTTAAAGTTGTCGGCAGATGCGTTATCTAGCGTCTTTTTTCAGCATGGCATCCACCACTACCTTCACACACACGAGTACCGGTCGGGGGAATCCTCACTCATTACCGTGCCGCAGAATTTCGGCAAATCGTCTCTTCATAGTGGACAGACTGGCTGCACGTTCGGTAACCGGACAGGGTCTACAGATACTCGTCCATCAACATTATGGTTACCGTCTACATCTCGAATGGGGAGGCAGCAGCAGCGGCAGTATGGTCTCATCGAGGTTCATGGAGAGCCGATTCCTTATGTCGGGTGAAGCTGAAACATTCTGCACAGAACTGTGTAGCTACGGGTTAGAAGGACTGTGTACTTGTGTGTATGAGGAATATTACATATCCACGCATGTAAGAGCTCCTAGATGCCGTCGAAAGCCTTTAATACAGTCTCATAAATATCTTTTGCAACCAAAGTAGTGGTTAAAAGCCATGCAGGACACGTCAGACGGAACTCATTGTGGGTGCCGTATCTTGTCCTCCTCTATGTTAGAATGGAGGAATACATAATACACGTGTGCACGTGTCACTATATGCTATGCTATGCTATGCTATGCTCTTCCGTGTTATCTAGTTTCAGCCTACTGTAGTCAGTCTAAATAAGTCATGTTTTTATCTTAGATCATGACATCGGGAGTCCTGAGGTACGTAAAACTGACGGAGAATGCTCTACCTCCAACTAAAGGATCGTCAAGGGCTGCCGATCTCGACCTAAGAAGTGCCTACTATATCTCGATTCATGCCTCTGGAAACGGGCTGGTAAAACAGATCTAGCGATACAGCTGCCTCCCGGATATTATGGTAGAATTGCGCCACGTTCTGGATTGGCCTTACGACACCATGTAGAGGTGGGAGGTGGCGTGATAGATGAGGACTATCGCGGGATTCTGGACGTGATTCTCTTTATTCATTCTGACAGGCCATTTCAAATTCGTCGGGGGGACCGTGTAGCACAAATAATATGCGAGAAGATTTTCTATCCTGATATACTGGAGATAAAGGAACTAGATAACACGGAACGGAACATACGAGGATTTGGATCGACAGGGCTTACCTAAATGTATGATACAATTCTGTAAAAATAAAACATATTCAAAATCATCATTTGTGTTCGCGCAAACATTATTTATGCTTCCTTCCCTATAACTCCCGAATATACGGGTCACATTGTAAAATATATTAAGGGCTACTATTTATACTTTACAAATGATGCCTGATATGAACACCCTGTTCGCAGCTGCCGAAACTGTCAGCGCCCATATTCTGGTGCGGGGTCTGCCGTACCGGATCATGTACCCTCAAAATTGCGTAACGCCCAATGGTGTGCGACTAATATTAAAACTACGGGCAGACCCTAGGAATATATTTATCATGATGCCGGCGTACTGTGTGTATACGTTTACGGATTCCCAGATATCCAGAATTAATAACGAACAACTTTTTGTCAACATCTCCTATTGGGGTAGAAATGTTTCTGGGAATTCGATTATTCAAATAAGAAACGCCGCCGTGCCAATGCCGACATATTCGGAGATGCTGGCAGCGGGGGCTTTCGGGTATTAATCCCAATTTTCAATCTAGAAGATTTGGCTGCTACTAAAAAGATAAAGAAATGATCACATCTCTTTGGATTTTATTCTCTTTTAATCCTTGACAAAAACCTTACCCTCCTCCTCCTCATATTATGCTAGCCAATAAACATTCACAATCTTAGTAACAATTTCTGTAATCACGTGTAAACGACATGACTTACATAGCACGTGCACGTGATAGTCTAGTGGAAGTCCGAACCCATACCATCTTATCTCTATCTCTCTCTATAAACCTCTGACTGTCACACTTGCGACATTAGGCATTCAGTCGAAGGCCGGCGCTCGCCGCGTGCAGTACACCGCCCACCGGATAAATATACCAATCTGTACGGTGGCAGCACTATCATGACGTCAACCCTAAATATGATTAAAACACATCTATTACCAATCACCACGATGGTCCAATACCAACCACCACATCGGCAAAGACGGCCATAACTTAAGGAGCAGGGGCAATGGTGGCACCCTGACAAAATACCAAGGAAAAAGTCAAAAGCCCAAGGCGGGATATATCCGTACCCCTACTACGAGCGCTTCATGATTTCCACTCCTCATTAACTATTTGGATGATCAAATCTAGGATAATATAGGCACAAATGTGGCAAAGAGGAATTTATAAAATTCTTACCTCGGAAACCTGAAAGGGGCCACGTGTAAGACTAAGGTGTAACTAACGTTACATTAACCCTGTACCCCTAGGAATATAACGTAGGTGTGGACTGGTGTATTTGGCTACGAATACGGACAAGTGGCCGATAGTGTGAACACCGTAATGTAACTTCGAGTTTCATAAAGTGCAGGAATTTTTTGAGTAGCCGAGAAACCAATCCGCAAGAAAACTATTAATCTAGTTAGCAAACCATAGAACTGCATTTGAAATGCTATTTAGAGAAATATATTTGTTCTTACATCATTGAAGACACGAGTGGGGTACATCCAATCACACAATTCAAGATCAGCCTTACTCATGTAGTAAAACTGCACCAAACGACAATCAGGACGTGGATCTCTCGGGACAACCTAATACAATGAGTCGTGAAGACCAGTTAAAATGGCTGTTCATTCGACTGTACCAATTTCATTTCATACTGGAACGCCCGTAAGAAAAAAGATAGGCACTCTTAGTTCATCTGTCTACCCAAATTGATGCATTTCGTCACTGTAATGGTATTTGGTGAGAAGTAATAAAAAACTCCACACTCTTGTGACTTTCTATTTTTCATACACTCCTATCATTAGATGCAGAACAAGTTTGACGAAAGGAAATAAAAAAAAATGTTGTGTTACGTAATTATTAGTGGTGTTAAATTTTCTTTCTTGGCATTCAAATAATTCCTGGAAATAACTTGCCGCGTGTGTCAGAAACTCGTTGACAACTAAAGGGATGAACTATTTTCGGACCGTGTATTTCTGTTTGCCATCCCTTGCTGGCACGGATCATAACTGCTATGTATTTCTATGCAATTACAACGCCTTGTCAGTTATACAGTCATTGATTTCAACATGAGTTTTTGAAGCTCAAATATGAAACCAAGTACGTACGTCATGCAAAGATTTTTGATCAGCATATGGATATTGATTTTTACACAGAGAACATTAAAAAAGTACCTACACACAAATTTAATTTTACTGCGCAATTCAAAACAGCCGAAAATTAGGAATGGAACGATAGCGCCGATGCGTGGTGACGTCAGTATCACCATAGAAGCTAGACGATCCGCACCTAGGTAATCTGTGATATGTGTATCAGAGTGTGGTTCCAGGCAGAAGTGGAAGTAATTTTATATTAATTTGTTGAGGATAATTGAAATGTCGAAGCGTAGAATAGAGATTGTCGATCCATATGTAAAGAAAAGAAGGTAAAGCAATTACGAGTCTGTACGTTGTGTGAAGATTGAAAGGCTTTAAGTTTTATATGGGGTTCGTCTAGCTTGCTGATTTGAATTTGTAGCTTCCTAATCTGGAAAAAGTTATTTCATTCTTCCTTGTAATGTTGGTACAGTATATATAATGTGCAAAATTTTCTGAAAGTTAATATGTTTTTGGGGAATAAAAGTTTGGCAGAATTGTAGTCTGCTCGTATTTGCCTAACCAAAGTATTGGGATGTATTCATTCACTTGTGTTTCGGCCTTCTGTTTTTTGTGGTGCATTCAGAGCATGTACTTTACCAACTTGTATGATATATTGTGCATGTTGTAGCTGTGTTGATGCAATTACAGTATTACTAAGATATATGACACATGTTAGTTACATTGACTGTAAATGATCGTAGGGTAACCGTGCAGCAGGTTGTCTAATATGAACAATATATTTTTATTTTGCCTGATGTTCTTTTTCAGCTGTGATCGAGAGAATGACAGGGATAGAGACCGGTCAAAGGAGAGGTAAACTTTTGTGTTTGTGTGGGAATTAGGTACATACAAAGTTAAAAAAAACTGATGATGTGACTGCAAACCTTCAGTTTCAGCATACAACCTATAAAAAGAACTTCTTTGGAAACGTTTGGGAAGAAACTGCTGCCTTCATCTCCAGGGCAGAAGAGCATGCCTTATCTTCTGTATTGGATGAGGCTGCATGTTTCTCCAGAACACTGAGCTATGTACAAAACTACACAGTGTCACATTACACATGACAGTACTCTTTGAGGTCACAAACCTGGGGAGAACTTCATACTTTATATACTCATAAAATGTCCAGTGGCACTCTTGTTGTTGGCATCCAAGCCCCTACTTGTGGATCGCTAGATATATGGATATACAAGTACTTTTTTTATGTAAACATTTTAGGCACTTAAACCTTTGTGGGTCCTTAGCACTGGATATACAGGATTTTTTTGCTGCATTGTGTCACACTGTGGTATGATACATTTTTTTGTACTTCTGTTTGTGTTTTTATGTTTACATTGAAATTGTCACTCTAGTTTGGAATAGCTATGCAAACAGCATGGTGGGCGAGAACATAGTGAAATACACATCTAGGATGTGGAATATGAAATAAAAGTGACACAGAAGAGGTACCAAAATGATTGTAGGTTAGGTTTTTATATTTTGGTGGCCGTCACAGGGGAATTCACTCACATTTTCATTTGCTTAGCGATTCTGAACCTGATCTGAAATAGCTTAATGACAGTGTTCATGATTTTACGCTTGATTGTTAATGCAATTGATGCTCAGTAAAGGTGCTTAGTACGGTGATTTACAGCTATGTCACTTTTGCCATTTTGATTTGTTATCCCTTGGCACAGGTTGTGTCTCATTGCTGTATTTACATCTTGCACTTTATAAAGAAAATATAAACTCTGATTATATTTCAGAAATATAAGAGTATTGAAAGTGTGTGGAACAGTAGGAATAGGTTCATTATTAAGCTATGGAAACCGAAGTAGAAATTGTTGAATGAGAGGAAGAAAGTGAAAAGCTTGTAGACATGGCATGTGTTTATGAAGTGAATGAGCCAACAACTAGTGTATAAGGTTTCATTTTCATCATCTGGTAAAAGTGGGGTGTGCTGTGGCTGGGTGACTGACCTGCGAACGGTGGAGGCACTTGGCCTCCCCCCCACCCCACTGCCTGTTTATTCCCCTTGTTGGGCAGTGTAGTTTGGTGCTGCAGTGTTGGTGGTGGTTGTGTGAATACCACAGTTCTCGTATTGAACTGAAATACAAGCCACTTGCAGCATATGAACAACAATCAATTAGGACAGTCAGTTACATGTGTAAGAAATAGAGATCAGATTATGCAGCATGTAAACAGGTTTTATGCCAGTGCATTTCATGGATTTGAAGGGAAAAAGAAGGGGGGGG
>Ga0268261_10001492_pt1 | contig 16137 bp, 7 predicted proteins | sample TergutNc150P1_FD_190353 | JGI IMG/M metagenome (GOLD analysis project Ga0268261, IMG submission 190353) | Nasutitermes corniger P1 segment gut microbial community from laboratory colony in Florida, USA - Nc150 P1 (SPAdes) (version 2) | ecosystem: Host-associated > Arthropoda: Insects > Digestive...
ATCATAGAAGAGTATCAACTTTTTGTAGAGAACTAGATATTCCTTACTATTACAATTCTCGTAAACCATTGCCATTTGTCTTTAAAATGGTTTTAAAAGACTATAAGATTAAAGCCAATCAACTGTGTTTGATTGGAGATCAGTTAATGACCGATGTCTTTGGTGCAAACTCTTTAAAGATTACCAGTGTTTATGTAGAACCATTGGCTAAGAAAGATTTGATTTATACCAAGGTCAATCGTAAAATGGAAACACAAGTCATTAAAAAGTTAGAAAAACTATCTTTATTTAAGTTGGGTCATTACTATGGATAAACACTGTTATGGATGTGGTGTCATCTTACAAGACAAGGATATGAACAAACCTGGTTATGTCAGTGATATCAATAAAGAAGAACATGTTTTATGTCAAAGATGTTTTAAGATGAAAAACTATAACCAGTATCATTCTCATTATATGGAAGCTAAGGATTTTACATCCCTTCTAGCAAAAACCATCAAACCAAAAAACTTGGTTGTCTTGGTTGTTGATTTAACCGATATCAATGCTTCTTTTTCTAAGAATATCTTAAATATTATTAAAGACAATCCAATCTTAATTGTTGCAAGTAAAAGAGATTTAATCTTAAAGAGTGTCAAAGATAAGAAGTTGATTATGTATTTGTATGCTTTGGGTAAGAAGTTAAATCTTAATATCAAAGATATTGTTATTTCATCCGCTTTAAAGAAATACAACGTCGATGACATATTAGAAGGTATCTTTGAATATTACAACCATAAAGATGTTTATATTACTGGTATTACCAATGTTGGTAAATCTAGTATTGTCAATGCTTTGTTGAACAGTGTTGAAGGTAGTAACTCCAATGATAAAATAACGACATCTAATTATCCAGGGACTACCTTAGATACCATTGAGATACCATTAGAGGATGCTTTTTTAATTGATACACCTGGTATTGTTGAAACAAGTCAGATGATTCATTATGTCGATATTAAAGACTATAAGTATTTAACCAACAACAAAGAAATTAAAGCGATTAACTTTCAGTTGAATCCAGAACAATCTGTCTATATTGGTGGTTTGGCACGATTTGATTTTATCAGTGGAGAAAAAACAGGCTTTGCCTTCTACTTCAACAACAAACTTAAACTACATCGTACCAAGTTAGACAATGCTGATGCCTTGTATGACAATCATTTGGATGACAATGAATTGATTCCTAAAGCAACTTCTATTTCTAACATAGATGATTTTAAATCCTATGAGTATACCTTAACCGATGAAAAGGTAGATATTGTCATCAATGGATTGGGATGGATCTCCTTTACAGGAAATAAACAACATATTAAAATACTTGTTCCAAAACATGTATTTGTATCTTTAAGAAAGGCGTTGATATAAGATGGCATTAAGTAAGAGTTTAATCACACAATTAAAGAAAGAAGCCCATCATTTAAGACCGGTATTTCAAATTGGAAAAGCTGGGTTAAGTGAAGATATGGTCGATGGTATCAGTGGGGCTTTGGATAAAAGAGAGTTAATGAAGGTTTCTATTTTACAAAATTGTTCGATTGATAAAAAAGAATTGGCTTTTGATTTGTCTCGTTATTTAGAAGCAGATGTTGTGCAAATCATTGGTCGTACAATTGTACTATATCGTAGAAATCCAGATATTTCTAACTATGAGTAATCAAAAAATATTGATTTATGGGGGAACCTTTAATCCGGTTCATTATGCTCATTATAACAATGTGAAAATGGCTTGTAACTTATATGATTTTGATAAGATACTCATTATTCCTAATGGGTTGGGTTTCTTTAAATCTAGTCGTGATGTAGCAAGTAAGAAACATCGTTTAAGAATGTTAGAGTTGGCTTTTGAAGGCATTGATAACTTAGAGATACTTGATATTGAAATCAATGCGAAAAAGTCTGTTTATACCTATGATACCATTCAACAATTAAAGAAAGATTATCCTGGTCAATACTACTATCTAATTGGGAGTGATCAAGCGTTAATGTTAGACAAGTGGTATAAGATAGAAGAGTTAAAACAAGAAGTTACTTTTATCGTATCAGCTAGAGATCAAGATGTGATTGATGATAAAGATTTGATTGTTATGAGCAATCAACCCTTAAACTATTCATCAACATCTATTAGAGAGTACTATGCTTCTAGTGGGATTAAAGCAGTAGATGAATACATAAGATATTATGGTTTATACTTAAGAAGTGTTTTAAAGCACTACTTACAAGAAGAAAGATATCAACATTCTTGTAATGTCGCACAACTAGCAAAGAAAAGAGCCAAGTTGTTTGGTATCAATAAACATAAGGCATATGTTGCTGGAATGTTGCATGATATTGCTAAGGAATTACCCTTACAAGAACAAATAGACTTAGCCAATCAATGTGAAGATACCTTTGAGTTGTCTAATCCAACTTATCATGGTTATGCGGCTGTTATCTTGATACAAGAGAAGCTACATCTTTTTGATCAAGATATCTTAACAGCTATTAAATACCATACAACTGGTTATTACTTTATGAGTGAATTGTCAAAGTTGATCTATATGGCAGATATGGTATCATCTGATAGGGATTTTGAAGGGGTTAAGGATTTAAGAGCCTTATTAAAAGTAGATTTAGATGAAGCCTTTAAAGAAGGATTCTTAATGTCTTATCAACATTTGATTGATAAAGGGATTGAAATAAGTAAAGAATTAAAAGTCTTAAAAGAAGCAGTGGAAAGGAATGATGTGTAATGAATGATAAAGTAAAAATGATTGCAAACTTATTAGATGACAAACATGCCCAAGATATTGAGGTGTATGAAGTAGGGAAGATGCATCCCTTGTTTGATACAGTCATTGTTGGTAGTGTCGATGTTAAACGTAATTTAGATACGATTGTTAACGAGATAAAAAAGTTTGAAAAAGAAGGACAATTAAGTGTTAGAAACTATGATACGAAAAGTCCAGAATGGGTATTGATTGATTTTGATGATGTATTGGTTCATATCTTTATTAAAGACCAACGTTCATTCTATGATGTAGAAGGTATTTTAAAAGCCTACGTTGATCAAAACAATGACTAGTTATAGAAATTTTGCTTACTATTACAACCAGTTGATTCCTTTGTCTTTCTATCAAGAAGTCAAAGACTTGGTTGATACTCTAGGTCATTTCAACAATATTTTAGACTTAGCTTGTGGTTCGGGTACCTTAGCTTTTCTTTTAAAAGATGATAACAACCAAGTCACTGGATTGGATATGTCTAGTGAGATGTTGATGATTGCTCAAGATTACAACCATCAACATAAAAAAGGGGTTACCTTTATTCAACAAGATTTAAGAGAGTTAGAATTAACAGCTAATACCTATGATTTAATTACATGTACCTTAGATTCTTTGAATTATATCGATGGGATTGATCCTATCAATCACATCTTTAATCAAGTACAACATGCTTTGTTAAAAGATGGTTACTTTGTCTTTGATTTATTGAGTCAATTTTATATAGATGAAATAGTTAAAGATTATTACCAATTCGAAGATTTAGAAGATTTTTCTTATGATTGGGAAGTAAGTAAAGTATCCGATCATGGCATTAAACATGAATTGGTTATAGAAGCAGACAACACCATCTATAAAGAAGAACATTATCAATATATCTATGATTTCAATCAAATAGATTTATTATTAAAACAGAATAATTTAAGTATCATTAAGAAGTTAGAATCATTTAATGAACTAGATGAGACTCAACCTTCAAGAATGACTTATATTGTAAAGAAAGAAGGGAATTAAATGATTTTATGTATTGCAGCTATGAATGAAGAATACGATGCATTGGTAGATTTATTAGACAATGCCAAAGAGGAAACAAGTCATCATGTGAAAGTTCATAGAGGTCAAATCGACAACAAAGAAGTTTTATTGATGTTGAGTGGTATTGGTAAAGTCAATGCAACCTTAACCTTAACCACCATCTTAAACGATTATAAGAATATTGAATTTATCATCAATATTGGTTCAGCGGGTGGTATTAAAAGTAAATACAATGTGAAACAGTTAGATATTGTGGTTGCGAAAAAAGTGTGCCAACATGATGTTGATTTAACAGCTGCTGGTGATAGACCCTATGGAGAAATACCAGGTATGCCTTTATACTTTGAAACCAACCTTCAACAAATCATGCTTGAAGCCTTAGCCTCTACCAACTTAACCTACCATACAGCTACGATTGCATCAGGTGATACCTTTGTTGCTACTGAGGAAAAAGCCAACTTCATCGAAGAACACTTTGAAGATGTCTGTGCTGTAGATATGGAAGCTGGAGCCATTGCTCAAGTGGCCTATGTTAAAGAAATACCATTTGTGGTATTTCGATCGATATCAGATGTGGTTGGTGAAGAAGAAGATGGCAACCAATTACAGTTTGATAAATACATTTTAGAAGCTAGTAAAAACTCTGCTCTAGCAACTAAAGCAGTCATTCAAACATTCAAATAAATCTATATTAAAACAAGTCGAAAAGACTTGTTTTTTTGTTTATATTCATTTTGTAAATACCTAAGAAAATGAAAATCGGTTAGTACTCAATATACTAACCGAATAATCCTCATTAGGATTTCGCCCAGGTACCCGCAAGTACCCTTTGGATAATTTACATTATACTATATCTTAACTATAAACTTGTGAACATATACTGTTACAATTCTTTGATTTAGATATGTGATAAGTAAGATAGTAGCTAATGGTAACACTCATATTTTTACTCATCTTAATGTTATGTAAGTAGTTTTAATGCCCTGTCAATATTTGATTATAATCGTGTAGATATTTGATAATGGATTATTCAGATGCTATAAATATATTAAGTAGATTTAATAATAATTAACTACTTTTATTAAAAGGCATAAGGAGGATATAAAAGTGCCATATTATAGCATGATTAATGTATTAGTTAATCAAAAATTAAATGAAATTAAAACGTTGAACGTTAGTGTTGACGATGAGATGAGTGCAAAAAAGTATTTAATTGACAATAATCATTTCTTAGTAGTGAAGTGTGGTAAGATTAAGTTTTTAGATACGAGTGATAAGAGATGTTTGTCTTACAATGCTTCTAATTTTAAAGAATGGATTGAGTACTTTGATAAGGATAAGCGTTTAAGTCAACACCTTTTAAATAATGTTATTGAATTTGAAAGAAAGCTTAATGCAAGAGTTGCGTATTATGTCACAACGATGATTGAGTTCGATGAAAGGATTGATCCTTTCATTAAAAATGAATTTATTTATATGGTGAATACTTTACAGTTAAGGAAGATGCCAATATACACAGGCAGTGAGACGATTAAATTTATTGACTCAATGGACTTTGGGCAATTGGTACATTTATTAGAATTTTTTTCTAAAAAAAGTCATGAATATCTCATAAAAAGCTATATAGCAGATATTGTAATGAGCATGAAGCTTTCAACCAATAATTTCATGAATCAACTTAATGATTTAAGAAATTTAAGAAATAATCTTGCACATTTCACACCATTAAATATTTACTTAGTAGGTGAACTAGCAAGAGTAAATCGGAAAAAGTCTATATCAATTCAATGGCGTAAAAAAACAGTGAACTTTGTCTATAAATTAAATGTGGATGAAAAATTATTTAATGTAAAGACTGAACTTTTTAATTGTTGTGATCGTTATATTCATTTTGTAAATACATAAGAAATGAAAATCGGTTAGTACTCAAGGTACTAACCGAATAATCCGAAATAGGATTTCACCCGGGCACCCGCAAGTACCCTTTGGACAATTCAAATTATACTATATTCTAACTATAAACTTGTGAACATTTGCTGTTGCAAGTTTTTTATTAGAACTGTAATTGGTTAGAAAAGGAAGTTGATTGTGATACGAATACATCACATAAATCTTAGATTTTTTGAGCATATAAAATAGTTAATATTTGCAATAAATGACAGTTTAATAATTAGATTCTTCAACTAAATAAAAACTCTACTTTGATTACGAAAGCATTCATTCAAACAAACAAATAAATCTCTATTAAAAAGCAGGTGCAAAACGCTTGCTTTTTATCTTAATTTTATTGTTAAAAATATGTTAAAAAAGTTAATAAATCAATATAAAATATAATTTCAATATTATATAATATTACTAATGGTTAATGTTTAACTATTTATTAATATTATTTTAACAATAAAGGAGAAACTTATGAAGAACGGAAAATTGAAATTTCTTGAACTAATCATAGTCTTTACTGTGGTTTTTTCGCAGTTACTTTCACCTTTCATTGGTAGTTTGCATGTTATCCATGCACTTGCACCAGATGTAGAAAGTAGTGAAGTCATTCAACCACAAAATGATGTGGTTGAACAAGAAGAAACAAATGTAGATGAAGTCGAACCAGTCGACATCATCGAAGAAGAAACAACCGAAGAAGAACATCAACTAGTTGATGTAGAAGAAGACTCTTCTACAATCATAAACACCCCAGAAGAGGAGGTTGATCTATCTTCTTTAGGTAATGATGTAGAACTCAAGTCTGAGGTAGAAATCAGCGAGTCAGCATTGCCTAGACCTGGGCCTAGAGTTACTTGGCCCGCTGGTGGTCCAAGTAGCAATCAAATTAGGATTTCATTTATGAATTCGCAAATGGATAATAGACTCGCAATAGATTTCACTGGTTATGATTCAAGACAAAACAATTCAGGAGCACATATATGGTCTAATGCATATTCTAAAGACACAAGAACGTATGGTTTTGATGATTATAGAGTTACCGGGAGCACTACTGATTCTCCAACAGGGCAAAATAAACTTCGAATTAATCAAACTACTCCCTTACCTGGTTTATCGCCTACACCTGAATTAGTTTTATCTTTAAATGGTACTTATACTTCACCAAATAGAAAAATAACAAATGTTCAAATATATCGTGGTGGTAATCCTGATAATATGATTACTACTAACTTAGATACGTATAATGTACCGCCATCTGGAAATAATACAATTTTTCCAAATGGGAGTACTGTCTATTCTGTAATTGGTAGTTACAATTATTTACCAAATAATGCAGTGTTGGCTGTTGTTTCTAGTGATGGAAGAGAAATAAGTTTTATTCGTCATTATGAAACAACTAATTTATCTTTTAGGAAATATAATAGAGTGTCTAATACTCCAATGCAAAATGTTGGTTTTAGATTATTTTATATTGAAGAAGAAGTGACGTCAGGGTTTGCAAACAATCCACCATATAGATTTGTTTATTACACCACTGACAGTGGCCCAACCCAATGGATAACGAATAATTATAATCAGGGTGTTACATCTACTTTTGGGAATATTATAAAAACTGATTATGATGGAAGAATTAATTTTCAAAGTTTAAGTGGGAATAGGACTTATTTTTTAGAAGAAAGATCTTCTAATAACTATATATCGCCTAACTTTTGGCGTATTGTCTTTAATAATGGTCAAATGGAATGGTATTATTCAAATAGAAATCTTAATACAAGAGCAGATTTTTTGAATGCAAGTAACTGGATAAGACTTCAAAATTGGAATACATCAAATCGTAGTTATGATCCTATTGCAAGTTATCCTAATTCCTACCCTGGTTTTACCATAACCAATACACCTTTAAGGTTTACCAAACGAGATGCCTTTACGAGAGAAGTTCTATCAGGGGTTGGTTTTAAGCTCTTCTATCTTGATAGCAGTAGCCCATATAATAGGTATTACTATACTGACAATGGGGGCAGTATTGATTGGTTAAATAGCAACTACGGAAATGGAACAGAAGTATTCTCACAAAACGATGGAGTTGTTTCGTTCTTTGATGTAGATGCAACAAGAACTTACTACTTAATTGAAACAACACCTTTGAATTATTACTATAACTCAAATAGTAGCAGAGTGATTAGAATTAGTTTTGATGCACAAGGCAATATATTATGGGATGTAGCCAATGTTGGTATCAATGCGACTAGAGCTCAACTAATCAATGCAGATTGGACAACTATATCGATGCAGCCTTATAGCAATAATGAGTTTACTCTAATAAATTATCGCGATATTTCTATTCCTCTTAATACTACGAAACAATGGCGTGATCGATTTGGGAACCCACTTGATTCTCGTTACATTCCTACTAATGATGTCAACATAGGATTCACTTATTCTATTCCTGTTTTTTTAGTATATCAAAATGAAGGAAACTACAATTCTTCAATTACATATTCAGGTTCCTTTCATACCGGTATTGGATCTAATTGGGTGGTAGGTGGAAGTGTAGGTTATAGTTATTATCAATACTCTTTAAATCGATTTATAGACTTTGGTGATCCTACATTAAGTGTAACTGGAAATGAACCAAGACATTTTATTTTAAATCAAGCTTATACAACTGCCTCTAGTATCTATTATAATAGATACCCTGTACAAATAAATGGCCAAATCAGAAATGACTTAGTTCAAGATGACTTAAAAATAAATGTCATTGATGGTATGTTAGATTGGTATTATGGTGGTTCATTTTCTCAGAGAGAAACATTATATAATACACCATTCATTCTTTACTATTTCGCAAGTAATGGAGATAGATATTACTATACAATTGATGCATCATGTAATGTTGTATGGGTGAATGCTAATGCTGTTCCACCAACTAATATTTATCCAGGAAGAACTAAAAACGTAGATTATGGTTGCTCGTTCTTAACTGGGAATAATGTCTTTTTAAACAATCCTTATTTAATCTTTAGAGATTTACCAATGGATAGAACATTCTATTTAGAGCAAATAAATACTCAAACCTATTTCTATAAACCTTTTACCTTGTGGAGAATTTCATATCCAAATGATTCTAGTAGTATTGTTAATGTAAAAATTGATTATATTACTGGATATGGTTTAGGTGATAAAACATCGCATGAAAGTGCCACTTGGCAACCAGCAAGAACGCTAGATATTTTAGACAATACATTTTCGATTCCTAATTATAGACATCTTAACGTTATTATTAGAAAGTTCTGGCAGACTTATAATGGTCGTCCTTTAGCTAATATCCCAGTCAATAGTATTAGTTATGATGGCTTTGTTTCTGGTATAGTTTCTGGACCAGCATGGATAAATACCCATTCACAAATCAGAGGGGTCTATTTTAGAGGATATACCACAAGTCCAATTAACTTATATGACTCAGCTAATATATTTGAAACAACAGTATTACCTAATTTCACATCTATTATTGAGAAAACAAACCGAACGTGTACTAATATAAATAATATTATTACTGAAAGTCCATCTGGTTCTGGACAAGGAACCCTCAGTATTGCTGGTATGGGTGATTGTTCATTTGTGTTTAATATTACAAATAGGCAAGATCCTACCCAATTAAACTTCCTAAAGTTTGATGTAGAAGGTCAAGCTTTACCTGATATGAAATTTAAGTTAGAAAGAGTAGAAAGTCTTGGCCCAGTTGAAATTGGTACAATCAATCCAAGTGTTGATGGTGATTTTGCATTCAAACTATTAACTGGTCCAGAAGGACAATACCGTCTAACTGAATTAACACAGTTGAGTGAATACTTTGAAATACCACCTATTTATATTGAAATTGATACTCAAGGAAATATCTTAAATATTTCAGCTAATGGTAGAGTTATTCAAAATAATGGTGATTCAATTGCATTATTTGATGCAGGTAATCCTAATGAAGACTTAGTATTACTTGAATATAACAATGGTGTCATTACCATTTATAATCATGTTGTTCCATTAAGAGAATTTACTTTTGCTAAAGAATGGACTTATAATGGTCAACCAATTGACTTAAGTGTTGATGGAGATGCTATTTTAGATGAAATAAATGTTGATTTAGTACGTGTTGACAATTCAAGTATCATACAAAATAAGGTTATAACCGATTCTAATAATTGGCATGGTGTATTTAGAGATATTCCTATTTACGATCGTGAAACTGGTCTTAAAATTGACTATATAGTGAAAGAGATTTTAGATGTAGCTGATAGTCCATTATTTGATGTTACTTACTTAACAAGAGAACAACAAGGTGCATCTAATAATCCAGTAGATATGTTGATTATTAATGATCGTGTACCATTACATACAGTTGCCTTTACCAAAATTGATTTAGAACATATTCCTTTATCTAATATCGAATTTGGTTTATATAGAGGAGAGTATGATGGTAGTGCATTAGCATGGTCATCTGAATACTTCTATGATTTTGCAACGACAGGTCTTGATGGTCAATTTGAATTGGTATTACCACCACTAGGTGCAGGGACTTATTCATTGGTAGAGAGAAGACTTGTAGAGTCTGTAGCTTTTGGTAGCTTATATGTACAGATACCAAGTATTATCTTTGATGTTACGATTGAAAATGGTGAAGCAGTTGTTTCTAATTTAAGAATAGCAGAACAACCAACATTATCTTCTAGTGCTTATAATGTAGGTGAGATCAATGGTAATAGATACTTCTATGGTGATGTAGCAATCTTATGGGTAACAAATGACAATGATATTTATATTTATAACCATGAAGACACTGTAGTAGATTTGGTTGATCGTGATAATATTTATTTCCAAAAAGTAGGCTATGGACCTAATGGACCATACCCACTTGCTGGCGCATCATTCATCATGTCAAGAATTGTTGATGGAGAAGTAAAATACTATAGTGTACAAAATTATATTGATGTTTACAATTATGATATTGTATGGGTAAGTGATAGAGCTCAAGCAACACCTTTAGTGACAGATTCATCTGTTGAGGACAAAGGGCTTGTATCTACATTGAATATTGAAATGCCAATTCCATATTTAATTACTGGATGGCAAGTCTTAGCAATTCCTTACACACAACATTTTAAGATTGAAGAAGTCGTTGTGCCATATAGCTACATGGCAATGGCTGAATATTATACTTTAGAATTAACAACTCAAATTCTCTTAGATCGTAATCCAGCTGCTGATTCTCCTAATATGTTACCTGGTTTAAATGTGGCGTATAATGGGTTCTCAGTTAGACCAGTTGGGCGTTATGTTAATGATATTGTATTCAACCAAAATGGTTTCTTACAAATGATTTGGGATTATCCAGTTAGACCAATAATCCCAAATACACAATCAACAAGACATTCAGTTGAAAAAGTTTGGATTTATAATAATCAACCGTTAACTGAGAATTTACCAAGTTCAATTGACATTGCTTTATATAGAGAAATTGATAGCGTAAGCACACAAATAAGAAGAGCAGTAATGACTCCTGATACTTATGGCAATTGGACATATCAAGGATTTAATAATTTACCTGAATTTACAATTGATGGACGTGTCATCTCTTATGATGTGAAGGAAATCAATATTCCTGAACATTTTACTGCTACTTATACACATGAGTATGGTGAAGTAGATACAACTATTACCAATACCAGAGAGTTAATGTCTTTATCTATTTATCACATTGATTTAGATCATAATCCAGTAGCTGGTGTTAATGCTAACTTTGGGTTAGGGGTAGAAAGTAGTTTTAATCAAAATCTTTTAAGTGATACAGATGGGCGCACTGTTGTGGTATTACCACAAAATCCTGAACAGACCTTTACTTTAAGTGAGGTTTTCAAACCGGATCAGTTCTTATTTAATGTAGATTTCCATTTTGAAATGGATAGCAATGGACAATTAATTGTTGTCAATGCTGGAAATCCACTACTAGATATTGATTATATCCCACATCCTAATCCATTATTCGATGGAATGTTATACTATGATTCTAATACCGGGAAAGAACTATTCTTTATCGATAATGATAATAATGTTCATATTTATCATCACCAAATTGAATTGAGAAATGTTTCAGTTTACAAACAATGGTATTATGGATCTACAGCAATTACTGATGAAAACATACCTGTTGATCAAGTAGAAATTCATTTATTTGCTGATGGAAATTACGCTGCAAAAGTTGCTGCCTTATCTTTGAATACAGCAAATAATTGGTTAGACTATTTTGTTGATATGCCAATATATAACCAAGATGGTAGCGAAATTATCTATAGTGTTCGTGAATATACGATTGTTGAACATTTCACTCCTTCATATGATAGAAACTCCAATGCTGACTTTGTGGTTACCAATACTAGAGAAGAAGTAGTTATTATGGAGTTTAGAAAACTTGGGGCACGTTATCATACAAGAGATGGTCTAGGGTTTAGAAATGATGTTGAATTTACATTAGAAGCTGTAACTAATACAGGACAAGCTATTTCTTTATCAGCAACAAGTAATGATGTTGAATATGATTTTATGGGTGAAGAATTAGGTTGGTATGTAAGACCACATACTGGTGGTATTGTTAGGTTTGTATTACCATTTGAATTGGTAGATGTGGTTAGTTTAAGTGATGTTGTATTAACAGAACCTACCACTGCTGTAGGCTACTTTGAACTACCTACCATTTATCTAAAAGATTTCGATATTGGATATCAACCAGTTATAGATATTGAAAAATCTCAATTGGTATCGAGTACTAGAACAGTACCTGGAGATAGAGAAGGCGATTCAGATTACAAAATCAATCAACTAACAACCATTCATGGTTTACCAGTGGCTACTGTCGTAGTAGATGATGGCTTTATCAATATCCATAATGTCTATCAGAGAGGCACAATAACTGTTGTTAAAGATTTGTATTATGATAATGAAAGAGTTAATGACTTAATGCCTAATGATGCTTATGTAAAAGCGGATATTATTGGATTTACAAGAACTGAACCTGAAATTTGTGAATACACAAATGAATGTTCAAGTGTTACATTATCTAATGCGAATCAATGGAAACAAATTGTTTTAATTAATATAGTTCTTTCAACTGGTGAAGAGTTATCACATCGTGTTGAAGAAGTAGGGCATAACTTAAATGTGGTTGGTAATCCAATCATTGATCCAGTAGGTGTTGTTGAACCTGGTGGTACTGTAACAATCAGAAATGATTTGGCTTTAAATCAATTCGTTGTTTATAAGGTAGATGAAAATGCGATTCCTATTGAAGGAAGAGAATTTAACTTAACAAAAGATGGTTTTATTGCCCAGGCAATAAGCCAGGAAAATGGTCGTTTAGAGTTTACATTACCATTTAATTTTGAGGCAGGATTGTTTGAATTAAGTGAAGTAGATCAAGACAGTGATGAATATCCATTACCAAGTATTTTATTTAATATTTCAAGTACGATGAATGGGACGGTTAATGTCACGCAAATGGGACTAGATGATGTAAATCTAGTCGATGTATTAGAAGATAATTATTTAGAGAGTGATAATAGAAGAGTTGTTTCGGTTATTAGTAATGCTAACCAAGTGCAACAAATTCTAATTCATAATCATTTGATTATTTATAGAATAAACTACATTATGGATGGTGGAACCAATCATACAAGTAATCCAACATCATATCGTCCAAGTCAAACACCGATTATCTTAGAAGATCCAACACGTAATGGCTTTACATTTAATGGATGGATAGATGAAAATGGTATCAATACATCAGGTGTTGAATTTGGTGGTACTGGTGATAGAACCTTTACAGCAAGATGGACTGCTGATGAATTTAGAATTACCTATGTAATGAATGGTGGAACCAATGATAGTGCTAATCCATATAGGTATACAGTCTTAAGTCCAACCATTACTTTAAATGATCCAAGTAGAGTGGGTTATGACTTTATTGGCTGGTATGTAAATGGCGTACCAAAAAATTCAATCATCCATGGTTCAATAGGTGACATTGAGTTTGAAGCAAGATGGTCGGATGCCATTGTTTATCCAATTAGTTATGTATTAAATGGAGGAACCAATGCACCAGGTAATCCATCTAGTTACACAGTAGCAAGTCCAACCATTACTCTACAAGAACCAACAAGAGATGGCTTCGTATTTACTGGATGGTCTCCTACAAATACAATTCCTACTGGTTCAACTGGACCAAGAGAATTTGAAGCGATATGGGAAGAATCTATGTATACCATCACCTATGTTTTAAATGGTGGAACCAATGATGCGAGTAATCCATCTACATATACGATTACTACCCCAACCATTACACTTAATGATCCAACTAGAATAGGTTATGAATTTGTAAGATGGGTGGAAGGGAATAGCATTCCATTTGGTTCAACTGGTAATAAAGTATTTACTGCTGAATGGTCAAATGCAATCATTTATGATATTACTTATACCTTAAATGGTGGAACGAATCATCCTGCTAATCCAAGTCAATATACTGTTGAAAGTGGATTGATTACCTTGGCTGATCCAATTAGACCAGGTTATAGCTTCTTAGGATGGACGCCTGTAGGAAATATTCCAAGTGGTTCAACTGGAAATAGACATTTCACAGCAACTTGGTCAGAGATCATTGTTTATAACATTACTTACAACTTAAATGGTGGGATCAATGCAACAAACAATCCTTCTACTTTTACGGTTAATACACCGACCTTTACGATTCAAAATCCAACCAGATTGGGTTATACCTTCTTAGGATGGACAAGTGATTCACCGACGACCATACCATTAGGATCGACAGGTGATAGAGTCTTTACGGCTAATTGGTCATCACCAATTATCTATCATATTGAGTATACTTTTGAGGGTATGTTACCTGGATTTGAATCACAAGTCATTAATTCTAACCCAGTAACTTACACTGTTAACACAGCAACCTTTACTCTTAATGAGCCTGTATTGGCACACCACACCTTTGAAGGATGGTTGATTGATGGTGACTTAGTTGATGAAGTAACTGTTACTCAAGGGAGTATTGGTAACTTATCATTCACCGGTGTCTTTGCACCAATTGAATATTGGGTAGTTTATGCACCTGGTGATCATGGGACTTGGTTGGTTCCAAGTGAAGGCGCAACATTCAGTGGATTAGTCTATGGTGTACCAACACCAGGCTTTGCCTTAATTCCAACAGGTCAACCAGGATGGGAATTTGCTGGATGGTCTCCAGCAGTAAGTGAAACGATTACTGGTAATGCGACCTATGTTGCACAATGGAGACAAGTTGGTTATACAGTTGCATTCTCACCTGGTGATCATGGAACATTTGAAGAACAAGTTATTCCTGGATTACATTATGGTGATGCTACACCTAATGCACCTGAAGTAACCGGTGAAGAAGGATGGGCATTTACTGGATGGTCTCCAGAATTAAGTGAAACTGTTAATGGAAGTGTTACTTATACTGCACAATGGACTAGAGTATACTTAGATGTAACATTCCATGCAATGGGTGGAACCATGGATATCAATAGTCTAGAGCAGTATACTCTACCTGTAGAACATCGTTCATTGGTTGAAGAACATAATGCTAGTCGTCCAGGATATAGATTGGTGGGATGGTCTCATGAGTTAAATGAGAATAGACCAGTCTTTGTCAATGATGTAGAATTGTTTGCATTGATTCCTGATGGACATAGACAATGGAACTTTGCTTTAGATAGAGTCATTTATCATGTCACTTTATATGCCATTTGGGAAGCAGATCCAATCCCACAAGTAAGTATCTCTTACGATACAAATGGAGGTATTGGTGGACCACCAAGTGCTTCTTATGATATTGGTTCAACCATTAATCTTTCATTGGTATTACCGACAAGAGATGGTTATACCTTTATGGGATGGTTATATGATGATGTGACTTATCAACCAGGTCAATCATTTACTTTAGGTGATAGTGATGTCATCATGGTTGCACAATGGTCAGTCACAATCTTAGAGGCTAATCATTATCAATTGAATTACAATGCCAATGGTGGTATTGGTGCACCTGTTTATGAAATAAGAGAAGCAGGTGAGGTATTCAATTTATCATTAATTGTACCAACTAGAGAAGGGTATACTTTCTTAGGATGGTTATACGAAGATGTCTTGTATCAACCAGGGGATGAATTCACCATGCCAGAGGCAAATGTAACATTAATTGCTCAATGGGATGCTGATGATGATACTGATTTAGGTATGAGAGAAGTAGATAGACCAACTGATGGTGAACCACCAGTACATGAAAGTGGAG